>OIEL01000760.1_pt1 | contig 17299 bp, 19 predicted proteins | sample 1581731 | NCBI WGS metagenome assembly OIEL01 (sample SAMN01760977, study PRJEB22395) | human gut metagenome | reverse complement strand
GATCTAATACGAAATCAATCGGATTGAAAATCAAAAATCTGTCGGGTTGTAATTGAAAAATTAATCGGGTTGAATTATAATGATGAAGAAGAAAATGTATATAGATTAAGCTTAAACCAATAATATTAATGATATATAAGAATAGAATGGAGAGAATATGGAAAGAGAGGATTACAGACCAAGACTGATTGACAATATAATTGATAGTTATTTAGAGGCATTTGGTGCAGTATGTGTGGAGGGACCGAAGTGGTGTGGAAAAACTTGGACATCATCATATCATTGCCAAAGTGAAATTATGCTTGGCAATCCCGATGGTAATTTTCAAAATAGACAGTTGGCACAGATGAGTCCTTCATTGGTTTTAGAAGGAGAAACACCGAGATTGATTGATGAATGGCAGGAAGTTCCCCAGTTATGGGATGCTGTCAGATATAAGGTTGACCAAAATGGTAATAAAGGGCAGTTTATATTGACGGGCTCTGCGACACCAAATCATAAAGGAATATTGCATAGCGGAGCAGGAAGAATTGCAAAATTGAGAATGCGACCAATGTCATTATTTGAAAGCGGAAATTCCAGTGGAGATATTTCATTAAGAGATATATGTGAGGGCAGAATAGAGCCTAAGATACTAGGTGAGGTTGATTTGAGAAAGCTTATTGATTTCATTATAAGAGGAGGCTGGCCTGCTAATCAGGAGACAACATTAAAACAGGCGGCATATCTTCCTATACAGTACATCCAGGCTGTATTAGACGATGATGTATATAGAATTGATAATGTAAAAAGAGATAAGCATAAAATGGAGCTTCTTCTTCGTTCACTTGCAAGAAATGAAGCAACAACTGTAACAAATAAGAAATTAAAAAATGACATTAAGGAAATTGATAATGAAGATATTGATGTGGAAACAGTTGCTGCTTATCTTGATGTTTTCCAAAGACTTTTCCTCACAGACAATCAGAAACCTTTTGAGGCTAAACTTAGATCATCAATCCGCATTAAGCAGGCGGAAAAGAGACATTTGTCAGACCCATCATTAGCAGTCGCATTGTTAAATGCGACACCTGAAATGTTACTGAATGATTTAAATACATTGGAATTCTTATTCGAAGCATTGTGTGAAAGAGATTTGAAAATATATGCTGAGTCATTTGATGCAGAATTGTATCATTATCAGGATTATAATAACAATGAAATGGATGCAGTTATAGCAATGCCTGATGGAAAATGGTGTGGATTCGAAATCAAATTGGGTGCAAACCAAATAGATATGGCGGCAGAGAATCTTATAAAAATAAAAAATGAAATTAAGGCAAATGGTGGAATTGCACCAGATTCATTATGTGTTATTTGTGGATTATCTAATGCTGCATATCAAAGACCTGATGGAGTATTTGTTGTTCCGATTACAGCGTTAAGAAATTGATATTTGAACAGTTGAAATCTCTTGGTATCCATGATAACATAATAAATGAGTAGTTTTATAAAAACAAAAGAGGGGTAAACCTGCAGAAATGCAGGGACACAAAGCTACAAGTCTAAGTTGATTCAGTAGTCTGGGGAGTATTGGATATATTGAAGATATAAGATGGTTGAGTTGCAGATGATGTCACGGAATGTGATGTTGTCTGCTTTTTTGTTTTTGGAGGAAAGAGAGGATAATAAATATGTATACAAAGATAGGGATACCAGAAAATAACAGTTTAAAGAGCAAGATTGAAGAATTATATGAGTGGTGTGACAAGCGGGACAATGATGATGAGCTTGGAAAAACATATTTTAATGAACCAATAGATGAAGATAAATTAAATAAATGGGAGGAGGCAAATGGCGTAAAGATTCCAGAGACATATAAGGAATGGCTCAGATTTACAGAAAAATGTCTGATTGATGGATCGAGTGCAATGTTTTGGGGAACAGATGATTTCCATCATAATTTTATGCCAGATAATCTGACGGTTATAGGAGAAATGTCAGGAGATGGAGAAGTAGTATGCTTCTCCAATGATAATGGGGAATTCATGGGATATTATGAAGGAGATATTACATATAGAACAAATGATTTTTCTCAGGTTATTGATCAGATATTTGAGAGAAATAGCGCTTGGGGTGGATTGTCTAAGGAAGATATAGAATTGTTTATGGAATTTTGTGAAAGAAATAAAAAGAAAAAAGCAGAAATGGAACACGATGATTAATATATCACGGGTTCGGTATAAAGAGGAAAAATGTATGACAGCAATAATAGCTGCTTCATTAGCTGTAGCGTTGATATGGCATTAATTATTAATGTGCTTTAATAAAGAGATGCGGGGTAAAATTATGAATTATATATATGATTATATTTCAGAAGAAAGAAAAAAAGAAATAGCAGATATGAATATTGTTGATACATATAATCGTACGGGATATTTAGATGTTCCAGTGGATAAGGTTATTAAAAGCAAAGATGAGTATTTTTTATTCTGGCATAATTTAGAGGATACACTTTGCCTCAGGCAGCGGATAGAAGAAACGGGCTCGTCCAATATTGGGAAAAAAAGATATATGCTCATATATGGTGATAAATATATGAATATAGAGATACCTAATGAAAATTGGAAGGAAAAAGTGGAATTTCCAGATGATGCTCATCCGGAAAACTTTAACAGGAATACAGATAAATTAAAAATATACAATACAATTGATATGAGTTTTTTAAGAGATTGTGAATACAAAAAAGAGATATGCTGGATGTTATCAGACTACATACATAGTGCGACTCTGTGGTTTAAGATAATAAAAAACAAAATTACTATTGACGATGAGATGATAGTGGAGGAATTCTGATTGAAGTATATAATTAATTTTATGAGTGTAAAAAGGGAAAATATATGGCAGCAATAATAGCAGTTGCATTAGTTGCAGCATGGTTATTTATAGGAAATTATCTTCCAAAGATAATAAGGTATATTATAAGCGCTATATTAGATGTTGTTGCAATAGTGCTATTTATAATGACACCAATGAGCATTATTATAAGAATAATAATTATAGTTCTATTGGCTTTTATGGCAATCATATGGCTGGCGAAGTTTAACAGATTTAATGGCAATAAAAAGATAGACTGGGAACAATCAAGGGCAGACGGTATCATGTTTACAGCAGGTGTAATAATAATTATATTAATTATTGATTTGTTTTAATAGAAATAAAAAACGAGGTAAAATTATGAATTATATATATGATTATATTTCAGAAGAAAGAAAAAAAGAAATAGCAGATATGAATATTGTTGATACATATCAGCGTACAGGATATTTAGACATTCCAGGGGATAAGGTTGTCAAAAGCAAAGATGAATATTTTTTATTTTGGTATAATTCACCGGATACACTTTGTCTCAGGCAGCAGATAGAAGAAACAGGCTCGTCTAGTATTGGAAAAAAAGATATATGCTCATATATGGTGATAAATATATGGATATCGAGATACCTAATGAGAATTTTGGAACAGAATATGAATATCCTGATAATAATTCGGGATTTGACAAAAATACGGAAAAAATGAAACAATACAATACTATAGACTTAAGCTTTTTAAGAGATTGTGAATATAAAAATGATATATGTAATATGCTTTCGGAATACATACATGGTTCTGCTGTGTGGTTTAAAATTATGAAAAATAAAATTACTATTGACAATGAAATTATGGTGAAGGAGTTTTGAGCTTTGTTAATCGAGATTTAAAAGAAAATGAAAGAAGCGATTATGTGCTGGAATATCTCATATGTGATTAGAAATATAAAAATCGTGTTTTTAAGTTTGAAGGTGTAACTTTTGTTTTCCAAACGATTGGGGAGAGATATACATAAAGTTTTGATAAAAGGTGTGGAAACCTATTAATTCAGTGTTAGATGTAAATTTGGTATATTATTTTGGCACATATTCAAGATAATTGACAGTAACAAGACCTACTAATCAGGCAGGAAGAAGCCTTTTTAGTAGGTTTTATAAGTATAAAATGAATGTTCATTCCTCTGGAAAGCAGGAAAAAGACCTACTAAGGAGAAACATTTTAACAGATTGGTAGGTGAACTGGTGGGAGAATGAAAAGAGGCTGCCTGAAATAACCTACTAAATTATGAGCTTGACAATGGTTAGTGGGTTTTAGTGATTTCCGGCTGCCAGATAATCAGGAAAAGGCATACATAGTATGTTGATATTCAGATTTTAATATGCAGATTTAATGTGACAAAGACGCATTGAAACGGGAAAACATTTATGATAAAATAAAAATCAATATTGAATATGAAGTAGCACCGCCGGACAGCGGGGCTGAATAAGGAGGATATAATGGAGCAGTATAAGCAGGAATTTATAGATTTCATGGTAGAGAGTGATGTGTTAAAGTTTGGAGATTTTACTTTAAAGAGTGGAAGAAAGTCACCTTTCTTCATGAACGCAGGTGCGTATGTTACAGGAACACAGCTTGCAAGACTTGGTGAGTATTATGCAAAGGCTATTCATGAAACATATGGTGATGATTTTGATGTACTGTTCGGACCAGCATATAAGGGAATTCCAATCAGCGTAGTTACAGCAGTTGCATATGCAAAGCTTTACGGCAAGGAAGTAAGATACTGCTCAGACCGTAAGGAAGAGAAGGACCATGGTGCTGATAAGGGCGGATTTCTCGGAAGCAAGTTAAAGGATGGCGACAGAGTCATTATGATAGAAGATGTAACAACATCCGGTAAGTCGATGGAAGAGACAGTTCCTAAGGTAAGAGGGGCAGCAGATGTTACTATTGTAGGACTTATGGTTTCACTTAACCGTATGGAAGTAGGCCTTGGCGGAAAGGTGAGTGCGCTTGAGGAGATTAAGGAAAGATACGGTTTCCCAACAAGCGCAATTGTATCTATGGCAGATGTTGTAGAACACCTTTACAATAAAGAGTGTGAGGGTAAGGTAGTTATTGATGATGCACTAAAAGCAGCAATTGACAAGTATTACGCAGAATATGGTGTTAAGAACGCATAAAACTGATGTTAATGGAGGGTTAACTATGGAAGAGAATCTTTATAAGAAATTAAAGTCAGTAGGAGCTTCTAATCTTGTATTTGGTATCCTGATAATACTCTTTGGTATCGGTGCAGGTGTAATGATGATTATTAATGGTGCAAGACTTCTTGCACACAGATCAGATAGCTTATTCTAGTGAAGGGGAACTGCCTGGTGGGTTAATTATGCCTGCCGGGCAGATTTGTTATGAAAAAGAAACATTATGTAATGCTTATAAAATGGGCGCTTTTTGTTATATATATGATTCTGCTCTTTTATGTAGTCTTTTTCGCAGAAGGAATGGGAAGGGCAGAGATAGCCAGCGGTTACAAATACAATCTTACACTGTTCACGGAAATCAGGCGCTATTGGCGTTATCTTGGACATTTTGACTCGCTTGGCTGGATAGCATTTCTTAATATCATTGGAAATGTGCTGGCATTTATACCATTTGGCATATTCGTGCCGTGGCTTTCCAATGGCAGAATTAATGTATTTTCTACATTTGCATATGGATTCGCACTGTCGCTTACAATAGAAACAGTACAGCTTATATGCAAGGTTGGCTGCTTTGATGTTGATGACCTTGTGCTTAATGTACTGGGAGCATTGTGCGGTTATGCGGTATATGCGATAGCATACAGAATAGTTAAAATGTTTAGTAAAAAGGACAGGTGAAAAAATGAAACTTTTTAATAAATACAAGTTCTCTGATAAAAGTCAGGCACTTGGTGGTTTGATATCGACTGCGATGGGAATACTGTCATTGCTTTCTTTTGGTTACGGAGTGTATCTGTCTTTTAAAGCAGCAGGAGAAGGCGGCTTAAGAGTAGGAAGTCTTGGAATATTAAGCCTTATCTTAGCGGTAATTGGAACAGTAATCGGACTAATCAGCTTCAAAGAAGATAATAAGTTCTACGGAACTTCGAGATTTGGTTCAATGCTGTGTGGGGTAATAGCAGTATTTATGATAGCAGTATTCTTAATGGGAATATAATCCTTATCAGGGCAGAAGGAGAAAGAAATTGTTTAATGATAATGTAGAAGAGCGTTACGGGCTTGCGATAGAAAGAATTAAAGAGATAGCAGCGGAACCGGGGCTTAAGACGGATGGGTTTGCAGATTATTTCAAATGTATTGCCACATTTATTCTTAAGATGGATAAGCTTGCGGCTGACTTAAAAGCTGATGTTTTCAGAGATTATTCACTTGAAGAATATAAGAATCTGAATACAGGTCTGTATGAAGATGTAATTGGAAAGGCTTACGAGACAAGCTACGCTAATCCGTCATATGCAGCTTCAAAGTTAGGGCTTTCAGAGGGAAGGCTTTTGTCATTCCTTTATGTTGAGATAAGGGGAATGATTGTGTATGCATATGAAGGCAGAATGGCAGAGATGACAGCACTTATGGAGCTTTTTGTTGAAGTGTACTGCATGTGCGTATCGACTGAGGCAGACTGCGGAAAGCCAGATTATAAGCAGATGAAAGAGTCTGTATACTGGTATGTTAGTGATTACAGTGATGACCTTATGGAGTACAGGGTAAGAGAGCTGTTAGACCCTGAACTTGATTTTGCAACTAAGATTATTATGGAGTCTGACCTTACAGATGTAAGATATCTGTACAGATTCGGTGAGTATGTCACAGACAATGAGATTAAGACAGCAGAGTATCTTAATTCGCTCAGTGAAGAAGAAATCCAGAAGATGGCGGACACATTTACGGAAGGATACAGAATTGGATTCGAGCTTACAGGCAAGGATTTATCAAAGAAGAAAACAGTTAATATAAGATATTGTCTGGGATTTGAAAGACTTGTGAGGGCTGAGATTAACAACTTCACAAAGCTTGGACTTAAGCCTACGATATACAGGGCAGCGGTCAACACGATTAATAAAAGACTTAACATTAAGGTTGGCTATTATGGAGCTAATCCTAACAAGCAGATGGATTTCGACCATCGTTTTGACAATGCACTTTATATGGATGGCGAATTTGTTGAGAGAAAGACAGGCGCATTAAAGCTTGCATATGAGAAGAACAAAGAACTTGCAGCGGTGCATGGTGGGCCTGCTGTTATGGAAGTGTTTGGTGAAGTGCCATTTGAGCCTCAGATTAAGAGCGAGGCATTAACGCTTGATACTAAGCAGCAGAAGCTTTCTGTGAAATACAGCAATGATGCGGGAAGCATTGTTAATGAGTATATCAAAGGCGAGGAGAGAAGCTTTACAATAATTGCTTATCCGATACCGGAGATTGGCGAGAATTTCGAGGAAATATTCAAGGGTACTGTTAAGATTAATACCCTTGATTATAACAAATATAAAGCTATCCAGCAGGCACTTATTGATGTACTTGATACAGCACAGTATGTTGAGGTTAAAGGAACTAACGGAAACTGCACAGACATGAAGGTTTCTATTATGAAGATAACCGACCATAAGACGCAGACTGTATTTGAGAACTGTCTTGCGGACGTTAATATTCCGCTTGGAGAAGTATTCACATCGCCTGTACTTAAGAAAACAACAGGTGTGCTTAATGTGAGCAGTGTATATCTTAATGATATTAAGTTTAACAATCTTACTGTATGGTTTGAGGATGGATTTGTTAAGGACTACACATGCACTAACTTTGATGATGAGGCTAAGAATAAAGAGCTTTTCAAGGCAAATGTGTTATATGACCATGAAACTCTGCCGCTCGGAGAGTTTGCTATAGGAACTAACACTACGGCGTATGTGTTTGCTAATAAGCATGATATTGTGTATAAGCTTCCGATTCTTATTGTTGAAAAGATGGGACCACATTTTGCAGTCGGTGACACATGCTATTCAAGGGCAGAAGATGTGTATGTAACTAATCCGGACGGTAAGGAGATTATCTCAAGGGATAATGAGGTTTCACTTCTTCGTAAGACGGAGCCGGACAAGGCTTATTATAACTGTCATACCGATATTACAATTCCGTATGATGAGATTGGCAATATCACTGTTGTGGCAGAGGATGGAACAAGAACAGACTTGATTAAGAACGGCAGATTCGTGCTTGATGGCACGCTTGCACTTAATGATGCATTTTTAGCAGAATCATAAATATATAATTGTAAGCTGTAAACAGGCTTTATCTTGACGCAAAGTTTAAAACAAAGTACAATGATAATTAGTGTTTTCACTAATTTTAATATTATATCTATCGGACATAGGAGGTTAATATGGCTTTAGTAGGAATTGTTATGGGAAGTGACTCTGATATGCCTGTTATGGCAAAGGCAGCAGACATTCTTGAACAGTTAGGAATTTCGTATGAAATGACAATTATCTCAGCACACAGAGAGCCTGACGTATTCTTTGAATATGCTAAGAGTGCAGAGGAGAAGGGATTTAAGGTTATTATTGCAGGTGCAGGTATGGCAGCACATCTTCCGGGTATGTGCGCAGCTATTTTCCCAATGCCTGTTATTGGTATTCCAATGCACACAACATCACTAGGCGGTAGAGATTCATTATATTCAATAGTACAGATGCCTACAGGTATTCCTGTTGCAACTGTTGCTATTAACGGTGGTGCCAATGCAGGTATTCTTGCAGCCAAGATTCTTGCAACATCTGATGCAGCACTTCTTGAAAGACTTAAGGATTATACTAAGAATCTTAAGGAAAGCGTTCAGAAGAAGGATGCCAGACTTCAGGAAGTCGGTTATAAGAATTATTAATTAGTAACTGAATAGTTACATTAACTTACATTTATCATAATATTGAAGGAGAAAGAGTCATGGATTACAAGAAATCTGGAGTTGATATTGAAGCAGGTTACAAGTCAGTTGAGTTAATGAAAGAGGCTGTTAAGTCTACTATGAGAGAAGAAGTGTTAGGCGGAATAGGTGGATTCTCAGGAGCATTTTCACTCGCTAAGATTAAGGAGATGGAAGAGCCTGTATTACTTTCAGGAACTGACGGATGTGGAACTAAGGTTAAGTTAGCTTTCATTATGGACAAGCATGATACTATCGGTATTGATGCAGTTGCTATGTGTGTTAACGATGTTGTATGTGCTGGTGGAGAGCCACTCTTCTTCCTTGATTACATCGCATGCGGCAAGAATTATCCAGAAAAGATTGCTACTATCGTTGGCGGTGTTGCAGAGGGCTGCAGACAGTCTGAATGTGCACTTATCGGTGGTGAGACAGCAGAGCATCCGGGACTTATGCCACAGGATGAATATGACCTTGCAGGATTTGCTGTAGGTGTTGTTGATAAGAAGGACCTTATTACAGGCGAGAACATCAAGTCAGGTGATACACTTATCGGTATTGCTTCAAGCGGCGTGCACAGCAATGGATTCTCACTTGTAAGAAGCGTATTTACAATGACAGAGGAATCTCTTAATACATATTATGATTCACTTGGAAAGACATTAGGAGAGGCATTACTTGCTCCAACTAAGATATATGTTAAGACAATGAAGGAAATCAAGAAGGCAGGCGTTAAGGTTAAGGGCTGCAGCCATATCACAGGTGGTGGTTTCTATGAAAATGTACCTAGAATGCTTCCAGACGGTGTTAAGGCAGTAATTAAGAAGGACAGCTATGAAGTACCACCAATCTTTAAGATGCTTGCAGAAGATGGCAATATCGAAGAGCATATGATGTATAATACATTTAACATGGGTATCGGTCTTGTACTTGCTGTTGATCCTGCTGATGTTGATACAGTGATGGCAGCAGTTAAGGCTGCAGGTGAGACTCCATATGTTATCGGAAGCATTGAAGCTGGCGAGAAGGGAGTTACTTTATGCTAAGAGTTGCAGTTATGGTTTCCGGAGGCGGAACTAATCTTCAGGCTATTATCGATGCTGTTAAGGATGGAACAATCACTAACACAGAGCTTGTAGCAGTTATAAGCAATAATGCCGGAGCATATGCACTCACAAGAGCTAAGGATAACAATATTCCAGCATATTGCATATCACCAAAGGATTATGAAAGCAGAGATGCATTTAATGATGCATTGCTTGATAAAGTGAATGAGCTTAATGTTGACCTTATAGTACTCGCAGGATTCCTCGTCAGAATTCCAGAGAAAATGGTTCATCAGTACAGCCACAGAATTATTAATATTCACCCATCACTTATACCTTCCTTCTGCGGAGTTGGTTTTTATGGACTTAAGGTTCATGAAGCAGCTTTAGAGAAAGGTGTTAAGGTATCAGGTGCAACTGTGCATTATGTAGATGAAGGAATGGATACAGGAGAGATTATTTTCCAGAAGGCAGTTGATGTACTTGATGGTGATACTCCTGAAACTCTTCAGAAAAGAATTATGGAGCAGGCTGAATGGAAGCTTCTTCCTAAGGCAATTAACAAGATTGCCAATGAACATGTTAATTAATGATTACTGACTAGGTATATAGACAATGATATGCGGAGGAATTAAGATGAAAGTATTAGTTGTAGGCAGCGGCGGAAGAGAGCATGCAATATGCTGGAAGTTAAGCAAGAGTCCTAAGGTTGACAAGATATACTGTGCACCGGGTAATGCGGGAATTGCAGAGCTTGCAGAGTGTGTTGATATTAAGGCAATGGAGTTTGAGAAGCTTGTAGCATTTGCTAAGGAAAACAGTATTGACCTTACTGTTATCGGTATGGACGACCCACTTGTCGGCGGTGTTGTTGATGTATTCGAGGCAGAGGGCTTAAGAGTATTCGGACCAAGAAAGAATGCAGCTATTCTTGAAGGATCTAAGGCATTTTCTAAGGACCTTATGAAGAAATACAATATTCCAACAGCAGCTTATGAAACATTTACATCAGCCAAAGAGGCCAAGAAGTACCTTGAGACTGCTGAATATCCTATCGTTCTTAAGGCTGACGGACTTGCACTCGGCAAAGGCGTTCTTATATGTGAGAACAAAGAGGATGCACTTGCAGGTGTTGATGAGCTTATGCTTGACAAGAAGTTCGGAACAGCAGGTGATACAATTGTCATTGAGGAATTCATGACAGGCCGTGAGGTTTCAGTACTTTCATTTGTTGATGGTAATACAATTAAGATTATGTCATCAGCTCAGGATCATAAGAGAGCTAAGGATGGTGACCAGGGTCTTAATACAGGCGGAATGGGTAATTTTTCACCATCACCTTTCTACACTAAGGAAGTTGATGAGTTCTGTAAGAAATACATTTATCAGGCAACTGTTGATGCAATGAAGAGTGAGGGCAGACCATTTAAGGGAGTTATCTTCTTTGGACTTATGCTTACTCCAAAGGGACCAAAGGTTCTTGAGTACAATGCAAGATTTGGTGATCCTGAGGCACAGGTTGTTCTTCCTAGAATGAAGAATGATATTGTTGATGTATTTGAGGCTTGTATCGATGGAACTCTTGATAAGGTTGACCTTCAGTTTGAAGATAACGCATGTGTATGTGTAATTCTTGCTTCTGACGGATATCCACTCGCATATGAGAAGGGCTTCGAGATTAAGGGAATGGAAAACTTCAAGGGTAAGGATGATTATTTCTTATTCCATGCAGGTTCTAAATTCAACGAAGAAGGCAAGGTTGTAACTAACGGAGGACGAGTTCTCGGTGTTACAGCACTTGGCAAGGATCTTAAGGAAGCAAGAGCCAAGGCTTATGAAGCTACTGAATGGGTAGATTTCGATAACAAATATATGAGACATGATATTGGTAAGGCAATTGATGAAGCTTAATTAGTAACTGTTAAGAGTCAGGCAAAATGCGAAGCATTTTCGATACTGGCGGAAAATAGTTAGTATTAAAGAAAATGGGGGCAGATGGCTGGAGAATACCGGTTATCTGCCTTAGTGTGTAAATAAGGAGACAACTATGAAAATAACACCAGTTAAGGGTACTAATGATTATCTTCCTAATGAGGTTGAAATCAGGGATTACCTTCAGAATGAGATATTAAAGGTATATGTTGCTAATGGATTTGAACACATTACAACACCTATTATTGAGGATATAGAGAATCTTGATAAGAGTGATGGTGGTGAGAATTTAAATCTTATATTCAAGATTATGAAGAGAGGCGATAAGCTTGAGAAGGCTGTAAGTTCACTTCAGGAAAATCCTAAGACAGGAACAGCCTGTGAGAATGAAATTGCTGATATGGGATTAAGATATGACCTTACACTTCCGCTCAGCCGTTACTTTGCTAACAACAAGGACAAGCTCACTCTTCCTATGAAATGTATCCAGATGGACAGAGTGTACAGAGCTGAAAGACCACAGAAGGGCAGACTTCGTGAGTTTGTTCAGTGTGATATTGATATTATTGGTTCTGATTCTACAGATTCAGAGGTTGAACTTATTCTTACAACAACCAAGGCTCTTAAGGCTATTGGCATGAAGAATTTCAAGGTTAAGATTAACGACAGAAGACTTCTCTGTTCATTCCTTCAGAATTGTGGATTTACCGAGGATCAGCTTGACAGTGTCTGCATTACATTTGACAAGATGGATAAGGTCGGACTTGACGGTGTTAAGGCTGAGCTTACAGACAAGGGATTTGACGCTGCTGCAATTGAGAAGTTTATCGGATTCTTTGGAAGTGTTTCAAGTGCACAGGAGATAAGCCTTGAAAGTGTTGAAGCTATACTGGATGATAAAGCTCCAGCAGAAAGCGTAAGAGGAATTATCAACACTGTAAATGAGCTTTCAGACGGTCAGTTTGATGTTGTATTTGACCTTTCTTTAGTAAGAGGTCAGGGCTACTATACAGGAACTGTATTTGAAGTTGAAAGTATTGATTTCAAGGGTGCTATCGCAGGTGGTGGAAGATATGACAACCTTATTGGCAAATTCTTAGGACAGCAGGTAAGCGCTGTTGGATTCTCAATCGGATTCGAGAGAATCTTCTCAATCCTTATGCAGAATGGTGTTGAGACTAAGGCATCAGCAGACAAGATTGCTGTTATGTACGATGAGGGACAGGTTAAGGAAGCCTATGCAATAGCAGAAAAATACAGAGCAGAAGGTAAAGTATGCTCATTATATGTAAAGCCTAAGAAGATGGGAAAGTTCCTCGGAAAGCTTGAGGAACGTGGATATAAAGGATTTGTTAATGTCAGCAATGGGGACGAGATAAGCTTGTTCTAGTGTTGATGTGTAAGCCCTGGGAAGATCAGAACTATTTCACCGGGATAGTTTGCATAAACCTACTAAACTTAGAAAACGTATATTAATAGTAGGCTGATTAATGCTGAAACTTACATAACAAATAATGCAACAACCTACCAAACTGCAGTTATTGTGGAGTTTAGTAGGTTGTTTTCTTGTATATTGGAGTCGTGATAACAGAGTTAGTGAATAATACAACTCAATTTACCTACTAAAGAAGCGAGATGTAATGAATTAGTGGGTTTCTGACAATATTTTTATAAAAAATTTTCTTAAAAAACATACTAACGAAGTATATATCATGAGTTAGTATGTTTATCTCAAAATTTTCAGGTTAAATAAAAATTTTTCGATAAATAATCTCAATAATTATAGTTGACATATACCCATATGGGGTATATTATACATCATGTGAATAGAACATACCCCACTAGGGTATGTTACAATCACAACAGATAAATATAATAAAGCGTTTATCAGACACAGAATATAACAACCAGACTAAGGAGGAATAATGGAAAAAGAGTGTTGTTGTCATAAGACAAAAGAACGCGATGCCAAGGAATATAAAGACCTCTGTAACAGGCTTAGCAGAATTGAAGGTCAGATAAGAGGGATTAAGGGAATGGTTGAGAAGGACGCATACTGTATTGACATTCTTAATCAGGTATCGGCAGCCCAGTCAGCACTTAACAGTTTTACGAAGGTACTCTTAGATAACCATATCAAGAGCTGTGTAGTCCAAGATATTAAAGAAGGCAAGGACGATACGGTAGAAGAGCTTGTTAAGACAATCGGCAAATTCATACGCTAGAATTTGCACAAGGTAATGAAGTATAAAAGGAGATGCATAATATGGGAACAGCTATAATAATCGGCATATTAGCAATAATAGTAGTAATTGCAGTTATAAGCAGTGTTAAGCATATGAAAGGTGAAGGCGGCTGCTGTGGCGGTGGTGGAGATACTGTTGCGGAAGAGAAGAAGACACTTGATAATCCTGTAATTGCTGTTAAGACTGTAGATATTGAAGGCATGCATTGTGAGAACTGCAAGAACAGTATTGAGAGATCTGTTAATAAAATTGATGGTGCTTCATGCCAGGTTAATCTTAAGAAGAAGCAGGCAACTATAGAGGTTGACAGAGAAATTGATGATGCTGATATAAGAATTGCAATTGAGAGACTTGATTTTAAAGTGACAGGAATAACAACTAACAGCAAGGAGAAGTAGTGCGATATGGAACAGTACAATGTTACAGGAATGAGCTGTGCAGCGTGTCAGGCAAGAGTTGAGAAGGTTGTCAGTAAAGTGCCTGGAGTGGAAAGCTGTGCAGTAAGTCTTCTTACTAATTCAATGGGTGTTGAGGGAACTGCAACCCCAGATGTAATCATTAAAGCTGTGGAAGCTGCAGGATATGGTGCATCAGTTAAGGGGGCAAAGAGCAGCAGTCCTTCAAAGCAGGAGCAGGAAGATGCACTGGAAGATAAGACAACCCCTGTTTTAAAGAAAAGATTAACAGCTTCAGTTATATTTCTTATTGTGCTTATGTATTTCAGTATGGGACATATGATGTGGGGCTGGCCTCTTCCATCAGTGCTTGAAGGAAATCATGTGGCCATGGGTCTTATACAAATGCTGCTTACAATAATAATAATGGTTATTAATCAGCATTTCTTCATAAGTGGCTTTAAGGGATTGTTACATCGTTCACCTAATATGGACACACTTGTTGCGCTTGGCTCAGGAGCAGCATTTGTGTGGAGTACATATGCGCTTTTTGCCATGACAGACTGTCAGGTGAGAGGTGATATGGCAGGCGTGATGCACTATATGGATGAATTCTATTTTGAGTCAGCGGCTATGATTCTTACACTTATAACAGTAGGGAAAATGCTTGAAGCCCGCTCTAAGGGAAAGACGACCGATGCATTAAAGAGCCTTATGAAGCTTGCTGCGAAGACTGCGGTACTTTATGCAGATGGGCAGGAAACATGCGTCCCTGTTGAACAGGTTATGACAGGAGATGTATTTGTTGTAAGACCAGGTGAGAATATACCTGTAGATGGTGTCATCATTGAAGGTAACACCGCAGTTAATGAATCAGCTCTTACAGGTGAGAGCATTCCTGTTGATAAACAGGAGGGAGATCAGGTAAGTGCAGCAACACTTAATACATCAGGATATATAAAGTGCAGGGCGACAAGAGTTGGAGAAGATACAACACTTTCCAAAATAATACAGATGGTAAGTGATGCGGCTGCAACTAAAGCACCTATTGCAAAGATTGCTGATAAAGTTTCAGGTGTATTTGTTCCTGCGGTAATAATAATAGCAGTTATAACAATAGTAGTATGGCAGTTATGTGGCAAGGATTTAGGATTTGCACTTGCGAGAGGAATCTCAGTGCTTGTAATAAGCTGTCCTTGTGCGTTAGGGCTTGCAACTCCGGTTGCAATTATGGTTGGTAACGGAGTCGGAGCAAAGAACGGAATTATGTTCAAGACTGCTGTTTCTCTGGAACAGACAGGCAAGATGCAGACAGTTGCACTTGATAAGACTGGTACTATTACAGAGGGTGAGCCAAAGGTTACAGATATTATAACAGGTGATAGAATCCCACAAAATGAACTTATTGCTATAGCATATGGTCTTGAAAGAAAAAGTGAACATCCACTTGCAAAGGCAGTTGTTAATTATGTTGAAGAGAGTGGCGATAAGAATTCATTTGCAGAAGAAGTGACTGACTTTAAGGCAGTTGCTGGTAACGGACTTAAGGGAATGCTTGATACAAATGTAGTGGCAGGTGGTAATCTTAAGTTCATTTCAGAATATTGTAATATCTCTGATGATTTAAGGAATAAGGCTGATGACTTATCATCAGAAGGAAAAACACCACTTTTCTTTGCAAGAAATAACAAGCTTCTTGGAATAATAGCTGTTGCTGATACTATCAAGAAAGACAGCCCACAGGCTATAAGGGAACTTCAGAATATGGGAATCAGGGTTGTGATGATTACAGGAGATAATGAAAGAAGTGCGAAGGCAATAGGAAAGCTTGCCGGAGTCGATGAAGTTATAGCAGGAGTACTTCCTGAAGGAAAAGAAAAAGAAATAGCAAGACTTAAGGAGCAGGGAAGTGTTATAATGGTAGGTGATGGAATTAATGATGCACCTGCACTTACAAGAGCTGATATAGGTATTGCAATTGGAGCCGGTACAGATGTTGCTATAGATGCGGCAGATATAGTTCTTATGAAGAACAGGTTATCAGATGTTCCTGCTGCTATAAGACTTTCAAAGAGAACACTTACCAACATACACGAGAATTTGTTCTGGGCATTCTTCTATAATTGTATAGGAATCCCTCTTGCAGCAGGTGTGTGGATACCAGTATTTGGATGGACACTTAATCCAATGTTTGGTGCAGCAGCTATGAGCTTATCAAGCTTCTGCGTAGTAACTAATGCATTAAGACTTAATCTTATAAAGATATATGATACAGGAAAAGACCACATTTATAAGAAAAAGTCTAGTAAAAATGAAAATAAAACGACAAAAGGAGACAAAGCTATGACAAAGACTATGAATATTGAGGGTATGATGTGTGGACACTGTGAAGCTGCAGTTAAGAAGGCACTTGAGGCTGTTGATGGTGTAACAGAGGCAGTTGTAAGCCATGAGAACGGAACAGCGGTTGTTACACTTTCTAAGGAAGTTGATAACGATGTATTAAAGAAAGCTGTAGAGGATAAAGATTACAAAGTAACAGCAGTTAAGTAAGAAATATAATGAATAAGAATAAAGCTATAAGCTGCAAATGTATGTGATACATTTTAAGGTATGGAAAGCCCTACGTGATACAAAAGTGTCGTGCGGGGCTTTTTCAATGCATGGTATTTTTTATAACTGATAGTTGAGTAAGCTGTTTAATAATGTTAATATTATGTATATAGCTTATGGGTATGGGAGATATGGGAATATGAATATTATGTATCTGTCTCTTTATGGAGTTGCGGCTGTGGTGCTTGCCGTGGTGTTTATAAGAACATGTCTTGAGTGGGATAAGATGACATGGATAGTGTGTCTTACAGAGATGCTT
>OIEL01000748.1_pt1 | contig 17526 bp, 18 predicted proteins | sample 1581731 | NCBI WGS metagenome assembly OIEL01 (sample SAMN01760977, study PRJEB22395) | human gut metagenome | reverse complement strand
ACTTGTTTCTTTAAATGAAAACCAAAATAAGTATCGGTGCGGATATAACTCAAGCACAGGAATCTCCTGTGTTTGAGTTATATAAAAATAAAGGGAGAGTAAGATATTGAAAGATAAAAATAATTGGGATAATATGAGAAAAAAGTTTTTAAAACCGAATGAAAAACATTTGGCAGAAACAGAAAAGTGTAAAAAATGTGTCTGGGCAAATAAAGAATCAAGTAAAATATTTTGTTCAAGATATAAATGTACGGAGGGAAAAGACTATGTGTAAATACGGACAAGCTGAGTATGCCTATTATATGCTCAGGCAGACAGCTGAAAAAATGCTTGAAAACGGAGTTTTGACAGAGGAACAATTTAAAAGATTGGATGAGATGAATAAGCAGGAATGCTTTAGTCAATTTTGTACAGTTTTAGAGGTATAATTTCAGTACATAATCATCTGGATATAATGGTTTAAATATGGTAATGTGTTGTATGAAAAATAAAAAAGGAGTAAAAAATGAATTCAAATATAACGGTGATCAATCCGATAAGGATTGACGAGCAGGAAGATAAAATTCGTGTTGCCGCATATTGCAGGGTGAGTACGGATTCAGAGGATCAGCTAAATTCATATATGACACAATTGCGGTATTATGAAAATTTCCTCTCTGAAAGTGAAACAGAAAGATTGGTTTCCGTATATGCCGATGAGGGAATAACCGGAACCCGAATGGACAAGCGAGAAGAATTTCAAAGAATGCTGAAGGATTGCCGGAGAGGTAAGATAGATAGGATCATAGTAAAATCAATAAGCAGATTTGCAAGAAACACAAAAGACTGCCTGAGTGTATTAAGAGAGCTTAAGGATTTGGGCATAACGGTACTGTTTGAAAGTCAAAATATAGATACTGCAAATATAACAGATGAGATAATGGTAACTATAATGGGAGGTTTGGCTCAGGAGGAATCATCATCGATTTCAAAAAATGTACGTTGGAGCATAAGGAGTAAAATGAAAAACGGAACAGTTAAGTTCCATTCAGCGCCATTAGGATATGACTTATATGAAGGAAATTTAATAATAAACAAGAGGGAAGCAGAAATAGTTAAAAGCATATATAAAATGTTTTTAAGCGGAATGGGTTATGATTCGATATGCAGAGAACTGAATGAGAGCAAAGTCATAAAGAATGACAAAGGAACAAAATGGCTTTCAGCCTCTGTACGATATATTCTGACTAATGAAAAGTACATAGGTGACAGTCTGTGGCAGAAGAATTATAATACTTCAATGCCGTATAGAAAAGTCAGAAATAAAGGAGAGCTTGAAAAGTATTATATAAATAATACGCATGAAGCAATAATAACAAGGGAAGAATTTGAAAAAGTACAGGAGCTTATAGAGCAAAGAAAGCATCCGAATAAGAATTTAATAAATAACTATCCTCTGAGTAAAAAGATTTACTGCGGAAAATGCGGATCATTGTTTAAGAGAAGATTTATAAATGAAAAATCATATTGGGTATGCCGGGAACATTATTATAATGCGGAAAACTGCCAAATAAAACAAATACCGGAACAGGTATTTTATACATCTTTTATGACAATGTACAATAAACTGAAAGCAAATTACAGCGTAATATTTACTCCAATGCTCACACAGATTCAGGAACTGAAGAATAAGAAATACGGCGGTAATAAGCAGTACATAGAAATCAATAAGGAAATTGCACAGTTAAAGGAACAAACAGGCTTAAAACGAAGGGATTTCTTGATGAAAGCAAGTATATAGAACAGGTTACGGAAATAAATGCAAGAATAGAAAAGTTAAGCCGTGAACTCAGAAAAATTGTGCGGAGTGATGAAGATGAGATGATAGAGCAGATAAAAGAGATTGCATCAATAATAGAAAACGGAACTGACCTTATGACAGGATTTGACGATGTGATGTTTGAAAGCTTAGTAGATAAAATCGTTGTGAAAAATCGTGAGGAATTTGAATTTAACTTAATCGGCGGTTTAAAATTTACAGAGAGAATAAGCAATGTGCTATGTAACCAAAAAACATAGCGTATTTTTATTGTATTTGATAATAGCATTTAAAGAAAAAATGTGGTAATGTTGAAGTAAAGAAAGGAAGTGAAAAAATGAAGAAAAACCGAAATATCCCCTTTGGCTATACCATGCAAAAGGGTGAAATAGTAGAAGAACCTACAGAGAGTCAAGCGGTTAAGGATATATTTAATCTGTATTTAGACGGAAATTCCATGTCAGAGATAGCAAGACAAATGAGTATTAGTCAGATCTCATACAACGGAATTACATTTGACTGGAATAAAAATATGGTTAAACGAATTCTGGAAAATGAAAAGTATCTCGGAAAAGACGTTTATCCTGTATTGATTGACAGTGAAACATATTATCATGCAAATGCTAGGAAAAAAAGCAAAGCAACATCGGTAAATGAAATAAGCGAAGAATTGAAAATAATAAGAAGTCTTACATACTGCACGGAATGCGGACATAGACTTTCAAGAATAGGAGGCAATACTCAGACTGATAAATGGGACTGCAGAAATCCCGAATGTTCAAGGTTTAATTATCGGCTGACAGATAATATGATAAAAGATATATTGCTTCATATTTTAAATGCTGTTATTGCAAATCCCGACTTACTGGATACAGATTCGGAGATAAGTGGTTACACACCAAACATTAAAGTAAAATGTCAGCAGAATGAGATAAACAGATTAATGGATAATCCGGAAATAGATTCAGAAAAAGTAAAAACAGAGATTCTCAGACTTGCAGAGTTGAAATACGATTGCTGTGTTTACAATGACAGTCCGCAGAAAACAGAGTATCTGAAAGAACTGATTTCAGGCAGAGAACAATTGAATACGTTAGATATTGACCTGTTAAAATCCTGTGTATCAAGGATTTTGATAGGTCATTTTTACACCGTAGAAATTGAATTTATAAATGATGTGATAATAAAAAATATTATGGAAAGGACAGATAAAAGTGAATCAGACAGTGCCGAATGTTAAGATCATTCCTGCGGTTGTTAAACCGATCGAAAAGACAAATAAGTATAAGCAGCTTCGTGTCGCAGCTTATTGCCGAGTGTCCACCGAGCATGAGGAACAGCAGAACAGTTATAATGTTCAGATAGCGTACTATACTGACCTTATAAATCGGAAAAAAGAATGGACCCTGGCAGGAATTTTTGCTGACGAGGGCATATCCGGAACTCAGGCAAAGAAAAGACCTGAGTTTCTGAAAATGATACGGATGTGCAAAAAACAGAAAATCGATCTTGTGATAACCAAATCGATATCAAGATTTGCCCGAAATACTGTAGATTGTCTTGAATATGTAAGACAATTAAAGGACTTGGGAATAGGAGTGTTGTTTGAAAAGGAGAATATAAATACTTTAACAATGACTTCGGAATTTATGATAGCCCTTTACGGAAGTTTTGCACAGGCAGAATCAGAATCCATAAGCCAGAATGTATCATGGGGTAAGCAGAAAGCGTTTGCGGAGGGCAAGGTGTCGTTTCAATATAAGCACCTATTAGGCTACAGGAGAGGAGCTGACGGCAAGCCGGAAATAGTCCCCGAAGAAGCGGAAACGGTAAGAATGATATATGAATTGTTTCTTGACGGATACAGTATGACGGATATAGCCAAAAGGCTCACATTGTTAGAAAGGAAAACTGCACACGGTAAAACAGAATGGCATAGGGAAATAATAAGCTCCATACTCAGAAATGAAAAATATGTCGGTGACGCACTTTTACAAAAAACATTCAGAGTGGACTGCATAAGTAAAAAAGTCAAGAAAAACAACGGAGAAAGACCGATGTATCTGGTAACAAACCATCATGAGCCGATAATAGACCGTGATACATACAATAGAGTACAGCAGGAACTTGCAAGAAGAACGAGCAAAAGGAAGATATCAGATAAAACTTTAACCGAGCAGGGTAAATACACAAGCAAATATGCCCTTTCGGAACTGCTGATATGCGGAAACTGCGGGACACCGTACCGAAGAACCACATGGGCAGCGAGGGGTAAAAAGCAGGTAGTATGGAGATGTATAAGCCGTTTGGAACACGGAACAAAATACTGCACGGATTCTCCGACAATGAAAGAAGAAAAACTGCATAAGGCAATTTTGAGGGCGGTAAATGAGTATTTGGGCTGTCGAGATGAAATTGCAAAAATACTGAAAGCGAATATCGGTTCGGTACTTGAATGTCAAGGACAGCAGGAGATATTAAATCTTGAAAACAGATTAAGGGAATTGAATAAAGCAAGGAACAATCTAGTAGGATTGATAGCTTCGGGCGGATGTGATGAGGACAAGCTGGATTCTGAATTCGCCAAGATTTTTAATGAAGAACAGTCGATAAATGAAAGATTAAAAGAACTAAAGCAAAAAGCAAAGATATCGGCTGATACTCAGAATAAAATAGATTCGGCTATGAAATTAATAGAACAAGAAAAATTTAAGCTTGAAATATTTGATAATATCATAATCAGAAAGCTGATCGAATGCATAAAAGTAATATCCAAAGAAGAACTGCTGATAATTTTTAAAGGCGGAGTTGAGGTAAAAGCAGAAATAGAATGATTTCCTGCATTTTGTTAATAATATAAAATATTTTGATTTCGGATACAATATATTGTGCTTAATTCGAAAATAAGGTAAAATTAAAAAAGACATATATCGATAAAGATATATGCCCTAATGTTCATAAAATGAAATATTTTATGAACATATAAAAGTATTGAAAAAGCCGTATTTACGGGTTTATCCGGCTAAACGCTTAACATATTTTTTCTTCAGACTATCCGAAGAATGAACATATGTGTTAAGCGTTATTTTTACATCTGCATGACCTAAAAGCTCACTCAAAGTTTTTATGTCCATACCTTTTTCAATGCATAATGTAGCATATGTATGCCTTAAAGAATGAAAAGATAATTCTCTGATTTTAGTTTTGCTGAGAATTCTTTTGAATCTGTATTGTAATGCTCTCGGTTCAGTCGGTTTTGTTTTTCCCGAAAGAATATATTTATCGGAGTTATCCTTATACTTTTTCAGCAAAGCAACAATAAAAAGAGGTATATATACTTTTCTGATTGAAGATTCTGTCTTAGGAGGTTCTATTACTATCATTGTTTTACCGTTTCCTAATGATATTCTTTCAACAGTTCTGTTTACAAATAGGCATCCGTTTTTTATGTCTATGTTTTCCCATTTAAGACCGCATATTTCGCCTACCCTTAATCCGGTGTAAAGGCATAATAAGATGCATAGATTGGGCAGGTTTAAATTACTGAGCAAATATGTTTCAAGCTTTTTTCTTTCGCTGCCTGATAAAATCTGAATTTCGTTTTTTTTACTTTAGAAATATTTAGATTGACACAGATATTCTTTAAATTATACTCGGCATGTGCAAATTTAGAAATTGATTTCATTAAGGTTATAATATCTTTAACTGTTCCTTTAGAAAGACCGCCATTACCGTCTTTTCTGCCTGAGACTAAAAGATAATCAATAAAATCATTTAATTGAGTTTGGGAAATTTCAGAGTACTTTAAACTGCCAAGCTGAGAGTATATGTAGTCCTCAAGTTTTTGCTTGTAATTGCAGTAAGTAGATAATTTCACACTAAACTTTTTTGATTCAAGCCATAATTCGCTGATTTCTATAAGCGTAAGTTTCTTTCTGTTTCTAGTAACGATAAAATTAAACATCCCGTTTCCTTCAAAGATAATAAAATATTTTATACAAATGCACAACAAAGCAATAACAGCTTTTGGCATTATGCATATTTACTAACAAATAAAATTGTGCTATAATGATATTAATTACAACATATTTAAATAAAAAGTAACAAAAAATTATATTCATGAAATATTTCATTTTATGAATATAACAAAGTTTCATAATAATATTTTAACTTAAAATTATATGAAGTCAAAAAACAAAGTGTAAAACTTTTATTGTTGTAATTACGAAGCTTGACAATAAAATATAGTTAAGGGTGCTAAAGTCAATAATATTTTAGTTATAATATTTTTCGGAAATTTATTATAAATAGAAGAAATCATGTATGAAATTATAGGAGGACAAAATGCTAAAAAAGAAGCTAATTTCTGCATTATCTGCAGCGGCTGTAGCTGTTTCAATGGCAACAGGTGCTGTCAGCACGGCTTTCGCAAAAGACACAGGTATCAGCGGTGATTATACTCAAGGTACTACAATCAAGACATTTTTGGATACTGATTTAGAGGGGTATGAATCTATCACTTTGAATTATGAGTATAATTCTTTGGTTGACATACCTACCGAAACATTCGGACTGCTGTCATTTGACAGTGAATGGGGCGGTTGGGATAAGACTTCCGTAGGACAGGCAGAGCCTGTTATTGGTGAAGTATATTCAAGCACAGTATCTTTTGATACTCTTGAAAGCAGTATTAATACCGGAAAAGAACTTTACGGTTTTAATCTCATCGCAGATAATTTCGGTGAAGGCTCTGTTAAGCTGAACTCTGTGGTGCTTAATGAAAAACAAGGCAAAGAAACTTTAATCACAGGTTCATGGCATAAGGGAACGGCTTCAAATATGACTGTTTCGGGTGATACCGATGTAAAGGTAAATGCAAATGAATATAACATTTATTTTTCGGGCTTTTCTACAAAGGGATTTACTAACCCGACAGTCGATGTAACGGTAACCTATGATAATGACTTAGGTGATGATTTGTACAAAGAAGCTACTTTGTACTATGCAGAAAACTTTCAGCAGGAAAATGAAAAGTTTACTCCTGTAGAAGAATACGGCTACAAAAAAGCAGAAGCAGACTCAACCGTTACTTACTCATACAGCATTGACGGTGACGCTCATAAGCTTGCGGCTTGCTTTGATGCTTGTATTGTAATTGAAATCAAAATCTAAAAGGTAACTGGACAAAGGGTACAGCTTTTGAGCTGACGCTTGAAACAGGAAATCAGGATTATTGGTTTTAGGTGATGAGGACAGTATCTATGTGTTCAATTTCTCGCTGAAAGGCTACAGAAGCCCAACAGTAGAAGTTACAGCACGGTATGATACTATTCCTGCCGATAACAGTTATATGCAGGCTGAGCTTTACGGCAAAGAACAGAAAATCGGCGGTGCATACATTCCTGTAACATTGGGAACTCACAAGTACACATTTGATGTAAGCGATAGTTTGACTGAATTCAATGTGTGCTTTGACGGCTGCACAGTAAAGGAAATTAAAATTTACGATAACCGTTCAGATATTCCGGAAGAAGTAAGCGGAAACACAGCTTCAGAGTTAGCTTCAAATATGGGCAAGGCATGGAATCTCGGAAACGCTCTTGATTCCACAACTAATGGTGTAGCAGATGAAACACTTTGGAACAACAAGTTCCCTGTAAGCAAGCCAATGTTTGATACAGTTAAGGCAAGTGGATTTGATACCGTGAGAATACCTGTTTCATACATGGATAAGATCGTATATGAAAACGGAAAATATACTGTAGACGATACATATATGTCTAGAGTAAAACAGGTAGTTGATGTTGCCATTGCTGCCGGTCTTTATGTTGTCATTGATGTTCATAATGACGGCGGTAACGGTGTTCAGGGAATGTGGCTTGATATCACAAAGACAGGAACTGAATTTAATAATATTAAAAATAAGTTTTCTGATTTGTGGACAGATATAGCTGTAAACTTTTCAGACTACGACCAAAAGCTGATATTTGAGGGTTTTAACGAGCTTAACAACGGAAATTACGATTCTGATCCAACAAAAACAGAATTAAGCAATGTAAATATTTTAAATAATGCATTTGTAACAGCGGTCAGAAATGCAGGAGGTAAAAACACCGATCGTGTGCTTATAGTTGCAGGTTATAATACAAATATTGATTATACTGTTTCGGATTTTGCTAAACCGAATGATACAGCTTCTGACAGATTAATGCTTTCTGTTCATTATTATGAGCCTAGTGATTTTGCTTTAAATGAAAATGGCACAGACGAATGGGATGAAGATATAGAAACAATAGAAGCACAGTTTAAGAAAATTTCTGATTTTGCTAAGACTAAGAATATGCCAGTGTTTATAGGTGAATATGGTGCTATTGACAAAAATAATGATGAAAGCCGTGTGGCTTATTTAAGTAGTTTAAATGAGATTGCGAATTCATTTGCCAATATAGTAACAGCGTACTGGGATAACGGTTATACCGGTCAATATGGATTTGCATTATTTGATAGATCTAATAATACAGTTACAGATACTGGTGAAACCTTATTAGAATATATAATTGGATAATAAAAAATGTAAAGCACAGTAATTTTAAGTTACTGTGCTTTATAGTTTGTAAAGTTAAGGAGGGATTTATTAATGAAAAAGTTAGTAAGTTTATTAACAACACTGACCTTATTTGTTTCAATGATACCGACAAGTATTTTTGCTGTTAAAGAAACAGAATATGAAAATCAACAGCAAAATTTATTTACATATACTTTTACGGAGCCTGAAAATGCAGGCGAAAATGGTACAGCTATTATAACAGGTTTTGTAGAAAATTATCAAGAACTTTTAGGAAGTTCAACAGAAATAACATTACCTGATATTTATGTAAATTCTGAGACCGATGTAAATTATAATTGCAAAACTGATATTACAAAATCTAAATTTATGAGGAATAATAATTATATTACAAGTATAATCTTTCCAAGTTCTTATGATAATATAACTTCTTCGTTTCTGTTAGATTGTACAGCAATGAAAAAAATAATATTTAGGCATAGTGGTACTTTTAAATTTAATTTAAAGGCATTATCAGGTTGCACATCATTAGAAAAGATATATGTATATTCTAATGACTTGGCTAATACACCATCAGCTAGTATTTTTACAAATGTTCCAACGACAGCTATAGCGTATGTAAAAAATGAAACAGTTAAGGAAAAATTGGTTAATTGGCCCGGACAAATTGTAGTTGATTCTGATTTTAATCCTGATAAGCCATCGGTTGTTAAAACGGCCTTACAAAACAAAATAACCGAAGCAGAAGCATTTCTATCGGGAATAGATAAAAGTAAATATAACAATGTCGCAGAACTGGAAACAGCAATAGCTCACGCTAAAACTGTTAATGAGAATGCTTCGGCAACACAAACAGAAGTCGATAATGAGGTTATAGCCTTAGCGTCGGCACTAAATAAAGTAACAAAAATAAAACAAGCATCAAGTTTCACAATAACAAAATGCGAATCTATTTTTTACGGTACAGAGGGCGGATTTAAACCGCAGGTTGATATAACAGCAGGTGACGGAGAAATAACATACAAGCTATTTAGTGATGAAGCTTGTACAAAGGAAAGCAGTTATAATTATAATAATTCCCGTATATCTCCAAACAGTTATTATATCAAAGGCTTTATGGCAGAAACAGAAAACTATCATGCTTCCGAATCAAATGTTTTAAAAGTTCAGGTTTATCGTATCGGAGTAAGTAAAAAGGATTTAAATGATGCAATTACAGCCGCTGAAACATTTTTTGAAGAAAACGAAATCAATAAAATTGATTTTAATTCAGCAGCATGGAACGATGTATATGCCAGTAATACAGGAGCATTAGCACAAGCAAAGTCAATTGCCCAAAATAATTCAGGTACGATTTTTCAAAGCGAAGTAGATGAGAGAACGCAAAACTTAATAACATCTCTTAATAAGCTGAAAGAATCACCGGCAGATACAACAGAATTAAGAGCGGAATTAGAGAATGTTATTAGAACAGCAGAAGCAATTGAAAATATCTACAGTAATGAAAGCTGGCAAGCATTCCAAACAGCTTTAAACACAGCTAAAGAAGCCTTTGCAAAGGAAAATGAGTTTAAATCGGTTTATTCTAATGCAAAGGATATGCTTTTCAGTGCTATAGAAAATTTAACTACAGAAGATGCCGGCAAGCCTTTTATTAACATAAGAAAAGGCGGAGTTGAATCAGAGTTGATTAATAAAAAAGCAGAAGAATCAATGAACGGAGCAGTTAAAGTAAAACTGACATTCGACTGTGCGGAAGATGTATCGTTTAACAAGTATGCTTCAATTGAATTAAAGGCAACAATAGCAGGAACTGAAAGCTATGCCAAAATCGTTGGTACGGGAACGGAAGAAGAAGCAATAAAGGGTGAAAAAGGCGTAGTAGTTGAACTGCCTTTAAAAAATCCGATAGCAGCAGGTGATGATGTCAAGCTGACAGCATACACATGGGCATGGAACGGAGCAAAGGAACATGTTTATGGTATAACAAAAGTTGAATTTTTTGATGCTGACGGTCACGCAATTTATGCTATTACAGACAGAACAATAGCAATGGATAAACTAAAAACCGAAATTGAAAAGGCAGAAAAGATAGAGCAAGGCAGTTATAGTGACGAGAGCTTTGCAGAACTGACAAAGGCAATTGAAAGTGCAAAGGCACTTGAAGAAAAGGCAAGCAAAACAGACATTGACAAAGCTATCGACGCCTTAGACAAGGCTGTTAAAGGCTTGAAAGAGCCAACACCGTCAGAGCCTGTGACACCGCCGACAAGTCAAGAGCCGAGCAAAAATATTCAGCCGACAAAGCCGAGTATTGCTCAGACAACTAAGGCAACAAGAAGCTTGCAAGCAGTGGCAAAGGACAAAAAAGCGGCTAAGAAGATAATGAAGCAAGCTAAGATTTCAAAGCTTTCAGTCAAGAGTAAAGCTAAGAAAAAGATAACTGTTTCATGGAAAAAGGTCAAAAAGGCTAAGGGCTATCAGGTTGAAGTATCAGCAAAGAAGAACTTCAAAAAGTCGGTATTTAAGAAATTCACGGCTAAGACAAAGCTTAATATCAAGAATAAAAAGATAAAGAGCAAAAAGATTTATTATATCCGAGTAAGAGCGTATGCGACCTACAAGGATAAAAACAATGTCACCAAAAAAGTCTACAGCAAGTGGATTAAAAAAATACGCAAAGTCAAAGTTAAATAAAATCTGTAATGAAGTTATCCCAATAAGTTATTAAAAAGTCTGCCGTTCACCAAACTGTAACAACGAGCAATTTATAATAGGCAGAGAGCATACAACATTATGTTGTCTTCTAAATTTTCCTTAATATTTTTTGCAGGACAATAAATGCTCCTGTGCAATGCAGGAGCAGTGTTGTGCTGTAAGTCGAGGGCAAGTTGTCAAGCGAAAATGAATTATTGGCTATAGAGTACTCAAAAAAACGAGGATACAGTGAAAATATAAAGCTGTGTCCTCCTTGTTTTTGTTGATAATAAAGTTATTTTTATTGCATTTGTCAGTAGAATCGGTTATAATATAAATGAAATTTTTTTAGAGAAGTTAACATTTGTAAAGATTACGGTATATGATTAATATAGAAAACAAAAGTATTGAAGAAGGGTGATAAAATGGCTAAGGTATCAATTGAACAGGCAATTAAAAATCAAATTGCTTCTGCTGAAATGGAAGGATTTAATTTTGAATCAGATGAAATAGAAAATGTTAAAAGATATCTTAAAGGTGAAATTACTTATCAAGATTTTTTTGAGTCATTATCTTCTAAAATAAAAAGGGTGTAAATATGGCTGTTTATTCAATGGAAAGTACTCAGGAAAACTGTTATCCGGGATCAACAGTTCTTGTTAATAAGTTTGGGTTAACGGATCAAAATACATTAGATATTGTTGAAAGGCAAATCGTGTTATTAAAAGGTGCGGAAATAGAACGGAATGCAGTTTTTGAAAATGTTGATTTTAATTATTATAAATCGATTCACAAACACCTTTTTGAAGATATTTATGATTGGGCAGGGACGGTCAGAACAATTAATATTTCAAAAAAAGGAACTGTTTTCAGTAAGCATGATAACATTGAAGAAATCGGACAGTTAAAATTTAAGAGATTAGTTGGATTAAGCTATTTGAATAATATGGATGAAATCAATTTTTTTAACGAATTAACTGAGCTTTATAATGAATTAAATATGCTTCATCCATTTAGAGAAGGCAATGGAAGAACATTAAGATTATTCATAACATTGCTAGTGAGAAACACAGGTCGTGATATTAGTTTTGCAGATTGTGACAGTGATTTGCTTATGATAGCGACCATAAAAGCAGCTCAGGGAGATTTAAGCTTGTTAAAAAGTATATTTGAAAGTATAGTAAAGATAATGTAGATGTTTCTTTATGAAACTTAATTAAATAATGTTAAAGTCAAGGATGCGAAAACTCGTGTCTTTGGTTTTAATATAACGGTTTGCAAAAAATGCAAACCGTTTTTTTATTGTAATGAAACCAAAGAAGGTGAAAAATAATTGTCAGTAAATTATGAGGGAATAAAAACAAGGGGGTATGGAATTGAAATTGAGTGTACAGGAATTACAAGAAATCAGGCTGCAAAGGCTGTGGCAAAGGTGCTTGAAAGTCAAGCAATTAGTGAGGGAGGTTTTTATGATAAATATACCATAAAGGACATCAAGGACAGAAAGTGGTCTATTGTGTATGACGGAAGTATAAAGTGTGTGGATAGAAACAAAAATGCAGCATCAAAATTGTACAGTGTTGAATTGAATTCTCCTGTGTTGGCATATGAGGATATACCGATGCTGCAGGAGGTAGTGAGAGCATTAAGAAAGGCAGGAGCCGTAACAGGAGCGGAATATAAATGCGGAATTCATATTCATATTTCAGCAGATGATTTTGACGCCCGAAGTTTGAGAAATCTAGTAAATATATTTGCAAGCAAAGAGGATTTTCTGTGGGAGGCTCTGCAGGTATCTTCAATGCGTTCAGGTTATTGTGAAAAGGTAGATCAGAGATTTTTATCAGAATTGAATAAGAAAAAGCCAAAAACTATAGAGGAAATAGAAAGACTTTGGTATAACGGAGAAAGCAGAAGAAACTATCATTATGACTCATCGAGATACAAGGCGCTTAATTTACATAGTTACTTTTCCGTAGGGCATTTCGAGATAAGATGCTGTAATTCATCTTTACACGCCGGAGTCATAAGATCATATTTGACCTTGGCATTGGCAATAAGCAATGCTGCCGTAACAAAGAAGTATTGCTCGCCAAAAGTTTCACGCAGTGATAATATGAGGTACAGTTTCAGAGTATGGCTTTTAAATTTAGGGCTTATTGGCGAAGAATATAAGAACTGTCGTTCACATCTTTTAAAACACCTCGATGGAAATATTGCATGGAGGCATCCTGAAGATGCAATAGCACAGCGTGAAAGGTTAAGGCAGGAACGAATTGCACAAAGAGAGCAAGCGTGTGCCAATCTGTCGGCTCCTGCAGAGGAAGCAGAGATAACACCCGATGAAATCTCAGAGGACTGTGAGAGCGAATTTGAGGAAGAAGAAACAGAAGAAATGGGCATGGAGTTGTCCATGTAGAATGTATGGAGGATTTAAAATGAAAAAATTGTATTTAGCGTATGGATCAAATATAAACTTAGAGCAAATGGCGTTTAGATGTCCTGACTCAAAGGTTGTAACAACAGGAATGATATCCGATTATGAGTTACAGTTCAGACAAGTAGCAACGATTGAACCGAAAGAAGGTTCTGAGGTTCCGGTACTTATTTGGGAGCTTGGAGGACAGGATGAACTCAGTCTGGATCGTTATGAGGGCTTTCCTAATTTATATCGTAAAGAAGATGTAGAAGTAGAAATAAACGGAGAAACACAAAAATGTATGGCATATGTTATGAACAAAGGTGAAATTTTGCCGCCAAACAAACAGTATTTTGAATGTATTTTACAGGGATATATGGAAAACGGACTTGATACAAATTATCTGGTAAAAGCATTGGAGCAATCATTATATTTACAAAAGCAGAATGAGCAGGAAGAATGTGAAGAAATTGCCGAAGAATCTGAGGAACTTGAAGAAGGTTTTCAGATGACAATGGAATGAGGTGTGAAAATGAGATATAAAAGTTTTTATATAAGAATAAAACCTGTCGATAATTTAATTCGGCAGGACGAGCAGGGTAGTGATATTTGCTGCAAAGGATATGAAGTTGGGATTTTTGATTCTGAAGAAAAAATAAAGCTTGACGAAATTTCAATTGCAGTAGGTTTTGAAATTCCCAAAGATGATATATACGAGGCGGAGCAGTTAATCAAGGATTATATTGACTGTGAAGAAAAGGAATATGTTCATATGATTGAAGAGCAAGAAGCACTCAACTTGCAAAACAGATAAATATATAGTATAATAAAGCAAATCATGTAAAGACAGAAGGGAAGCGTTAAAAATGGCAGATCAAACAGTAGTATATGAATTTGAAATAAAGCTTTGTAATCTGGAAGATAAGTATTGGAGAAGAATTGAAATAACTTCAGTAAGTACAGTAGCAAAATTAGCTTATGCAATTATGGCGAGTTTTGAATTAAGCGGAAGTCATTTATTTAGCGTTAGGTATATTAATTCTTATTTTGAGTTTTATAACGATAATGCTATTCAACCATGCGATTTTAAACTGAAAAATCTTAATTTATCAGTAGGCGATAAACTAAAAATGGTTTATGATTTTGGAGCAGACCTGAATTTTGCAATTAAGCTTACTGAAATAAAAGAGTTTAAAAGAGGTACAGGGACTCATTATCCGTATGCTTTATCGGGAGTAGGAACTAAAATTCCTGAAGACATGTTTATTCCGGAATTAATTGAAGAACTTGATAGTTTATATAAAGAGTATGATTATGAACTCGATAATGTCTTGTTAAAAGGGAAAATTCAAATTCTAAAAGATCAATATGAATTAAAATGATAAACCTAACGCTATTCAACATCATATTTGAATAGCGTTATCTTTATGCAAAGAAATAATTTAATAAAAGTTTATGCTAATGTTTAGAACCACTGCGTTCTAAGCATTTATTTTTTGATCTAATACTTATTGTATAATATTAACAAGTAGGATTATTTAATTATATATAATTCTACAAAATTCTATAATAAATTGCCAAAAAATATTGACGATGTTAAAATTATCTTGTATAATAAGAAATATAAGATTGGAATTAAATGGAATATGTTAATACTGATTACGAATTGATTTATACCAATTACGAATTAGGTATTGACTTTTATTGAAACTTAATTATTAATGTAATTAGATTATGTCTAATTATGTTGGTAATGGACGAAATTTGTTTGACTATTGATAGTTTTATTTTATTAATGATTTATAAAAGTATATATTGTAGATAGATACATTTTAAGGAAATAAGCGGATATTATATATTTTAAGATTAAATTAGTAAGAAATATATATGATTTATATAACTGAAAATAAAAAATTTAATGAAAGTGGTCGGGATATGAAGGCTATATTATTTGATTTGGATGGAACATTATTAGATACATCAAAGGGGGTTATTGAAAGTGCAGTATTGACTGCAAAAAAACTTGGATATGAAGAATTGCCATATTCAACAATGATGACTTTTATTGGACCTCCAATTCAAGATTCTTTTAAAAAACATTATCATAGTAATGATGAAACAGCTCAAAAAGCTGCGAATATTTTTAGAAATTATTATCTTGAATATGCGACCACTAATGCCAATGTATATCCTGGGGTTCATGAACTGATGAAAGAACTAAACAGAAGGAAAGTTAAAATTGCAGTTGCGACTTATAAAAGAGAGGATATCGCATTGAAAATATTAAAAAACTTCAAACTGGATGTTTATTGTGACGTTATCCATGGTGCTGATAATTTTAATAAATTAACGAAAACCGACATAATAAATATTTGTATTAATGAAATCGATATAGATAGAAAAGAAGTTGCTCTTGTTGGTGATACAGAGCATGATGCAGTGGGAGCATTAAAAGCAGGGATTTCTTTTATAGGAGTTACATATGGTTTAGGATTTAAAAGTGATAATGATATATTAAATTTTCCTAATATTGGAATTGTGAACAACATAAAAGATATATTAAACATTATATAAATGAGGGTACTTATATGAACACAAACTTAAGATGGATAGTTATTTCTGATATACATTCAGCAAAAAAAGATTATATGTCTGGAGAATCAAGGAAAAGTTTAATAAGACAGATAGAAAAGATAAAGCCAATTGATTTTATTATTATAACTGGTGATTGTGTTGATAGAGGCAGTGGGTGGGATGAAGCTGTTAAATTTATTCGTGAAATTATGGAGACTTGCGATATTGATAATCCGGATAGAATATTTATCTGTCCAGGAAATCATGATATAGAACGAGTAAATAATATTGAAGAAAGAAAAAATAAAATTTTTGAATTTCGTAATGAGAAAGATAAGTTTCTTATTAATGAACACAGTATTAATATGTTGCCTTGGAAAGATGCATACAGTAATTTTGAAGATAAAATTTATAAACCAATTAAAGGCGTATCATATGAACCATTCAATGTTTGTTATTTGACGTGTAAAACACAAAAATAGAAAAAGGCGAAAAAAGCGGTGAATTTACGGAACAAATGCCCTCAATTAGCGTAAATACGTGCTTCAAGTAGTGTGAAAAATTGAAAAAAATAATAAATTAAATAATTTACGTGTCAAAAAAAATACTCGATTTTCGGTAAAAACCGGAAGTCGAGTATTTTTATAATTTTTTTCAAAAAGCCTTTAAGAATCATTTAAATATTTTTGAAAAGGTCTTTAAATAACGTATCTACGTTGTTTAAAAATTAAAGAGTATTAAAATAATTTTTAAACATTCTAGAAATTTGATTAAAAATGGGGGTAGCAACCTAGCAACTAAATTAAAATAGGGTAGCAACTAGTTGCTACCCTAAGCCTTTTTGGGTTAGAAATAACGTAAATACGTTGTTTGAACTGCATAAAATAAAAAATAATAATTTTTTTAAATTTTTTATGAGTTTTATTTAGGGTAGCAACTAAACCAATTCAATAATTTTTATATTCATCAATAAACGGTTTAAATTGTTCATATACTTTTCTTTCCAAATCAGTTAACAAGAAACAAGAAAAACCTTTGGTTTTTAACCATTCCTGTTCCCTGTGATACAAATCCGCCATTCTTTTGGCCTTGATTCTTGCAGCTGTAATAGAAATTTTACATAATTTTGCAATATCCTCTGGCTCATGAATATTCAGTGCCCATAGAACGCATGACGGTGCGAGAATTCCTATTGCAAATCGTTCGGCTTCGTATTCATAGATATCTTTTCCAAGTAGAATATGACCTATTTCATGTGCAATAGTATATCTTTGGATATACATAGGATCAGTATCACGAACAACTAAAATAAGTTGATTTTGAAAAATCATTATTTTCCCTCGTTCATTATCCTTTAATTGGTGTATCTTTAAACTGCTGTTTTCAATGATACGAATATTAAAATGTTTACAAATATTTGCCAAATTTGTCGGCAACGATGTAATACAGCAGTCAATAAGACATTGCCAGCTT
>OIEL01000744.1_pt1 | contig 17545 bp, 18 predicted proteins | sample 1581731 | NCBI WGS metagenome assembly OIEL01 (sample SAMN01760977, study PRJEB22395) | human gut metagenome | reverse complement strand
TGTGCTCTTCCGATCTATGTGCCGGTCGTGAAACCGCTCCGGAGCGGGAAGAAGCCGGGAGCGAGGCGTTCGATGGCTTTACGAAGTCCTTCCATGCCTTGCACAAAAGTGAAACTGTCAGGCAGGGGAGGGCGTTGTATGACATAAACGGGAATGCCGCAGGCTTGTGCTGCTTCGACCTTTTCCTTGAAATATCCGCTTTCCCCACTTTCCTTTGTCAGTACGGCATCTGGATGAAGCTGGTCCAGCAGCTTCTTCTCGTCTTCTCCTTCATGGAAAAAAATAATCCGTTCCTTTGGGAATCCGTCGGATTCAGCCAGCGAAAGAGACTCTTTCCGGTTCAGGATACGGAACCAGCAGGGCGTCTGCTCCCAGTAAGGACGCAGTTTCGCAATGGTCTTGACGCCTGTCAGGGCCAATAGGTTGCAGATCCCGTCCGCACGTAGGCGGTCGATGGCGGCGGCATAATCCGTGCACCATATCAACCGCTTGTCATGTGCGGGGTATTGCCTTTCCAACCGGACGACCGGAATCCGGAGACGGGAGGAAACCTTTGCAAGCGTCCGATGCAATCGGATGGCGAAAGGGTGGGCGGCATCGACTAGCAACGAGATTTTTTTCTCGCGGCAGAATTGTGCCATCTTTTCTTCGTCCATACCACCGGTGAGGCGAATGGCATGAACGGCTTCTATCGCCTGTTCGTTGCCGACTGTCGAGTAGTAGTAGGGTTTGCCAGCGCTCTCGACGACTTGTACGGCCTTGCGGCCTTCGGTTGTTCCTCCTAAGATCAGTATCATAATGTTTCTGTTGTTCTCTTGTCTTTACCGGTAATATAGCAGGGGGGCATCCTCTCTGGTGAGTACTTGCCTGGCAGCTATGAGGTATCATGCCTGATAGCTATGAGGTTCCGTACCTCCTACTTATGAGGTATCATGCCTCATAGGTAGGAGGTGGCCCCTCACTAACGGCGGTACAGATGTTTGAACTCCTCGGCGTAGAGACGTGATACCCCCGTGCGGTTGTCTATGGCATCACCGACGACTAACAAGGTCGTCAGTGTCAGATTGTTTTCTTTTACGATCTGTTCCAGGTCTTTCAATTCGCCTCGGTAGATGCGTTCGTCTTTCCAGGTCAACTTGTAGCAGGCGGCTACCGGTGTCGTTGGCGGGTAATGTTCCAGAAGTTCTTTCTGGACTTGTCCGGCAATGCCGGCGCTCAGGAAGATGCACATTGTGCTTTGGCTGGCGGCTAGTTTATGCAGCTGCTCTTTCTCCGGCATGGGGGTACGTCCTTCACCACGCGTCAGGATGATGGTTTGCACCTTTTCAGGAATAGTGAACTGGGAACGGAGAGCTGCAGCAGCAGCTTGGAACGAGGAGATTCCCGGTGTGATATGGTAACTCATGCCATAGCGGTCGAAGAATGCCATCTGTTCTTGTATCGCCCCATAAATGCAGGGGTCACCTGTGTGCAAGCGTACGATGAACTTCCCTTTGTCATAGAACTTTTTTATAAGGGCGAATTGTTCTTCCAGGTTCATGTCGGCAGAACTGCGAATCGTCGATCCTTTCTTGGCGCATAGGGTGAGTTCTTTGGGGACGAGGCTTCCGGCATAGAGGATCAGGTCTGCATTTTCCAGCATCCGCCGGCCCCGGATGGAGATCAGTTCTGGATCGCCCGGTCCGGCTCCGACAATTTCGATATGTCCATGTCCCTGTTTCCCTTTTTGCTGACTATCTTCTTCGTCCTGTATTGCCGATTTGCTGATGGCTATCGCATAAGTGAAGTCTTTCGTCTGCCCCTTTTGTTTTCCCACCAATAATGGGCCTCCTTCCGCACTCAGGATGGCCGCTGCCTCCGCGACGCTTCCCGACCCGGTGGCTTTCTTTACTGTGGAAGAAGGATGGGGTACGGGGATTTTGTCCAGTACCTCTGCCGGATAGGTCTTGAACGGGCTGCGCAGGTAGGTGTCTGCCAGTTCCTTTAATATCGGTTCTTCTTTCTTTAGGTCGATGGAGGAGACGTCGGCTATGCTCTTCAGGTTGAACCTGTAGAAAATGGAGCAGATATACAGGTCCGTGAGGACGGACTTCATGTCTGTCAATCCCTTTTTACATCCGATACCTAAGTGAAGCACTTTCGGGAAGAATGATAGGCAGGGGATAGGGGATTTGTGGTAGTAAGTGGGACTGACCGTGATCAGCAGCTCGTATTTTTCGAGGTCGATATCTTTATATTTATAAAAGACATCGACGTGCGGGGGACAGGTTTCCTTCATATAGTCCGTCTCCTTCGTGCGAATATCGAGCAGGAGGGCGGTCGGTCGACAGTTGACGAAACGGGCGACACATTCGTTCATGGCCTTTTCCCTCGATGCATTAAACGTTTCCTCGTCTATCTTCTCGAAATCGGTTTGGAAGAAACTGATTATGCCTTCTTGTGGGTTGTAGACATCCTGTTCCCAGCCATATTGTTTCGCGAAGGTGTCCAGTGCCCAAAGTCCCTGGTTGTCACTCTGTGTCGTGACAACCGCTTCGGCGTCCAGTATGCGGGCCAATTCATGTGTCAGTTCGTTCGCCCCACCGATATGACCGGATAGTACCGATACGACATATTTGCCGGTACTGTCGAGGCAGATGACTGCCGGGTCCGTGTACTTGCTCTTGATGTAGGGAGCGATACTCCGTACGCAGATACCCATCGCCCCGATAAACACAATCGTTTCCGATTTATCGAAAAGATTGCCAGTCAGCTCTTTGAAAGAGGTGACTGGTTCGATGTCGTTATCTGCTTCTCTACAATAGATGACAGTTTTGCCTGGATATTCGTCCCGGATTTTGCGTGCTAACGACAGACTACTTGCCGAAACCACAAGAATGTTCAGTGTATTTTTAGACATAATTTTTACCCGTTGCGCAAAGGATTGTAATAGGATTATTGGAATCGAGCGTAATGTTTATTTCTGAATGTAGTTTCAGACCGTTTTCTGCAACCGCCTCCCGGAAGAGCTTGCTGCTTTCTTCTGAAACGGAGTTAAAAACGATCTTGCCGTTCAGACTGTTCAAGTGGGAAGCTACCTTGCGGATGATTTCTTTCAGCTTGCCGCCATGACCGCCGATAAAGACTGCATCGACAATCGTGTTCTTTTCGATTGACAGATTGAGGAAGTTACCAATACGCAGGTCTATGCCTGGAGCGCTGTGCAGCCGTGTGTTTGCCCGGATGATGTTCTCGCACTCTTTCCGCACTTCAAAAGCTTGGATATCTAGATGAGGATACTGGCGCCGCGCTTCGATTGAAACCGAGCCGGTACAGGCGCCGATATCCCAGAAGTAGCGGCTGTTATGCAGTTCTAACAGGCTTAGGTCTATCACTCGTATCGGTGCTTTGGTAATCATTTTTGTCCGGTCATTCAGCAAGATAAATTTCGTGTCAGGTATGCCTAAGGCTGGTCGTTGTAATGCGCAGTTTGGAGCCTTCATTAGCAGAACACAGTTTGGATTGGTGAAACTCATTTCGCTGATTTCCTCGATCGAGTAGATTTTATAGATTTTCTCTTTCTTCGGGTTGCCTAAATGTTCGGCTACCCACATGGTGTAATCCCTGTCCAGATGATATTCCATCATCCTCTTGGCTATAGCCCTGGGCGTATGGACACGGTCGGTTAGCACACCGATCAGCGGTCGGTATTCCAGCAACGCCCGGTCGAGTTCGTGCCATGGTCGTCCGGTAACGGACACGGCGTGCATGTTCTCATACGGAATTTGTTCATGGTGTGCGAACATCTGCAATGAGTTGAAGTAGGGAAACACTTTCATGCCTACTCCTAAAAGGTTTTTCCGGATGGTGGAAGCGAAGCCGAAAAAGAACGGGTCTCCCGAAACGAAGGAGACGATCACTTTGCCTTCCTGGATCAACCGGCTGTATTCTGCAAGGACGGCATTTATTGGAGCCTTGATTTCGATCCATACCGCATCGGCGGGTAGGAATGGTTTCACAATTTCGTAATGCCGCTTCCCTCCGGAGAAGATGTTGTCGTGTTTGACATTTTTGATAATGACTTCTATATGCTTAGGCTGTGGATTGTCGTCCATCCCGATCATATAGATGTGCGTTTTGCCGTAAGCTTCTACAATTTCTTGAGTTCTCATACGTCTCTACCTGGTTTTAATTGTTTTGCATCATTGTAGCATAAAATCGCATTTACCAAAGTCGCGGCGAGGTTGCTACCACCTTTCCGTCCTTCGATGATGAGTTTAGGAATAGAGACAAACGGCTTTACCATGTGTTTGGATTCCTGTACGTGTACGAAACCGACAGGAGCGGCAATAATGCCGGCGGGAATGGCTTTCCCTTTCCTTATCAGGTCACAAAGTTCCATTAATGCGGTCGGCGCATTGCCGAATACATATAAAGCGCTGGGATGTTCCTGTACGGCAAGCCGGATGCCAGCTTGTGTGCGGGTGATCCCTTTTTCTGTTGCAAGTTGTACGGTGCGCTCGTCTTGCAAATAGCATTTCACCTCGATCCCCATACGCTGCAAAGCTCCTTTGCGGATGCCGGAAGCAGCCATTGTGACGTCTGTGATGATGGTGCGCACCTCCCCCCGGCTGAATTTTCCGTAAAGGGAAGCCACCGCGTGATCGTCGATCCGTAGGATATTTTCCATATCGAAATCGGCTGTCGTGTGGATGGCATGGAGCAAAGCCCATTTCTTGTCGAGCGGTATTTCTTTGTTCTTGAGTTCTTTCTCGATGGTGCGAAAGCTGCGGATCATGATGTCCTGGCCGATCCCGACATCTGTTTTCATCTTGATCTCTCCGTAATAGCCGCGTGGTGTGATGAATTTACCGTCGGCCTCATATGACTGCGAGTTCCCGATCAGGATGACAGTGAACATGTCGACCTGCTCAGGGTCGAACTCTGCCAGCGTGGTCAGGTTGACGACCTGCTCTTCGCGTCCGGCCTGACGGACATAGCCGACCGGTGTTTCGGGTACACGTTCTTCGAGGAACAGCTCCTTGAGACGATGCAACTGCCAGTAGCGCCCTTCGCTTTTCGGATTGTAGATGGCTGTCACGAAGTCGCCGATAGCGGCGGCCCGTATGCGTTTTTCGATCCGTAGCCAGGGAGTCATCAGGTCGGAGAGGGAGATGATACAGAGATCATGCCCGATAGGTGCCCCCAGAAGCGAAGCCGCCTTTTGGAACGCACTGATACCGGGCACTACCTCGATCTCCACTTGCGGCGCCTCTTTCATCGTCCGCATTTCATATATCAACGGGGCCATCCCGTAGATTCCGGCATCACCAGAACTGATCACTGTCACTGTTTTACCTTCCGAAGCGTATTTGTAGGCCTCTTCGGCACGTATTTTCTCGCGCTTCATCCCAGTATCGATACATTGGGTATCCGGGTGAATTATATCCTGTATAAACTGGAAATAATAGTTATATCCGATGATCACATCCGACTGCCTGATGGCTGATAATGCCGCAGGCGTTATGTCATCGCGATTTCCCGGTCCAATGCCGACAACAGTAATTTTCCCTTTGTTCATATGAGCTGTTTGTAAATTAACAGAAAACAAAGGTACGATTTATTTATTTAGTTTTCCTCTGCGGGTTGATATAAATATCGTTTAATACTCCGTTTCGGTGTCTTTTCGAATTCTTCCTGATAAAGCTTGAAGCAAGATACTTTGCTGTAGGCGGGCATTTCAGTGTTCAGTTGGTCGATGTTCTGCTGCATCAGCTCTTCGATTTCGGAGTGTTGGATGCCTGCCTTGTCCACTTGTTCCCAGTCCGGATAGATCAGGGCGACCAGTTTACCTCCCTGAGAAATGATCAACGACTCCGCCACGTACAGCATATTGTTTAGGCGGTCTTCGATCTCTTCGGGATAGATATTCTGTCCGTTGGAGCTTAGGATCATACTTTTGCTTCGTCCGCGGATGTAAAGGAAACCGTCTTTGTCAAGTGTTCCCAAGTCACCTGTCCGTAGCCAGCCGTCGGGTAGCATCACAGCCTTTGTTGCCTCTGGATTCTTGTAGTAGCCTAACATCACGTTCATGCCGCGAACCAGGATTTCGCCTACTTCGTTTTCCGGATCGTTCGAGTCGATCCGGATTTCCATGCGGTCAACGACACGACCCACCGAGCCTTGCTTGAACGTGTCCCACTGTTCGTAGGAAACCAGTGGGCCGCATTCCGTCATCCCATAGCCAACCGTATAACGGAAGTCGATGGATTTGAGAAACGTCTCTACCTCTTTATTGATGGCTGCACCACCAATCACGATTTCGCCGAAGTTCCCACCGAAAGAGGCTTCCAGCTTTTGGGCGATCTTCTCGCGTACCTTTTGGTCGATGTATGGCACTTTCAACAGCAATTTGATCAATGGCTTTTCCAGTTCGGGAAAGACCTTGTTCTTGATGATCTTCTCGATAATGAGTGGCACGGCAAGGATCAGCGCCGGTCGAATCGTCGCAAATGCCTCTGCGATGATTTTTGGACTCGGCGTGCGTGTCAGGAAATGAACGTGGCAGCCTTTGTTGACGGAGTTCAGCACTTCGAACGCTAACCCGTACATGTGCGCCATCGGTAACATACAGACAATGTTGTCTCCTGGATGTATGAAAGGAAGACGGTCGTAGGCGAACTGTGTGTTGCTCCACAAACTGCGGTAGGGGATCATGACTCCTTTCGAGAAGCTGGTCGTGCCGGACGTATAGTTCAAGACAGCCAATTCCTCCGGGTCTTCGATATGATATTTCACATCGTTGGCGGTGAAAGAACGGGGATATTTCTTGCCAAAATATTCGTTGATGCGATCGCGTATGGTGCGTACCTCCTTATTTTTGCAATCGATAATGGAGAAGTTGTCCAGCATCATGAATAGCTTGACATCCGGCATCATCTTTTCGTTCATGTTCTCCCAGTTGCTGGAGCCTGCCAGTACGGCTTTTGCTCCCGAATGGTTGACGATGTGATGGATATTGTCGGGTTTGAACTCATGCAGGATCGGCACGGCAACAGCTCCGTAAGCCAATATTCCGAAAAAGCAGATTGCCCAGTTGGAGGAGTTGCGTCCGACGATGGCCACTTTGTCGCCTTTCTTGATACCGGCATGTTCCAGTAGGATGTGAAACTTTTCTATCCGCCGTGCGACGTCTTTGAAATGGAAGGTATGTCCATTGTAATCGGAGAAGGCGGGGAGGTCCCAATGCTCCTTTATGCTTCTCTCTATAAGGTCCAAGAAACGATTATCCATAGTGATATAATTTAAAAAAGAACCGGAATATCCGTGAGAATGTTGCAAAGATAGCAAAGAAACGATATGTTTTTATGGAAACCCAAGAAACACCTTTCCAAAACATATATGATTTGAATGCAAAACACCTATGCTTTGAATGCAAAACATAGGTGTTTTAAAATAAGTATAGTTGTTTACCACGGAGTGATTGTCACGTTACGGAATTGTACTTCCTTGCCTTCGCTTTGCAGTCCGATGTAACCTTCCTTTACCTTGTTTGTCCCGGTGTTCTGGTAAACGCCATTGATATAGACCGTGATGACACCGTTTTTTACGAAGATATTAGCTTCATTCCATTCACCGGCAGGCTTCTCGCTGTCTTGATTCGCCTTCTGGATTTTCGGGAAAGAGGGGCGGGGTTGGCCTGGCTTATTCTGGTATTCAGTCAGATCCGAACCGCCGAGCAGGACGAAATCACCGGCATTATCAAGCATCAGGTTGCATTCGATACCGTTCGGAAACGGGTTTTTCGGCTCTTCAATTAGCAGGAAGATACCGCTGTTCGCCTTTTCCTTGCCGTTTGGCCAGCGATATTCTACATGTAGTTTATAATCTCCGTATTTTTCTTTCGTGTACATGTATCCGAATGGCTGTCCTGTGATGTTGATGACACCGTCTTTCACGGAATATACCTGTTCGGCTGGGACGGAGTTCTTATCGACAACGAAGTTCCAGCCGGAAAGGTCTTTTCCGTTGAACAGCTTGGTTGTTTTCTGTGCACTCGCGTCACTTCCGAAACACAAAAAGGCGGCAGCTACTACTGCCATCGATAACATTCTTTTTTTCATGGTCTTATAATATTAATTATTTATACGATTAATCAACAATAAGTTTACGGTAACGGACACGTTTTGGTTCCACGTCGCCCAATAATTTGCGCTTGTACTCTTCATACTCCGAATAGGAACCTTCGTAGAACACGACATTTGAATCCCCTTCGAACGAAAGGATATGCGTACAGATACGGTCGAGGAACCAACGGTCGTGAGAAACGACGACCGCACAACCGGCGAAGTTCTCCAATCCTTCTTCGAGTGCCCGGAGTGTGTTCACATCAATATCGTTGGTCGGTTCGTCGAGCAGCAACACATTCGCCTCGGCCTTCAGCGTTAGAGCCAGATGCAGGCGATTCCGTTCACCACCGGAGAGTACGCCGCAAAGTTTTTCCTGGTCGGCTCCCGCAAAATTGAATTTGGAGAGGTAAGCGCGGGAGTTGACTTCCTTGCCGCCTACGCGGATGAACTCCTGTCCGCCGGAAACAACCTGATAAACGGTCTTCTTCGGGTCGATATCTTTATGTGTCTGGTCTGCATAACCGACCTTTACCGTTTCGCCCACTTCAAAAGAACCTTTGTCGATACTTTCCATTCCCATGATCATCTTGAACAGTGTAGTCTTACCTGCTCCGTTCGGACCGATCACGCCGACGATTCCGTTCGGCGGCAACATGAAATTTAGGTCATCAAACAACAGTTTGTCGCCAAATGCTTTTGCTACATGCTGGGCCTCGATCACCTTGTTCCCTAAGCGCGGACCGTTCGGGATAAAGATTTCCAGTTTGGCTTCGCGTTCTTTCTGGTCTTCGTTCAAAAGGGCTTCATACGAATTCAGACGGGCCTTACCTTTTGCCTGACGAGCTTTCGGGGCCATGTTGATCCATTCTAGTTCGCGTTCCAGTGTCTTACGGCGTTTACTTGCTTGTTTCTCCTCCTGTGCCATACGTTTAGTCTTTTGATCCAGCCAAGAAGAGTAGTTTCCTTTCCAGGGAATACCTTCTCCGCGATCCAGTTCCAGAATCCATCCGGCCACATGGTCGAGGAAGTAACGGTCGTGCGTGATGCAGATAACCGTACCCGTATATTGTTGTAGATGTTGCTCCAACCAGTCGATCGACTCAGCATCCAAGTGGTTGGTCGGTTCGTCCAGCAACAGGATGTCCGGCTGTTGTAACAGCAAACGGCAGAGAGCCACACGGCGGCGTTGGCCTCCCGACAGCGTATCGACCACCTGATCTTCAGGAGGACAGCGTAAAGCGTCCATCGCTCTTTCTAGGCGGCTGTCGAGGTTCCATGCATCAGTTGCATCTATCTTATCTTGTAATTCGGCCTGCCGGTTGATCAGTGCGTCCATTTTGTCTGGATCTTCGAGTATTTCGGGATCGCCGAATTTTTCGTTTACTTCTTCATATTCTTTGAGGGTGTCCACAATATTTTGTACGCCTTCCTGTACGACTTCCTTTACTGTTTTGCCCGGTTCCAGTTTCGGTTCCTGCTCTAGATATCCGACGGAATATCCGGGTGAGAATACTACTTCTCCTTGGTATTCTTTTTCGACGCCGGCAATAATTTTTAGCAATGTAGATTTACCAGAACCATTCAAACCAATGATCCCGATCTTCGCTCCATAGAAAAAGGACAGGTAAATATTTTTCAATACTTGTTTTTGAGGCGGAAAGACTTTACTCACGCCTACCATCGAGAAAATAATTTTCTTGTCGTCTGCCATGTTTCAAATTGTGTGTATTTATATGATCATTTTTCTTTGTGGACAAACTTACATAAATATCTTCATAGTTTATATATGTCCGGATGAAAATAGCGTGTATTTTTATCTTTCCTGCGTTCCTTCGTCTGCAATCTTAAGGGGCATGATTACTTGTTATGTATCGGCTTACTGCAAAACGCAAATGCATATCCTCCCCCCAGAGTGTCTCCAAAAAACGTTTTCAAAGGGATTATTAAGTAATTTTCCTGTCTCAAAACGCTTTTTCTTTCCGGCATATTTTTCTCGGAGGATAACTCGTCATTTACAGTCGTTTTCATCAATTGCTTATCCATAAGAGTTTCCAAAGTTTTACCGATGACATCGAAACGCAAAGCGATAGAATTTGTTACCCGTATCATGGGATTCAGTTGTTCTTCCTCATAGTGACGGATAAATCGGATAATATCATCCTGTCCCTTATTTATTTTCGCCAGTTCCGATTTTACGGATTTAGGGGCTTCGGATGGGTTGGATAGACTGTTTGCTTATCTCCGATGCGAGGATATATTTTTGTCATCATAACTTGATTCGCTTTAATAGTGTTTACTTTTTAGATAAATGATAGATTGAAGTGCTAGCAGAATCACAAACAGGTATTCTGCCGTCAAGTAGAGGGATAAAGATGCTTTTATACAGAAGCTCAACCAATAGAGGTACACTAAATACACACAGGTGGTTGTCACCTGAAACAGAAAGGTGATTTTGTTTTTTCCTGTTCCCCCGACAGCATTAAGATATACATAGCCAGGTAGTGCAAACGTGTAATTCAATATCATCACCACGAAAGGAGCAAATGCTAATTCTATCAATAGCTCATTATCGGTGTAGAAACTGACAATCCAACGGTTACAGAGCAAAGCTACTACTACGAATGGGATGCCAACGGCATAACCTAATTTCAGAACCTTGTGACAGATCGGGAAAAGCTCGTTTCTCGCTCCTGCTCCAATAACATTACTCACTAATGAACCCGTAGTGACAGCAAAGGAATTGGCAATTACGAAAAAGATTGCCGATACGCTTCGGGTGATATTGGAAATAGCCAACTCTGTTTTCCCTAAATGCTCGATTGCCACGAAAAATAGAAACCAAGGGGCTACGCTGATAAAAGCATGGAGCATACTCCACACAGACAGATTCAGGACTTTGATAAGTAACCGTCCATCATACACGGGCTTCAATCCGTATTTGTCTTTGTCAATCTTCGCTTTTGTGTAGATACAAAGTACAATCAAAGAACCCATTTCTGCTAAAGATGAAGCGATGGCTGCTCCCGAAATGCCTAATTCCAGTGTAAATATTAAAAAGTAGTTCAGCGGCATATTAATCGTCACCGCAGTAACAGCCGACCACGATAAGGCTTTCGTGTGCGTTATCCCAACGAAGAAAGACCGGATAGCCAGAAAAGGAAATGAGAACAACAGCCCGAAGCTGCGCCAGTCCAAATAGTGGATTACAGCCTGATAAATCTCCGGTGAGGAAATTAACCGTTTCAATAGATAAGGAGAAACGGCATGAATCAATAGGCAAAGCAAGACGGCTAATCCCGATAAAAAGAATAGCCCCTGAAAGAAAGTCTTTCCTGTTGCCTTGTAATTCTGCTCCCCGTTTCTGCGGGCAATCATCACTTGAAGTCCAATACTAAACCCGAAGCCCAGCATATAGACCGCCAGATAATAAATTCCGGCAATAGCGGATGCTCCCAATTCCACCTCACCTACGTGACCTAAAAAGACAGCATCCGTTATATTGATTAACTGCTCCATTAAGATGCTCATCATGATCGGAAAGTTGATGAGCCATATTTGTCTATATGTATAATTCATTGCTCAACTGCAAAATAGCACGATACGAACAGACCTGCATAACATGGTCTGCCAGCTCGTAAATTCATAAATAAAAGGATATAAAATCTCTGTGGCAAATAAATCGTTATTTGTCAAATAGCTGAATAGCTTTCTTGAAAGGGGCTATTCGCAGGAGCGTAGCTATATACAGAGTTTCATAAGAAGTGAATACTATTTGTTAGTTGATATAGCGCAAATGTATGAAAAATTAAGAAATTCAACCGATTAATTCATGGATTTCTTTTATATGCAGGTGCAAATGTCCCAAATATCCTTCTATCATTTCTTGTAGCGTGACCTTTGTTCCTGTAAAGTCGCACCAGTAACTATCCAGTCTGTTCTTATCTACCGAGTTAATTACTTGGATGATGTGCAGATTGTAACACCTCCATAACTGGATTAAGTTAGCCCAGTCTGCATTCTGATAATCTTGTAAAGCTATCCACAAGTCATTATCCTGTGTATAATCAGGGAAGAAAAGCAGGTCTTTGCTATATTGCAACCGAACCATGCGTTGGTGATTATTGGATGCCGAATCAATCAAGTGACCGAGAATCTGCTTGATGGTGCGATTCTGCGTATTTCGCCTTTGTGTGATAACCTCTACAGGCAGGCTACTTAACAATTTCTCTTCTGCTTCAATAACCTGTGCAATGCCAGCGGTTATATGTATAAAATTACTTTCTTGTATAACTTTCTAATTTTAAATACTTCTGCAAAAGTAAGTTCTTTGCCTATCATCCACTTGTAAAAAACTGACTTTATCACAAATGACTACGCACGGCTATGCGATTTAATAACATTCAGCCTGCAACCTTCGGAAAAGAATGTAGAATATAGAGAACGGGAAGATAGATATTGAGTAGGCGAACAACCTGTAAACTCTTTAAAGTCTTTCACCAAGTGCGAAGAATCATAAAAGCCACACGAATAAGCCAAGTCTACGAACTCTATTCCCGGATGATTCTGCAACAGATACAGTGCCCGCTGAAAGCGAACTACTCGATAATATTCTTTAGGGCTCATTCCTACATAGTTGGAAAATACTCGCTTGAATTGCCTATATCCCAAACAAGCACTTTCAGCAAGGGTATTCACGTCAATTTGCGGTTGATTGATGATTTGACGGATAGCGTGATGCGTTCTTTGGTAGTTACAATTTGCATCGACCAACCGTTGCATAAGGAAGCGTTCAATCAACCGGATGCAGGTTTCAACGGCTGGTTCGGCAGAAATATTTCGTTTCAGGTGATTCAGTTCAATATCTTCCAAATCTTCTACATCTATATAATGGTTGTAAAACTTATTCATAGAACATTGCACAAATGAATTTAGCCCCAGAGGATGAAATATAACAGCAATCATATCAATATTTCCCACTGAAATCAAACTTCCATAAGTTGAGAACTGTCCCCGAATGAAATTCTTCGGCTGTAAACCTTTTGATTGGATATTCAGATTCTCACCCCGATGGAATAGTCTGTATCATTACTGGCTCTACTTCATCGGTCTTTAACGCCCAATAGTATTTAATGTATTGGGAAAGTACAGGTGACGGATATAAAATCTTGCTTTCTCTCATCGTTATTTCGTTAATCTGCTATGCGCATGGCGGTAAATATAGAGGTTAATCCCCGCATGACAATAAAGTAAGCCGAAAATTTAGATGAATGGTGTGTGTTTTGTTCCGCTATATGTCAGCGTTAAACGGTGCATTGCCCTTGTTACCGCCACATATAGCATACTCCGGTCGATTTCCGAATGATAATTCCTATCATCCACCTGTGGTATAATCACCTCATCGAATTCCAAACCCTTTGCCATGTGGGCAGAGATGATAACAATACCCTGCACAAAAGCCGAACTTTGGCTTGATAGGAAATTAATATCAGGAATTTGTAATTTATCTGCCATCTCACGGGCTTGCGATTCGGTTTTGCAGATAATCCCCAGCGATTTATAGGCGGATGCCTGATAAGTGACAATTAATTCTTTAATAGCAGATAGTTCTTCTTTCTCATTATTAAATTGTAATACTTTCGGTTTCTCTCCATGCCGTGCGACTGGTTCAAGATCGGTATTTATCCGTATTTTCTGTGCAAAATCAGTGATCTCGCAAGTAGAACGGTAGCTCTTGCACAGCTTCATCACCTCGCCTGTGACAAGAGCTTTCTGAATCATATCCGCAGTAGACGAGCCATAAGGATTGACCGACTGGCTGGCATCGCCCAACACCGTTTTCCGACAAGGGAATAGCTTTTGTATTACCTTATACTGGATTGGAGAATAATCTTGCATTTCATCTACCAGCAAATGTTTAACATCATTCTTTGTACCACCATCTAAAGCGATATGCAGATACGCCATTGGTGCTAAGTCAGCATATTCAAGTGTGCGATTCTACCGCATTTTAAACAGTTCCGGCTTACCTGCCCATGCGAAGAAATCTTTATAGACTTGCAGATCATTGTTTCCGGCAAACATTCGCTTAATCTCTTTCTTTAGGAAATTCCGTTCGGTAGTCGTCACAGTGAAAGCGTACTGTACTTTCATCATATCGAGAATATAATCCGTCATTGCCTCAAATCGCTGGCGCATGGGATAGCGGTTGAAACGGTGGAATTGCTCTTCGATAAATTCAGCCGGGACGGTGATATGTTTGGTTAGCTTCACATCCTCTGCTCTAAAGTAGTGGTTTTCGATGTGCAGAATGAAGCGATCCAGACTGGCGATGAAGTCGAAAGAGGATTTATATTCGATTCGCTTAATAAAGTCCGATATTGGTTTTGTCAGTAGTTCATTCACTTGCTTGAAAAAGCTAAGATATTTGTATTTGTGATTCAGTACTTCGGAAAGTACCTGCTCCATGCTGGTTTCGGGTACGGTTTCTTCGCCCAGTTCGGGCAGGACATTGGAAATGTAATCGGCAAACACCTTGTTTGGAGAAATAATCAATATGTCTTTTGAATAGATTTTACTCTGAAAAGCATACAGCAAATAGGCGATGCGGTGTAGGGCAATAGAAGTTTTGCCCGAACCTGCCACACCTTGAATGATGAGCGTTCGGGCTTCCTCATTACGGATAATTCGGTTTTGTTCTCGCTGGATGGTGGCAACAATGTTCTTCATCTTATCATCCGCATTAGCACGTAAACAGGGATTACCGTACAGTTCTCGCTCTTCTCTTGAAAGTCGATTCGTCCGAAGTAGGGGATATCCACTATTTTGGCAAGCCGTCGGCGTTTGTCAATTACACTTTCGCCTATGGCAAAATGATTCAGGATACTTTCACGCATGGAACGTATCTCATGCGGATCAATATCTTTATTGTTCCAAAGGTAGTCCTTGTACTCTGCCAATGTATCTACATGGTCTTTCACGGACACATCGGTATGGCTGATTATCTGCTTCAACCGATTGATTATTTGCTGCAAATAGCTTCTTTCTTGCTTCTCTGTTTGATTGAATACCATAGTAATTTATTGCTAAAGGATGAAAATAGAGTCAAAACGGTGCGCAAAATTACTGCAATCGAGTAGGATAGGAAATGGCTATTTATAGCTATATATCCATAAGTTTTGTATCTTTGCATGCTCAAAATGAACGATATGGATATTCTTGAACTTGCCCTACATAATCAGCAAACCGCTTGGAATATATTGGAACATACCGGTATTATCCCGGCATGGGAACGTATTGGGGCAACCGTTCATTTGGTAGGCTCACTCAAATCCGGTCTGTTGGCAAAGAGTAGGGATATAGACCTGCATATATATACCGATACATTGGATATTGCAGCCAGCTTTTCTGTGATGCAGGAACTTGCCGAACAGCTCTCTTTAAAGGAAATCCAATTTAAAAATCTAATTCAGACAGAAGAAGAGTGCATCGAATGGCACTCCATCTACGAAGATGAGGACATGAACACGTGGAAGTTCGACATGATTCATATTCGTAAAGGCTCAAAATATGATGGTGTGGTAGAAAAAGTAACTGCTGCCATAACGAACCGACTTACTCCTGAAATCAAGAATACTATCCTTCAAATTAAATTCGATGTGCCGGATGGGGTACAGATTCCCGGCATAGAAATCTATCATGCTGTTTTCGTGGGTGGAGTTCGTAGTTACGAAGAACTGGAACAATGGAGAAAAACCAATCCGCTAACAAATAGCTTGGATTGGTTGCCATAATCAATAGAGAATACCGAAACTTTCTGCCCGGTTGATGGCTTCGATCACATTATCGACATTCAGTGTTGCCAATATATTCTTGCGGTGATTGTTCACCGTGTAAATACTAAGGTTCAGTTTAGATGCAATCTCCTTGCTTAGAAAGCCCTGTCGGATTAGTAAGAGTATTTCCTTTTCCCGCTTGGTTAATTGTTGGTCTGCCGGAACAACTGCCGATGCAAGTATCTCACCCGTCTTCCGATTAATAATCGTTCGCTTAATTCGCTCCATAGGTGTTTGGTCAGGTGAAAGATCCATCACTCCCATAATCATCCACGCCTTTCCGTTCTTGTCTTTCTGAATCACTTGGTGGCGACTGATAACATTCACATATTCCTGCTGGGCATTCAGCATACGAATTTGGAATATCTGCTGATAATCATTCCTCTGTTCCTGCGGAAGTGAATAGATGAACTATCCGTGTTCAATCTGGTGTTCGATGAGTTGCGTCCGGTCGTCAGGGTGAATCCGTTCCTCCTGCAAATCGCCCTGTTTACGAATAGTCTTTATCCATATAGGGTTATATCCGAAGATAGTCGCAAAGTTATCGGATGCAAAATCGTATCGTTCTTTGAAAACATCTACCGTAAAGATACAACTCTGGCTCATTTGTGAGAATGCCTGTATGGAGGCCCTGCGTTCATTCCACGAATCATAGTCCACATCTAGCGGGCTGATCTGCTGTCTTGCCCATAATTTTTCGGGAGTTATCTTATTGGTAGTCATGTAGCAAAGATAAGCGATAAATCTTTTCGTATCTCTATTTCCATTTGACTTTCTATGTAAATACGTTCAAAAAAAAGAATATCCTATGAGTATATTCCAAATGAATTGAGCCAGAGATAGACAGGATATACCACTTTCAGACAGTTTTGAAAACGGCTCTTGATTCTATTTTCATTTGCCGATGAAAATAGAATCAACACGTTTTATAAACCATTAAAAATTAAAAGTATGGAAGTAGTAACCATTGAAAAGAGAACCTTTTCGTATGTCTGCGAACGATTCACCGAGTTTGCAATAGAAAGTTTGTGCAGCACTCATATCCAGAAAGTAGAAAACTGGCTGGATGGATAGTCAGGAAGTGTGTCTGTTGTTGGGCTTTAGTAAACGAACACTGTAATATTACCGTAGTAGTGGACGGCTGGCTTATTCTCAAATCGGCAGCAAAATTTATTATAAGTCTTCCGATATTGAAAGAATTATTGCGAACAGTGAAACACAAAATCAATCACCCAAACAAATTATGCCTTATGAAAAGAACTAAAGAAGATTACCCGTCTTTCAACCTATTTTTCATTGTCGGCACATGGGAAAGTGTTAATTTGAATCCCACGGTTATCATCTATTGGAGCGACAAAGAGTATCTCTTTTCTATTATATATGTATCGGAAACTACCAAACAGGCTTCACCCGCTACTTATGAGATACAGCAAGATGGTAGCCAGTATTTTATTGCCATTGCGTCTAAACGGCTCTATATAGATTATGATTCGGCAAAAGATATACTTAGTATTTCATCGTTGGGTGACTATCTGCGCAACTAATCAGCCATCTAGCCATCTTGAAATCAATATTTCAATAAAACAATCTTTCAATCATGGAACT
>OIEL01000735.1_pt1 | contig 17670 bp, 12 predicted proteins | sample 1581731 | NCBI WGS metagenome assembly OIEL01 (sample SAMN01760977, study PRJEB22395) | human gut metagenome | reverse complement strand
CTATATGGTGGATAATTTCGATATTGTGGATGGTAGTCGTGTGGGTATCATGGGAAATGTTGAGTAATAGATTTTCAGAAAATGAATGAAATTTTTTCCGGAAAATGCTTGGCGTTTTTTGAAATTATTTTTATATCTTTATAGTATCGATTGAAAGAAAAACTCGTGGCGGCTCGTGATAACACAGTTTTATTCGCAGAGGGAAGGAATGGCGGGAAGATAATGTGAAAGGAACCGGAGAAGCGACGCAGAAATCTGTTTTTTAAGATCGAGAAGTATGGCAAAGGGTAAAAATACGACGATAAGCGGGGCCGGAGCCGTAAAGATGTCGGGTTCGACGCCGATTGCCGGCGGTCGTTGCGCTTTTTTCGAAGTAGTCAAGGCCCGTTTGTTCGAAACTTATTGCAGAAACATCCATTCAATTAACTTTTTATATTAACCCCGGAAGTATTTACGGTAGCGATACCGGAAGTGCTTTCACAAAAAAATCATTAACCAGTATGAAAAAACTATCGCTTTTTTGCTGTCGTTTTTCGCGGTTTTCGCTTTGGGCCTCACAGGTTGTAGCGACGACCCGGATGTGAAACTGGAGACACCAGTCATTAAGGCCTCGAATCCTGCAGACATCGCAGCCGTTGCGGGTAAGGTAACAGTACCTTACACCGTGGATTATGCCGTAGATGGTTGTTCTCTCGATGTGACGTGGGATGCGACTTGGCTGCACGATCTGTCGGTCAGTGCAGATAAATTCACTCTTCAGGCAGACGCCAATCCGGGTGCTGCGCGGGAAGCTAAACTCACGCTGACTTACCCGGAGGCAACGAGTGTGGAATTGACGGTTCGTCAGATGTCTGCTTCGGAGTCTATTTCGATCAGTCCGAAGACCTTGTCGTTCTCGTACAAGGGCGGCGAGGAGACTGTTACCGTTACCAGTTCGAAATCCTGGACGCTGGAAGGTAGCGCAGATTGGGTTGAGGTGGACAAGACGGAAGGCGAATCTGGCGAGAGCGTCGTGAAGTTTACGGTTTCTACGACCAATGAGACAGATGCGGCCAAGGAGGTGACATTCAATTTCGTAAGTGGCAGTGAGAAGGCCCCTCTCAAAATCCAGCAGAATCAGGAGGGGAAGCTCATCATCGACGAGGATTCGAAAACGATATCTGTGTCCAATACGGAGCAGAATGTAACGGTGAAACTTCAGACGAACATCGAGCCTGTGACGGCTACGATCGAGGAGGGAGTCGATTGGATCGAGGCTGTGGATACCCGCGCTATGATCGACAAGGAGTTCTCGTTCAAGGTGCTGGCCAATACGGGTGGTCCGCGTGAGGCGACGATTACCTTCACGAATTCGGATGATTCGGAGCAGATCGTAATCAAGCAGGCGGGCAAGGAGCTTGCGTATCCTGCCGTAATCGCCGATAAAGCGTTGAAGACCTACATCATGACGAATTTCGATGCGGATCGGGACGGTGAGATTTCGAAGGAAGAAGCCGAGGCGGTAAAGACGATTGAGCTTAAAGACTCGGAGATCGCTTCGATCGACGGTCTGGAGTATTTCCCGAATCTCGAATCGGTCAATTTTTACGGCAGCCGTCTTTTGAGTGCCGACTTTTCGATATGCCCTGCTCTGAAGTCCCTCGATGTGGGTAATTCGGTCGGCCTTTCGACCCTCGTATTGCCCGCGACATTGGAGCACCTCAATATTACGAGCTGTTCGAAGTTGAAGAAATTGGATCTGAGCGTATGTCCTGAGTTGAATGAGTTGAGCGCAGGATATACCGGTTTCGTGGTCGCACCCAAGTTGAGCGGGAATCCGAAATTGGAGGAGGTGAGCTTTCCGTCGGCGAAATTCGCTACGGTCGATGTTTCGAATAACCCGGAATTAAAGAAGATTTACATTGGTGGCGATACGTTCAATAAGCTGGACGTTACGAAGAATCCGAAACTGGAATCGTTGGATGTGTCTGGTATCATTTCTGAGTTGGATGTGACGCAGAACCCGCTTCTGACGAGCCTTAATTTCGCCAATACCAAGATTGCTTCGATCGATGTGTCCAAGTGCCCGCTGCTGCGCTCGATCTCTTTCGGTGGTACGCCGATCGTTGAAATCGACCTTTCCAAGAACCTGATGCTGACTTCGGCGGATGCTTATAACGCCAATCAGCTGAAGAAGGTTTACCTGACCGAAGGACAGACTATCGAGAGTTCGATGGGAATCAGCGACTTTATCGTGTATCTGCCTTACGAGGCTTCGGAAGATGCGGTTGCGAATGCTCAGGACGAAACTTACAAGGCTTACCTGTTGGATAATTTCGACACGGATAAGGACGGCAAGCTTTCCCCGAAGGAAGTTGCCGCGATTACGGAGATCAATATCAAGGGCAAGGGAATTAAGAGCCTGGATGGTGTGGAGTACTTCCAGTTCACCAATCTGACCAAGTTGGATTGCTCGGACAACGAGCTGACCAATCTCGATATTATTACGTTCTTTACGGGACTCGAAGAACTCGATTGCTCGAACAACAAATTGGCAGGCGGCCTTTCGTTTACCAAGAACAAGAATCTGCGGATTTTCAAAGGCGATAATAACGAACTTACTTCGTTGAGTAATTTTGGCGACAAGATCGAAACGGTCACGGTTTCGAATAACCGACTTACCCGTTGTGATATAGGATATTCAGGGGCGCTGCTTAAACTCGATGTGTCGAATAATATGTTGTCTGATATCAATGTACACTATGATCAGGCATTGAAAGATTTGAATATTAGCAATAATGGTATTACGGGAGTCACGATTTGGACGTTGGTGTCGTTGGAGAACTTCGATTGCAGCAATAACCCGCTCAAGGAGATCGCTACGGCAGGCTCCGGCTACGGCAGCAAGCTGCTCTCGTTGAATGTAAGCAATACGAATCTCACTAAGCTGGACGTTTCGGGCAACACTTCGCTCCAGTCGCTCAACGTGAAGGGATGCGCTACGCTGCCGGAGGTATTTATCGGTACGCTGGATCCTTCGAAGATGACGATCGAGAAGGACGATAACACGAAGATCGTCGAGGTGGACATCACCGCTGCAATGACGGACGAGAATTTCCGCAAATACGTTGTGGATAGCTTCGGTTCGGACGGTAAGATCAACCGTGATCAGGCTGCGGCTATCACGAAGCTGACCGTCAATAACATCACGGCTCCTGGTGTCAAATCGCTCGCGGGTATCAACTACTTCCCCAACCTGACGGAACTGACCGTGTCCGGACTGGAGTCGTTGGATGATACCGATCTTTCGAGCAACCTCAAACTGACCTCTGTGTCCATCACTCTGGAGAAGGGTATGACGAAGATCATTACCACGAATCTCGCAGCATTAACCACCTTCTCGCTCGAGATTACGGGTTCTGCTGCAGAAAAGACGGTTGGTCCGACACATATCGATATGACGGGATGCGTGGGTCTTACCTCCCTGACGGCGAAAAATTGCCGGGAGCTGGTTGCTTTGGAGATCAAGGACTGCGCAGAATTGGAATACCTCAATCTTAGCGATTCTTTCGTGAAGAGTTGGTTTGATGAGGAGGGATCAGAACATACGATTTCGATAGCTATTTATAATTGTCCTAAACTGATTGATCCCGAGAAGTTCATTCCGGCTGCTAATCTTAGCACGATTTGGGCGACGAAAGCGCAGATGGAGGCATTCAAGAGCTACTTCTCGGAGAACTACGATTGGGGCGGTGGTTGGCAGACCATTTAATTCATTTCGAATGAATACGATCCCGGCAATTTAGAAGTCGGTGCTGTATTCGAAGGTTTATTCGGTCCGGCTGGTAATGTTACCTGCCGGACTGTTTGTTTGCTGACGAAAGCAGAGATTGATTGTTTCGAATCTGTCGGTGGGCAAACATTTGTTCGCGGAGACGTTATTGCCATTCATAGTGGTAAAAAGATGCGAGTTCTTTCGGATCGGAAAGCCGGGACGGCGGAGGCGCGTTTTGCTCGGTGTGCGTTTGGTAGGATCATTTTTAGCGGAAATTTGGTTTTGATTCAGAAAAAGATTGTAGAGGCCTTTCGTAAAATGTTCGATTTTTTCTGTTTGAAATTGATTAATAGAATAATTTTTATCACTTTTGTACGATTGATGCGGGTTGAGCGTCTAAGATATCGAAAGAGTAAATTTATACTATATTTATATCTCGATGCGTTATATTACGAAAATTGAAGAAGCGGAGGACTATGCGAGTTTTGTCGCGTTCTGAAAAAAGAATTGCAGGGGAGCCGGCTGTTTGGGCAGAATTTCGTGCGGATACTGAACAGGGTGTTACGGATGTTTTGCTGCATATGACATTATTATTGAACCACTTTTTAACAAATTGTATTAACCCCGGAAGTATTTACGGTAGCGATACCGGAAGTGCTTTCACAAAAAATCATTAACCAGTATGAAAAAACTAACGCTTTTGTTGGTGTCTTTTTTCGCGGTTTTCGCTTTGGGCCTCACGGGTTGTAGCGACGACCCGGATGTGAAACAGGAGACACCAGTCATTAAGGCCTCGAATCCCGCAGACATCGCAGCCGTTGCGGGTAAGGTAACAGTACCTTACACCGTGGATTATGCCGTAGATGGTTGTTCTCTCGATGTGACGTGGGATGCGACTTGGCTGCACGATCTGTCGGTCAGTGCAGATAAATTCACTCTTCAGGCAGACGCCAATCCGGGTGCTGCGCGGGAAGCTAAACTCACGCTGACTTACCCGGAGGCAACGAGTGTGGAATTGACGGTTCGTCAGATGTCTGCTTCGGAGTCTATTTCGATCAGTCCGAAGACCTTGTCGTTCTCGTACAAGGGCGGCGAGGAGACTGTTACCGTTACCAGTTCGAAATCCTGGACGCTGGAAGGTAGCGCAGATTGGGTTGAGGTGGACAAGACGGAAGGCGAATCTGGCGAGAGCGTCGTGAAGTTTACGGTTTCTACGACCAATGAGACAGATGCGGCCAAGGAGGTGACATTCAATTTCGTAAGTGGCAGTGAGAAGGCCCCTCTCAAAATCCAGCAGAATCAGGAGGGGAAGCTCATCATCGACGAGGATTCGAAAACGATATCTGTGTCCAATACGGAGCAGAATGTAACGGTGAAACTTCAGACGAACATCGAGCCTGTGACGGCTACGATCGAGGAGGGAGTCGATTGGATCGAGGCTGTGGATACCCGCGCTATGATCGACAAGGAGTTCTCGTTCAAGGTGTTGGCGAATACGGAGGGTGGCCCGCGTGACGCGACGATTATCTTCAAGAATGCAGATGCTTCGGAGCATATCGTAATCAAGCAGGCGGGCAAGGAACTGACCTATCCTGCCGTGATTCCCGATAAGGTGCTGAAGACCTACATCATGACGAACTTCGATACGAATAAGGACGGTGAGATTTCGAAGGAAGAAGCCGAAGCGGTAAAGGCGATCGAGCTTACGGGGTCGGAGATCGCATCGATCGACGGTCTGGAATATTTCCCGAATTTGGAAACGGTCGATTTCACTACGCACCGTTTGTTAAAGGCCGATTTCTCGCAGTGTTATGCTTTGAAGGAGCTTAACCTGAGCAGCGGCGCCGGCCTTTCGTCGGTCGTGCTTCCTGCCAGCTTGGAAGAACTCTCCGTTATGTCGTGTAATAAGCTCAAAAAGATCGATCTTTCGGTTGCACCTAATTTGAAAAATCTCTATGCTTCGAGTGCTGGTTTCGTGGTCGCTCCCGATTTGAGCAAGAACACCAAGCTGGAAATCATCGGCTTCAGTTCGGCTAAATTCAGTACGATCGACGTTTCGAAGAACACGGAACTGAAGTCGCTGAATGTCGGCGGCGACGTGTTCAACAGTTTGGATGTTACGAACAATACAAAATTGACAAATTTGGCGGTAACGGGTACAATTACAACGCTCGATCTTACGAAAAGCGCACAGTTGGAAGTTCTGAATATCAGCAACACCAAGATTTCAGAGATCGACGTAACGAACTGTCCTTATCTGCGTTCGATCGACTTCGGCAGCACCCCGATCGTCGAGATCGACCTTTCGAGAAACCTGCTGCTGACTTCGGCATTGGCATATATGGCGAACTCCCTGAAAACGGTTTGGTTGAGTAAGGGGCAGACGATCGAGAGCACGTCGAATATCGAGAGCTTTATCCAATACAAGGATTATGAGGCAGGGCCGGATGCTATCGCTAACATCGAAGACGAAGCGTATAAGACTTATCTGCTGACTTTCGATAAGAACGGGGACGGTAAGCTCGACAAAACCGAGGTCGAGGCGATCACCGAGATCAATATCAAAGGTTTGGGTATTAAGTCCCTTAAAGGTGTGGAATATGTCAATTTCACGAATGTGCGGAAACTGGATTGCTCGGACAACGAGCTGACTGAGCTTCCTGTTGCCGGATTCTTCACCAATCTCGAGGAGATTGATTTTTCGAACAATCAACTGACCGGGCGAATCGAACTGAATAAATGTAAGAAGTTGCGTATTCTGAAAGGTAGCGGCAATATGCTCGAGGAGGTTGCTTTCGAAAACTCGGTATTGGAGTCTGTCGATTTGAGTAACAACCAACTGACCCGCTTCCAGTGTTCGTATAATACGAGTACTTTGAAAAGCGTAAATGTGGCGAATAATTTGTTGAGCGAGTCTTCCGGTTTCAGTTGTTCCGACAATGCGGTTCTTACGGATTGGAACGTAAGTAATAACAATCTCAAGTATGTTTATCTCCATTCGACTCCGATGTTGGAGAATTATAATGTCAGCGGAAATCCGCTTGTGGAACTTACTTTGTTTGGTGCCGGTTACGGGACAGCTTTGAAGACGCTCGATGCGAGCAATACTGCATTGTCGAGTCTGGATATTTCGGGTAATATGTCGTTGCAGTCTCTGAATGTAATGGGGTGTGCGACGCTGACCAAGATATTTGCCGGAACTCTCGACGTGGAAGCTATCAATATCGAGAAGGAGAGCTATACGATTATCGAAACGAGTACGATTGTCGATGCGATCAAAGATAATGCATTCCGTGAGTTCCTGATTGAGACCTATGGTTCCAATGGGGGTATTACGCAGGAGGAAGCTGATCGGGTTACGGATTTGGAGCTTAATGCCGACAATGCGGCGGAAGTGAAGTCTTTGGCTGGTATCGAATATTTTCGGAATTTGAAGACGCTGAAGGTGTCTGGGTTGGAGTCTTTGGATGATACGAATTTGGCTGTTGGTAATATCAATTTGACTTCGGTTGATATTTCGTTGGTGAAAGGTTTGACGGCAATCGATTGCAACGGTCTTCAGAGCCTGACGACTTTCTCCTTGGTGGTGACAGGTGCGGCCGGTACGGAGGTTGGGCCGAAGCGTGTCGAACTGGATAAATGTCCGAAGATCGAATCCGTGACGGTAAAGGATTGTCGGGCGATTGTTGCTGTGACCGTAACTGGTTGTACGGAATTGACTTCTCTGAATCTTTCCGGCTCTTATTTGGAGAAGTGGGAGAGTGAACCTAATAGTGGTAAATGGATCTATCCTTCGATAAATATCTATACCAATACAAAGTTGACAGATCCTGCTAATTTCATTCCTGCGGCTAATCTGGTCGATATTTGGGCTACTTCGGCGCAGATCGAAGCATTCCAGAAGTATTTTGAGACAAATTACAAGTGGACTGGTACTTGGCATAGTAACGATGAAATGCCGTCCGCATCGGTCGTTAGATAATTGAAGCCGTGTCGGGCATCGATGTCTAGATATGCGGAACGCTAATTGGAGTCCCGGTCGGTATTTTCCGACCGGGACTTTTTTGTTCGGTTGTGGACGATATGTGGTGTGGAACGTATTTTGTCTGAAAAACGAAATAACCCGAAAGGGTTGTGTGTCGGATTGAACCAGTTGCGGTCGGTTTTATCGGAGCTGGTCGGACTGTTGGGGGACCGATGTTCCGTGTTTGCCGGGGATGAATATTTGTTTATCCTTGTCGAAGATAGGAAGCGGTTGGGCGATTTTTGTGTATAAGTCTGTACGATTGTTCTCATTTTTCTCTGTCTTCGATTTGGATCGGATAATTGGATATTTCATTGCGGCAAAATGCAAATAAATTTGCTTTTGTACCCGGCTTATTCGTATCTTTGCAAAGATGCGCGAATCGAGGCCGTGTGTTTCGTTCGTGCTGTTTTGTAAAATCCCGTTAAACCGACGACCTGGTGCCTATGAAGACCCGATTGAGTGCAATTTGTTTGACTTTAACCGCAACGACGATGATTTCCTGCCATGAAAAGAAGACGGAGGATGCTCCCTGGATCCTGGACCGCTTCGACGATATTAAAATTCTCCGCTACGAGGTGCCGGGCTTTGCCGAGCTGCCTCTTCGGGAGAAAGAGTTGATCTACTACCTGGCCGAAGCCGCCAAATGCGGCCGCGACATCATGTTCGACCAGAATTTCAAATACAACCTTCCCGTGCGCCGCACGTTGGAGGTGATTTATGAGAATTACGACGGTGACCGTACGACGCCCGAATGGAAAGCGCTGGAGAAGTACCTCAAAAAAGTGTGGTTCGCCAACGGAATTCATCACCACTATTCCAACGACAAGTTCGTACCCGAATTTCCGAAGGAGTATTTCCTCGCGGTTGCCGAGTCGATCCCCGTCGAGAAGTTCGGCGATGAGCTCAATGCGCTGCGGGCTGTCGTTTGCGAGGCGATTTTCAATCCCGAACTCTATAAGACCCAACTCAATCAGGCCGAAGGTCAGGATTTGGTGACGACTTCCGCCAACAACTATTACGAAGGCGTGACACAGGCCGAAGTGGAAGAGTTCTACCGTAGCATGGCCGATCCGGCCGATCCCGAACCGGTCTCCTACGGATTGAATTCGAAGCTCGTGAAGGATGAGGACGGAACGATCCGCGAGCGGGTGTGGAAAGTAGGCGGTATGTATTCGCCGGCGATCGAGAAGATTGTTTACTGGCTGGAGAAGGCGCAAGGCGTTGCCCAGGAGCCGCAGAAGGCGACCATCGCAGCCCTCATCGACTATTACAAAACCGGCGACCTGCACGATTTCGACCGTTATAACATCCTGTGGGTGCGGGATACCGTATCCAACGTCGATTTCGTGAACGGGTTTATCGAAGATTACGGCGACCCGCTGGGACGCAAGGCGTCGTGGGAGTCGCTGGTCAATTTCATGGACAAGGAGGCCTGTCATCGTACGGAGGTTATCTCCGAGAATGCGCAGTGGTTCGAGGATCATTCGCCTGTAGATTCCGCCTACCGGAAAAAGGTGGTCAAAGGGGTTTCGGCCAAAGTGATTACGGCAGCGATGCTGGGCGGCGACTGTTATCCTGCGACACCGATCGGTATCAATCTGCCCAATGCGGATTGGATCCGCAAGGAGCACGGTTCGAAGTCGGTGACCATCGACAACATTACCTACGCTTATGCTCAGGCGGCGCATGGCGACGGATTCCTCGAGGAGTTCATGCTGCGTCCCGAAGACCGTGAACGTATCGACAAGTACGGCAAGTTGGCCGACGATCTGCATACCGACCTGCATGAATGTTTGGGACACGGTTCCGGGCAGTTGGCTCCGGGTGTGAAGGGCGGTGAGTTGAAGAACTATACCTCGACGCTCGAGGAGGCCCGTGCCGATCTTTTCGGGCTCTACTACCTGGGCGATCCGAAAATGGTCGAATTGGGGCTGATTCCGTCGCTGGATGTGGCGTATGCGGAATATGCCCGGTATATCATGAACGGTATGATGACGCAGCTCGCACGTATCGAGCCGGGCAAGAATGTCGAGGAGGCGCACATGCGCAACCGCAAGCTGATCGCCGAATGGTGCTACGAGCAGGGGAAGGCCGACAACGTGATCGAGTGGATCGAGCAGGATGGTAAAACGTATGTCGTGGTGAACGATTATACGAAGCTGCGCAAGCTGTTGGGTCGTATGCTCCGCGAGGTGCAGCGTATCAAGTCCGAAGGCGATTTCGAGGCCGGCAAAGCACTGGTCGAGAAATATGCCGTGACGGTCGATCCGAAGCTGCACGCCGAAGTGCTGACCCGTTACAAAGCCCTCGATATCGAGCCTTACAGCGGTTTTGTGAATCCGCAGTACGAGCTGGTGGAGAAGAACGGCAAGGTCGTGGATGTGAAGGTTTCTTATCCGAACGACTACGTGAAGCAGATGCTCGAATACAGCCGGGATTACTCCTTCCTGCCGAATCTGAATTAAGATTGAACGATACATTGAAATCAGGGGAAACTGGTACACAGTTTCCCCTGATTGTTTTTCTGCGGCGAATGGAAAATCGTAAGATGCGTTAATGTAGGCCGGATTGTCGTGTATCGTATTTCGAATTCGGAATTCGTGCGTTTATCATCCCTTAACATGCAGATACTGATATACACAACATAGCATCCTTTTGGGGAAGGTAATGAATCGAGATCCCCTTCGGGAAGAGAATTTGGGAGAGGGGGGGGGAGAAGTGTAGAGGCCGGTGTCTTTTGTTTTGACGTCGGAAGGTGGAAACTATCGTGTTTCCGTCGTTTCCTGGGACTGTAGCTCCTGTGCTCGTCGTTCTCGGGCGTGCGAGATGAGTTCCCGTAGGTCGTTTACGAGTTCTTCTCCCTGGGTACAGGAGACATAGATCCGATTTTCATAGATATCGGTGATTTCGACGAAATTCCGCCATTCGGAAGCGTAGATTTTGACCCTTTCGAGATTTTTCAGGTCGAAATAGTGTCCGTAGAACCCGAAAAATCCGTAACCGCCGAAATAGGGCACGTAGCCTCGGAGTTCCTGCTTCTCGACTTGCCGTACGGAGGCGATCTCTTCGGGATGAAGCTCCGTGATGTCGAGCAGACAGAGGATATGCAGTCCTTCGTCGTCCACGAGGATGCGACGCGGAATGGAGAGTGACATCAGGGCGACGAGCGCCACGATGAACGAAAAGAACCAGGCCGAAAGATAGCCTCCTTCATATAGAAAGTAGAGCCCGATCCCCAGTGCGAGGAAGATCGTGAGGTAGATCGTCGTGAGCGAAAGCGTGTGGCGGCTGAAGCTGTATTTATAGATTTTCTTCACGGGATGCTCTGGATAAAAGAATTGCTTCAGCGATCGGAAGATCGTCCGCTGTCGTGATTTTCAGGTTGCCGCGCTCTCCGTGGCAGAGCGTGACCGCATGTCCCGCCCGTTCGACGACCGAGGCGTCGTCGGTGAAGTCGGGGGAGTAGTCGAGTTCATAGGCACGACGGAGCAATTCCGCGTCGAATACCTGGGGCGTTTGTACGATTCGCAGCGTATTGCGGTTGATAGGGTGCGATCCGTCGGGTGTGAGCTGCCGCAGGGAATCGACGGCTTCGACGACCGGAATTGCCGTCCCGTGGGCCGCCGCACACTCCACGGCTTTCAAAATCAAGTCGGACGATACCAGCGGACGTACGCCGTCGTGGACCGCGATCAGTGCGACGGTTCGGGGCAGAGCGGACAGGCCGTTGCGTACCGAGTGGAACCGTTGCAGCCCGCCCGCCGTGCAGGTGTGCTTGGCTATGTCGAAACGGGCTGCCAGATTCTTCCAGAAATCGATCTGCCCTTCGGGAAGGACGACGACGATCTGCGTGCTGTGCAGCGTTCTTGCAAAGGCGTTTATCGCATGGCCCAATACCGGCAGCGATCCCAGCATGCGGAATTGTTTGGGAAGCGGACCTCCCAGGCGGCTGCCGCTCCCGCCGGCGACGATGATTACTCCTGTTCCTTGCTGTTCCATATCAGTTTCTTTCCGAATCCGAGGGTATTGTCCGTGAATTTCATGTAGGAAATCTCCACAACCCACAACGTCAGCTCGGCGAGTGCTGCGAACGGGAAGCGGCGGATATATGTTTTTCGTGCCTCTTCGTCCGCTTCCCGCACCGTTCCGCAAAGCTGGAGCCCCTGAAGTTTGCCCACTGCCTTGCTTTCGAGCGCGATGCCCAGCGCTACCTGCCGGTTCGCCTGCATCTCCTCCGCATGGCGCGTCGTCTTATCGGCCGCGAATACGAGCAGATTGCGCTCTGGGTCGTAGGCGTAAAACGCGTGCGAGCAATAGGGCTGTTCTCCGGCGACGGTCGCCAGTGTCAGGACGTGGTGTCGGCCGATAAAGCGGACAATGCGCGGGTCGATCATAATTTACTGCTGAAAACCAGGCTGTCTGCCGTTTTCGACGGGGTGAGTACGATCGAGTCGAGTTGTTTGATCTTGTCTTCTTCCTTTACCTCGCCGTCCAGTTCGGCCATAATTCGGTCGCGGACATATTCGTAAGCGGCACGGTTGGCTTTGTGAATCGGTTCGCCCGGTTCCTGCGGAATCTTCAGCGGATCGATCGGTTTGCCGTTACGCCAGACGCGATAGTCCAGATGCGGGCCCGTCGATGCTCCGGTGCTGCCGACATAGCCGATCAACTGCCCCTGCGATACGCGGCTGCCCTGACGAATCCCTTTGGCGTAGCCGCTCAAGTGCAGATAACCGGTCATAAAACCGTTGTTGTGTTTGATCTTGAGGGTATTGCCGCCTCCGCCGCCCCAGCCTTTGAAGATGACCGTGCCATCCGCTACGGCATGTACCGGAGTACCTTTCGGAGCTGCGAAATCGACGCCCGTATGGGCTCGGTAGGTTTTGTAGATGGGGTGGAGCCGCGAATAGGTGAACCGGGAGCTGATGCGCGTATATTTGAGCGGCGTGATAAGCATCAACTTGCGCAGGCTGTTGCCGTCCTGGTCCCAGTAGGCGATTTTATTGCCCTGGCGGAACGGAATGGCGTAATAGGTCTTGCCGCCGTAGTTGAATTTCGCCCCCCATATACGTCCGATGCCGGCCGGTAGGGTGTCGATGTAACGCTCGTCGTAGATGACCGTGAAGTTATCTCCTTTCTGGATGCTGAAGAAACTGATCGTCGATTGATAGATGTCCTCCATTTCGGCGGCGAGGGAGGCCGGCATGCCGGCGCCTACGATCGCCTCCCAGAGTGAGGAGTCGATCGTGGCAGTCTTTTTCTGGCGACGTATTTCATACTCTTTTTCGCCTTTTGTGACACTGATCGAGTCGTCGGCCAGTCTGAAAACGACATACTGGGAAATGCTCTGTTCGTACACCAGATAGTCCAGATGGGGCGCGTTGAGCGAATCTTCGTGGATGAAAGCCGTGTAGCTGCGCCCGGCCCGGATGTTGCGGAGCGGGAATACGTCTTTGGACGCTTTGTCGAGCTGATCGATCTGGGCGGCGGAAACACCGTATCGGTTCAGAATCTGACCGAGGGTTTCGCCACGGTCGATGATCTGCTGTTCGAGCCGGTAGTTGTCGGCGGGAATGCCGTATAAAAGGTTGGGTTCTATGATTTCATCGGAATTTTCTTCGGCATCCGTTGCCGTGCGGCCGCATCCTGCTAAAAAGAGCAGGCCTGCTAACAATGCGGCAGCTGGTTTCAGTTGTTTGATCATGTTAATAATTAAGGTATAAAACTGCGAACCGGGTCAAATTTTTTGGAGTCCGGTCGGGATGTATCCTGATTTTTAACGGAAGTTTTCTTCCGGTAAAGATAAGAAAAAAAACAAAATTTCCGCTGCTCTGCGGTCGGATTATCCAAGTTTTGGGGTGTTTCTTTTGTAATTCATTGAATTGTTGCTATCTTTGATTGCTATAAACCAGTATTGAGAATGTCGAATTTTTTTTTGATGCCTGTTTCTTTCCTTTATAAGTTGGGGGTCTTGTTGCGCCACCGGCTTTTCGATTGGGGGATTCTGAAACAGGAGAAGTTCGATATTCCGGTCGTCTGCATCGGCAATATCACCGTAGGCGGTACGGGCAAAACCCCGATGGCCGAGATGGTGATCGCCTACATGGCTCAAAGGCATCACGTAGCGTTGATTTCCAGAGGATACGGGCGGCGAACGAAAGGATATATTGAGGTCACTCCCGAATCGCACTACCGCGAAGTGGGGGACGAGCCGTTGCAGATCAAGCGCAAATTTCCCGATACGGTCGTGGTCGTGTGCGAGAAACGGGCAGAGGGGATCCGCCGTCTTCGGCAGGAGCATCCGGAGGTCGATCTCGTCGTGATGGACGACGGCTTCCAGCACCGTTACGTAGAGCCTAAAGTCAATATCGTCATGATCGATGCGACACGGCCCGTGCAGCATGATCGGATGTTGCCTGCGGGCAATCTGCGGGATTTGCCCGAACAGTTGCACCGGGCGCATTATTTCATCGTGACCAAATGCCCCGAGAATATGGCTCCGATCGACCGGCGCATTCTGCGCAAGGTTCTGGTTCGGGTCGCCTATCAGCGTGTTTACTTTACCCGTTTCGAAAGTTTCCGGCCTCGGCCGCTCTTCCCTGAGTTCGTGGATGAGGAACTGAATTACGGCCAGCAGGTGATCGCCATGTCGGGTATCGGCAATCCGGGACCTTTCGTGGAGGGATTGAGGAATAATTACAAGGTGATCGAGGACGTTCGTTTCGACGACCACCATGTTTACCGGGTGAAAGATATGAAATTGGTAGCGAATTTGCTGGCAAAACACCCGAAGGCGGCGATCATCATGACCGAAAAGGACGCGGTCAAGATGAGCCATCCCGAAAAGATACCGGCGGAAGTACGCAAGAGAATGTATTTCCTGCCCATCAATATTTCATTCATAGATGATTCGGAAACGGATTTTCTCCAAAAATTAGAGTGCGATGTTAGAGAGAATTAAAGAGACTGCGGCCTTCATTCAGGCACGCATCGAAAACTTCCAACCGGAAGTAGGCATTATTCTCGGTACCGGATTGGGCGATTTCGCCGACCGTATCGATGAGAAATATTCGATCGACTATAAGGAGATTCCCAATTTTCCCGTTTCGACGGTCGAGGGACATAAGGGAAAATTGATTTTCGGTTTGCTCGAAGGGCGCCGCGTAGTGGCCATGCAGGGGCGGTTCCACTATTACGAAGGTTACACCATGCAGCAGGTGACGTTCCCCGTGCGGGTGCTCAAGCTGCTCGGGATCCGCTACCTGTTCGTATCGAACGCCAGCGGCGGCGTGAATCCTTCGTTTCGGGTAGGCGATCTGATGGTCATCACCGACCACATCAACCTGATGCCCAATCCGCTGATCGGCCCCAACATGGCCGAGTTCGGCCCCCGTTTCCCAGATATGCACAACTGTTACGATCAGCACTTGATTATCCGTGCGACCCGTATTGCCGAGGAGAAGGGAATCAAGTTGCAGTACGGCGTTTACGTGGGCGGTACGGGTCCGACGTTCGAAACGCAGGCCGAATACCGTTATTTCAAGGCGATCGGCGGCGATGCCGCCGGTATGTCCACCGTGCCCGAAGTGATCGTGGCCCGGCACATGTCGATTCCCGTTTTCGGGGTATCGGTCATTACGAACTGCGGGTTGAGCGATGAGGTCGGCGACCACGAGGATGTGCAGCGTCAGGGGGCCAAAGCCGGCGTGAAGATGGCCGAGCTCTTTATGGAGATGATAAAAAACTTATAACGAGGCGATATGGTAAATAAAGTGATTTTGATCGGCAACGTAGGTGTGGATCCCGAGGTCCGCACGCTCGAAAGCGGAGCGAAAGTTGCCCGGGTTCGTCTGGCGACGACCGAACGGCTGTTCGACCGTCAGGCCAACGAAACGAAGGAACATACCGAGTGGCATACGATCACTTTGTGGCGCGGTTTGGCCGACGTAGTGGATCGCTACGTCAATAAAGGATCGCAGATTTACATCGAGGGGCGCCTGCGTACCCGCGAGTGGACGGACAAGGATAACAATAAGCGTTATACGACCGAAATTCTGGCCGACGATATGAAGTTGTTGGGACGCCGTGGGGATAACCAGTCGGCGGGAGCTCCGGCAGGCGGGTATGCCCAGCCGCAGGGACAGCCGTCCTATCAGCAGCCGGCGCAGCCTTCGTACCAGCAGCCTGCGGCCCAGACTCCCGTTACGCCTGCTGCGGACGATCCGGACGATCTCCCGTTCTGATTTTCCATACTATTACAATTGAATATCCGCCGAGACAGTCCCTGCGAAAATCGTATCGTTCTGTCCGGCGGATTTTTATTGAGTGTAAACTTAAAAAGTGAATATATGCAGCTTTTTATTTTGAATCGTACGAATGAACGGCAGACCAAGAGTGTCGGCCGCATTTTGCTGTACGCGCTGTTGTTCTTTATCGTAACCCGTATCGCCGTGATGTTGATGCTTACGGGGTGTACGGCGATTTACATGGCCAATACGGGAATCAACCCGATGCAGGGGCTTTCATTTTTCGGAAATCCGTCCGTAGCGGCTGCCGGCATGGGATGGTGGGCATTGCCGTACGTGCTGCTCGTAGCACCTTTTTTCGAAGAGTGTTGTTTTCGGCTGGGACTTTCGTTCCGGCGGTGGCAGGTAGCGGTTGGATTGGGGGCACTGACGCTCTTTTTCGTCTCGCGGTTTTTAGCGATAGCCGGGGCGCAGCATTCTTTCTGGTGGGGGCTTCCGGCAGGTATCGTTGTAGCGGGGCTGCTATATGGATTTACTACAGATGCTTTCTGGCAGGCTAAGAAGGGGTGGCTGCGTCCGATGATGTGGTGCTCGGCCGGACTCTTTGCCTTGGTGCATCTTTTCGCCATGCAGGGTCTTACCTGGTTCCTGGTGCCCTATGCGTTACTGATATGTCTGATGCTTTTCTTCGCCGGTAGCGTCATGGTTTACCTGCGGGTCAACCTGGGTTTCTTGTGGGCGGTCGGGGCGCATGCCCTGAACAATGTGCCTGCGGTGTTTATGATAACCCTTGTGCTGATGCAGTCTTAACCGTTTTTTCGAATGGAAATCGTACGGTATGCAACCCGTTACTCCGGGTTTTCGAACAGTGGCTCGACAAGCTGAGATATACCCGTTACGGATTTGCCAAATATACATGCGGCGAACTTGTCGAAATAGATCGTCGCGCGGGATTCGATAGCGTAGAGTTGGTCGAAATCGAACGAGGAAAATTCTTTTATATCCGGTGCAAGACCTGACCTCCGGCATGGATTCCGGCTTTCAGGGCAGCACGATAAAAGTCCACCACGCCATACATAACACCGTGGTCCGTAATGGCGATGCTGTCCATCCCTAATTCTTTTGTCCGTGCCACAAGTTCGTCGATCTTACTGGCACCGTCAAGCAGACTGTATTCTGTATGAACATGTAAATGTGTAAATGGAACCTTTGACATGCTTTCCCTCCATTCTCCTCAATAATAGTAATAGCCCCTTCTCCAATCGGGGAAGAGGCTGTTTTCGTCTCTATTTGCTTCCATGAAGATAATTTTCTATGCTTTCGGCTGCTGCCGTCTCATCTTCACCTTCGATATTTACCTCGATGCTCTGGCCCGGGGTCAAGCCGATTGCCATCATTCCCATGATGCTTTTGGCATTTACCATCTTATCCTCTTTCTTGATATTGATCTTACTCTTAAACTGACTGGCTAACTGCACCAGCATAGCGATCAAATGCGCCCCATTATCCGATACATGAACTTCGATGTCTTTCACTATCATTTTAATTTTATCCTCCTGGCTGTCTTATTGACGTTGTCTTAAATCTTCTGCGATCCCGCTCAATTTACGGAGCCGATGGTTGACACCGCATTTCCCGATCGG
>OIEL01000733.1_pt1 | contig 17678 bp, 16 predicted proteins | sample 1581731 | NCBI WGS metagenome assembly OIEL01 (sample SAMN01760977, study PRJEB22395) | human gut metagenome | reverse complement strand
TAGCACTTGAGAATAATTTCAGAAAATTTCTCACGTTAATGTACTAAAAAATAAACATTTTTTGCCTGTGATGGTTGATTTTTGCAGAAATTTAGCGTATCATAATACCATTATTGCTTAATTAACCGGGCTTATTTGTCAGAATCCTGATAGGTTTGTCTATCAGGATTTTGTTTTGTCAATGTGCCGGTTGGAAAGAGGTTTTAACGTTTTTATGGAAGCCTTTTCACAATTTGTCGGTCATGTAGACTCCATGATCTGGAGCATGGTTCTTGTGCTGCTCTGTCTGGGTGTCGGTCTTTATTTATCCATTCGCATGAAATTCCCTCAGATTCGTTTTTTGAAGGAGATGGTGCATTTACTTGGAGCCAAAGAGGAGAGTGAGAACGGTATTACACCGTGTCAGGCTTTTGCAACAACAGTGGGCGCTCGTGTAGGCATGGGCAATATTGCCGGTGTGGCAGGCGCGATCGCCATTGGCGGACCGGGTGCCGTGTTCTGGATGTGGTGCTCTGCGCTGCTGGGCATGTGCACCAAGTTTGCCGAGGTGACGCTGGCCGTGCATTTCCGGGAGCGCAGCGATACCGGCGAGTGGGTGGGCGGCCCGATGTACTATATTAAAAACGGCCTTGGCCACCGCTGGCAGTTTCTGGCCGTGCTGTACGCGCTGTTCGGCGTGCTGACCGTGTTCGGTACCGGCAACGCAACGCAGGTAAATACCATCGTGGCAGCGGTGGATACCGCTCTGCTGGAATACGGGCTGGTGGGCGGCAGCTTTCTGCCCACCCTCAATCTCATCGTGGGCATCCTTGTGGCGGTGCTGGTGGCGCTGGTGCTGCTGGGCGGCATCAAGCGCATTGGCAGCGTAAGCGAGAAGCTGGTGCCCTTTATGGCGCTGTTCTACATTGTGCTGTCGGTGGGCGTGGTGGTGCTCAACTTCTCCCGCCTGCCCTATGTGCTGGAATCCATCGTGGCGGGTGCGTTCAACCCCGCTGCCTTTACCGGCGGCACCATTGGCAGCCTGTTCGTCAGTATGCAAAAGGGCGTTTCCCGCGGCATCTTTTCCAACGAGGCCGGTCTTGGCACCGGTTCTATCGCCCATGCCTGCGCCGACACCAAAAAGCCGGTCAAGCAGGGCATGTTCGGTATTTTTGAGGTGTTTGCCGATACCATCGTCATCTGTACCCTGACCGCGCTGGTCATCCTGTGCAGCGGTACCCCGGTTGGCTACGGCGCAGCTGCGGGTGCTGAGCTGACCATCTCCGGCTTTACCACCACCTACGGCGGCTGGGCGTCTATCTTTACTGCTGTGGCGCTGTGCTGCTTTGCCTTTTCCACCATCATCGGCTGGGGTCTGTACGGCTCCCGCTTTCTGGTGTTCCTGTGTAAGAGTAACAAAGTGGCGCGCCCCTTCTTTGTGGTGTATGCTCTGGTAGCCATTCTGGGCGCTACCATGGACCTTGGCCTGCTGTGGAGCATCGCCGATACCTTCAACGGCCTGATGAGCATTCCCAACCTCATTGCATTGCTGCTGCTTTCCGGCACGGTGGTGCAGATGACCCGCGCCTTTTTTGAATCGGAAGGGTGAGCGGCAGCTCTGCCCATAGTGGACAGAAACGCCGGAACGCGGTATACTGAGAGAAAACAACGGTGGCTATGCACCACAGGAGGTTCTAACGTGGAAAACTTTAACGAATTGCTGCAAAAGTATGCAGATTTTATCGTCCGGGTGGGTGTGAACCCGCAGCCGGGGCAGACCCTTATCATCAACTGCCCGCTGGAGGGCGCCCCGCTGGCACGGCTGTGCGTGCGCAGCGCCTACGAGGCCGGTGCGCGGGACGTGCAGGTGAACTGGCAGGATGATGCCGTTACCCGCATCCGCATGGAGCTGGGCAGCGAGGACGCTCTGACCGACCACAAGGGCTGGCAGCTGCGCCGCTATCTGGACTACGCCGAGAGCGAGGGCGGTGTGTGCGTGCTGCACCTCATCGCGGACGACCCGGAACTGTTTGCCGGGCTGGACGGTGCCAAAATCAGCCGGGTGAACAGCGCGAACCGCAGCTTTATGCAGCCGTGGCGGGAGTACACCATGAACGACCGGGTGCAGTGGTCCATCGCCGCTCTGCCCGCAGAGCCGTGGGCAAAGAAGATGTTTCCGGAGTTGGACGCTGCCGCCGCCATTGAGGCACAGTGGAAGCTCATTTTTGACACCTGCCGTGTGACCGGCGGCGACCCGGTAGGGGAGTGGCAGAAGCATCTGGACCGCCTGAACGAGCTGGGCGCAAAGATGAACGCTCTGGATCTGGAAAGCGTGCATTTTGAAAGTGCCAACGGCACCGACCTGACCGTGGGTCTGGCGGAACAGGCGGTGTGGGAGAGCGCCGGCAGCAAAAACGAGAAGGGTGTGCCCTTCCTGCCCAACATCCCCACCGAGGAGGTGTTCACCGCGCCCCATAAGGATAAGGTGGACGGCATCGTTTACGGCACAAAGCCCTACGTCTTTAATGGACAGCTCATCAAGAATTTCCACGTTACCTTCAAGGATGGCAAGGTGGTGGAGCACGGCGCCGACGAGGGCGCAGATCTGCTGGGCCAGCTGCTGGACACCGACGAGGGCGCACGCCACATCGGCGAGGTGGCACTGGTGCCCGCCTCCAGCCCCATCAACCGCAGCGGCAAGCTGTTCTACAACACCCTGTTTGACGAGAACGCTGCCTGCCACATCGCTTTTGGCGACAGCTACCCCGGCACCACCGTGGGCGGCACCGGCCTTTCCAAGGAGGAGCTGGCAGCCCGCGGCATGAACCACTCCTCCCTGCACGAGGACGTGATGATCGGTGCAGAGGACAGCCGCATCACCGGCAAATGCCGCGATGGCCGCACCGTACCGCTGTTTGAAAACGGCGTCTGGGTGCTGTAAAAAGCCCCAAAGGGCGCGCAACGGTAAAAAAATTGCGAAAATGCTTGCATAAATCGCAAGAGTATGCTATATTCTAGTAGTACGATATAGTTTAACCTGAAACGTGGGCCGCAAGGTCCGCGTTTCTTGTTTGTTTGGAGGTTTTTTATGGCGAAGCAGTCTGGCGGCAACACCGCGCAGAGAGTGGAAGCGCTTGTCCGTCCCACGGTGGAAGGCATGGGTCTGCGCCTGTGGGATGTGGTTTTTGAGAAGGAAGGGCCGGACTGGTATCTTCGTATCCTCATCGACCGGGACGGCACCATGGATACCGACACCTGTGCAGAGGTGTCCCACGCACTGGATCCCATTCTGGATGAGGCAGACCCCATCGACCAGAGCTATTATCTGGAAGTAGGCAGCCCCGGCCTTGGCCGCAAGCTGACCCGCCCGGAGCACTACGAGGCACTGAAGGGCCAGAAGGTGCGGGCAAAGCTCATCCGCCCCAACGCCGACGGCGTGCGGGAGCTGTCCGGCATCCTGACCGGCCGCGAGGGCAGCACCGTGACGCTGGAGACCGAGAACGGCCCCGTGACCTTTGAGGTGAATGCAGCCTCCGGCGTGCAGCTGTGCGACGACGAGGATCTGTTCAACTGAAAATAACCGTCTCTGAGAGAGAAAAGAGAACAAAATATATAGGAGGAACCCGAAAAATGACAGCAGAGAATAAGGACTTTTTTGAAGCGCTCTCCATGCTGGAGCATGAGCGCGGCATCACCGCAGAGTACCTGATCGAAAAGATCAAGGCAGCTATCATCATTGCCGTCAAGAAGAACTATGAGGTCGAGGAGGATCACATCCGGGTGGACATCGACCCCGACACCGGCCGCTTTGATGTGGCACTGATCCAGGATATCGTGGCAGACGAGGACTGGTACGACGAGCACGCCGAGATCGGCGTGACCGAGGCACGCAAGATCCGCAGCAGCTACGAGGTGGGCGACCGCATCATCACCCCGCTCAAGACCCGCGATTTTGGCCGCATTGCCGCCCAGACTGCAAAGCACGTCATCCGTCAGGGCATCCGCGAGGCCGAGCGCAACCAGCAGCTCAGCGAGATCCAGTCCCGCGCACATGACATCGTGCAGGCTACCGTTACCCGCGTGGATACCGAGAAGGGCATCGTAGCACTGGATCTGGGCAAGGGCGGCGAGGCTGTTCTGCCCCGCAACGAGCAGGTGCCCGGCGAGGTGTACACCGAGGGCGAGACCCTGCAAGTCTACATCGTGGACGTGGTCAGCACCGAGCGCGGCCCCCGCGTGATGATCAGCCGCACCCATCCCGGCCTTGTCAAGCGCCTGTTTGAGCTGGAAGTGCCCGAGATCTTTGACGGCACCGTGGAGGTAAAGGCCATCAGCCGCGAAGCCGGTGCCCGTACCAAGATGGCTGTCTGGTCCAAGGACCCCAACGTGAACCCTGTCTCTGCCTGCATCGGCGAGCACGGTGCCCGCGTGGCCGCAGTTGTGGAAAAGCTGGGCGGCGAGAAGATCGATATCGTCAAGTGGAGCGAGGATATCTCGGAGTTCATCTCCGCAGCCCTGAGCCCCGCCAAGGTGGTCAAGGTGGAGCTGCTGCCCGGCGAGACCCGCTCCTGCCGCGTCACCGTGCCCGACCAGCAGCTGAGCCTTGCCATTGGCAACAAGGGTCAGAACGCCCGCCTGTGCGCACGCCTGACCGGCTACAACATTGATATCCGTCCCGAGAGCGGCTACTACGGCGAGGACGAGGAGCCCAAGAAGGACGCAGCAGACGCTGTATAAGCCCGGCACCATCTGCCGAAGGAGGGAAACCGGATGGCACAAAAAAAGATCCCTGCCCGCCAGTGCATCGGCTGCATGACCAGCCGCCCCAAAAAGGAACTGGTGCGCGTGGTGCGCGCACCCAGCGGGGAGATCAGCATTGATCTGGTAGGCAAAAAGCCGGGGCGCGGCGCATATCTCTGCCCGGACCCGGACTGCCTGACCAAGGCAAAAAAGAAAAAGGCGCTGGAGCGCTGCTTTGAGCAGCCGGTTCCCGCCGAGGTATACGACGCGCTGGCTGTACAGCTGGCCGCAGCCGCAAAGGAGGCCGCAGCCGATGGCAAAAAAGAATAACGCCCCCGCAAAACCCAAGCTGCCCCCGGAGGAAGCGCTGTATCAGGCCGTGAGCCTGTGCCGCAAGGCCGGTGCGCTGACCATGGGCTTTGATGCCGTAGAGGAAGCCTGCGTCAAAAGCAAGGCATGGCTGGTGATGACCGCATCGGACATCAGCCCTAAGACTTTGCAGCGTTTGAACTACGCCGTAGGGGACTTGGTGGACGTGTTCACCATGCCGCTGACGCAGGATAAGCTGGCCGATATCAGCCACAAGCCCGTGGCTGTTTACGCGGTGACCGACCGCAACCTCGCAAAGCTCTGCTTCGACCGCCTGTCGGACTGCGGAGCAATCAAAAATGAGGAGGATATGAGCGAATGATCGTAAAATATAAAGTGAGTGACTTTGCAAAGGATCTGAACCTTTCTGCAAAGAAGGTGCTGGATGAGCTGGCCGCTATGGGCAGCACCGGCAAGAAGAACAGCTCCAATCTGGAGGAGAACGAGCTGAACTACCTGCTGGAAAAGTTCAGCAAGGATAACAGCGTGGCAAATCTGGACGAGTTTTTGAACAGTGCCAAGGCTCCTAAGGAGGAGCCCAAGGCCGAGAAGAAGGCTGAGCAGAAGGCCGAAAAGAAGGCTGAGAAGAAGCCCGAGGCTCCCAAGGCTGACAAAAAGCCCCAGCAGCCCGCCGCAAAGGCCGAGCAGCCCAAGGCAAACAATAATAACAATAACGGCAAGCACGGCGACAAGAAGCCCGAGCAGCACAAGAAGCGCGAGGAAAAGACCGTTTCCTTCAGCGAGCTGGCACGCGAGACCGGCGCAAAGGCCACCGCTGCCCCCGCACAGGCAGTTTCTGTCCGCCGTGAGGACAATCAGGTCACCGTGGATACCCGCACTGTGGATATGAATGTGGATCGCTTCGACGCCCGTTACGATGATCTGGCTTCCACCAAGAATACCGAGAACCGCCGCAAGCCCACCCCACAGGGCAACAAGCAGAAGTTCACCCAGCGCGGCCAGCGCCAGCGCCAGCAGTTCCAGAAGGGCAAGCGCGAGACTGAGTTCGAGCGTCTGCAGCGCATCCAGTTGGAGAAGGCACGCAACGCCCAGCTGAAGGTGCTGATCCCCGACGAGATCACCGTGGGCGAGCTGGCTACCCGCCTGAAGCAGCAGGCCGGTAAGGTCATTGCCAAGTTCATGCAGATGGGTGAGATGCACGCCATCAACGATGTGATCGATTTCGACACCGCAGCTCTGCTGGCAGAGGAGTTCCACGCAAAGGTCGAGCACGAGGTGCACGTTACCATCGAGGAGCGCCTGTTCACGCAGGAAGAGGATGCACAGGAGGATCTGGTGGAGCGTCCCCCGGTGGTCTGTGTCATGGGTCACGTTGACCACGGCAAGACCAGTATTCTGGATGCCATCCGCAAGACCAACGTCACCGCAGGCGAGGCCGGCGGCATCACGCAGGCCATCGGTGCATATCAGGTCAAGGTCAACGACAGCCTCATCACCTTCCTGGATACCCCGGGCCACGAGGCGTTCACCTCCATGCGTGCCCGCGGTGCCAACATGACCGATATTGCAGTTCTGGTGGTTGCTGCCGACGACGGCATCATGCCCCAGACCATCGAGTCCATCAACCATGCCAAAGCTGCAAATGTCAAGATTATCGTGGCAATGAACAAGATGGATAAGCCCACCGCAAACCCCGAGCGCGTGATGGAAGGCCTGACCAAGTACGGCATCATCACCGAGGACTGGGGCGGCGATGTGGCCTGCATCCCGGTGTCTGCCCTGACCGGCATGGGCATCAACGACCTGCTGGAGCGCATTGCTCTGGAAGCTGAGGTCATGGAGCTGAAGGCAAACCCCAACCGCCGCGCCAAGGGTGCGGTCGTCGAGGCCCGTCTGGACAAGGGCCAGGGCCCCATTGCCACCATTCTGGTGCAGAACGGCACCCTGCACTCCGGTGATGTCATCATCGCCGGTACCGCCGTGGGCCGTGTGCGTACCATGCGCAACGACAAGGGTCAGCTGCTGACCGATGCCGGCCCCTCTACCCCTGTGGAGATCACCGGCCTGACCGCCGTGCCGGAAGCAGGCGACCTGTTCGAGGCTGTTGAGGACGAGCGTCTGGCCCGTGAGCTGGCCGAACAGCGCGTTGCTGCCGCCAAGGAAAAGCAGTTCTCCTCCTTCCAGAAGGTCACGTTGGATAACCTGTTCAGCCAGATGGCACAGAACGACATGAAGGAACTGGCCATCGTGGTCAAGGCTGACGTGCAGGGCTCTGCCGAGGCTGTGAAGCAGAGTCTGGAGAAGATCTCCAACGATGAGGTGCGTGTGCGCGTCATCCACGCCGGTGTCGGTGCCATCAGCAAGTCTGACGTCGATCTGGCCGATGCCTCCAACGCCATCATCATCGGCTTCAACGTCCGCCCGGACAACGTGGCCAAGGAAGAAGCCGCTGCCACCAAGGTGGAAATGCGTATGTACCGCGTCATTTACGACGCCATCAACGATGTCACCGACGCTATGAAGGGTATGCTGGCACCCAAGTTCCGCGAGGTCGCTCTGGGTGAGCTGCAGGTGCGTCAGGTGTACAAGATCTCCAACGTGGGCACCGTTGCAGGCTGCCGCGTGACCAGCGGCAAGATCACCCGCGACAGCAAGGTGCGCGTGGTGCGTGACGGCATCGTCATCGCCGAGGACGAGATCGCATCCCTGAAGCGCTTCAAGGACGACGCCAAGGAAGTGGCTGAGGGCTACGAGTGCGGCGTGACGCTGGAGAAGTTTGCGGACGTCAAGGAAGGCGACGTGTACGAGGCCTTCAAGATGGAAGAGTACCGCGACTAAGCAAAAACCGAATATATAACAGCTTCCCGGCAGAAAAGGCTTCCCCCGGACGGGGGAAGCTGTCGAACGAAGTGAGACTGATGAGGGCGTATCTTTCGCAGGTGTGGAGCGTGCGCCCTCATCCGTCGTTTTGGCAGACAAATGCCGCCTTGCCCCGGCCGGGGCAAGGCTTTGGGAGGCTGCCGGACAGAATTTGGAGAAAACTATGTCTCAGAAAAATATGGGCCGTCTTGCGCAGGATATGAAGCGCGAGGTCATTGCCATCATCGGCCGGCTGAAGGACCCGCGGCTGGAGGGCGGTCTGCTGACCGTCACCCGTCTGGACGTGACGCCGGATCTGGATGTGGCAAAAGTGTATGTAAGCGTGATGGGCCGCGCAGACGGCCCCAAGCCCGCTATTGAAGCGCTGAACCGTGCCGCAGGCCATGTGCGCACCGAGGTCAGCAAAAAAATGCACATCCGCAAGGCACCCCGCTTCATCTTTGTGGAGGATGACGGTGCCGCCTACGCCGCCCACATCAACGAGCTGCTGCGCAGCCTGAACGTGAACGGCGAGGAAGAAGCACAGCCTGCCGATACCGAACAGACCGAGGACTGACTGCCTTTGCGGAAAGGATGGATCATTGGATGACAGAACAACTGGATGTGCAGCAGATGGCGCAGCGCCTGCTGGCTGCGGACAACATTTTGATTCTGTGCCACAAAAACCCGGACGGTGACACCATCGGCTGCGGCAGCGCCCTGTACTATGCGCTCAAAGCGCTGGAAAAAACAACAGCGGTGCTCTGCTCCGATGACATTCCGTCCCGCTACGCCTTTACAAACCCACGGCTGTTCAAGGGCGAGTTCGAGCCCCGCACCGTGATCGCGGTGGATGTGGCCGGTTTGCAGCTGTTTGGCGAAAACAACGGTGTGCCGCAGTTTGCACGCCATGTGAACCTGTGCATCGACCACCACGCAGGCAACAACGGCTATGCCGATTTTACCCTTCTGGATGCCAGTGCCGCTGCGGCAGCAGAGCTGCTGTATCAGGTCATCGTGGAGATGGGGGTGACTATCACCCCCCACATTGCAGACTGCCTGTACACCGGCATTGCTACCGACACCGGCTGCTTCAAGTTCTCCTCCACCACAGCCAACACCCACAAGGTGGCTGCAAAGCTCATTGAGGCTGGCTGTCATGTGGAGGAGCTGAACACCCTGCTCTTCGACACCAAGCCCCGTGCCCGCATGGAGGCCGAGCGCATCGCCCGCAACCATCTGGAATACTATCTGGATGGCCGCTGCGCCCTGATCTACCTGACGAGGGACGAGATCCGGCAGAGCGGGGTAGACCCCGCAGATCTGGAGGAGCTGACCAGCCTGCCCATCAGCATCGAGGGGGTCAAGGTGGGTCTGACCCTGCGCCAGCAGCCCGGCGGCAGCTACCGCATCAGCGTGCGCACCGCAAAGGGCGTGGATGCCTGCGCCATCGCCCGGCGGCTGGGCGGCGGCGGCCACACCCGCGCAGCGGGCTGTGAGCTGCTGGGCGACCTTGAAAACGCCAAAAATGCGATCCTTGCAGAGGTGGAAGCCGAACTGGACGCACCACAGGAGGAAGCATGATGCAGGGCATCCTGATCGTAGACAAGCCCATGGACTGGACCAGCTTTGACGTGGTGGCAAAGCTGCGCGGCGTGCTGGGCACCCGCAAGCTGGGGCACAGCGGTACACTGGACCCCATGGCCACCGGCGTGCTGCCGGTGTTCTGCGGCGGTGCCAGCAAGGCGGTGGATCTGCAGCTGAACCACGACAAGACCTACCGCGCCACCCTGCGCCTGGGTGCACGCACCGATACCGGCGATAGCACCGGCACGGTGCTGGAAACCGCGCCCGTCACCGCCGGGGAAAAGGAGCTGCTGGCTGTACTGCCGCAGTTTATCGGCCCGCAGATGCAGGTGCCGCCCATGTACTCGGCGGTCAAGATCAACGGCCAGCCGCTGTATAAGCTGGCGCGCGAGGGCGTGACCGTGGAGCGCAAGGCGCGCCCCATTGAGATCTACGGCATCGAGTACGGCGGCAGTCCGGCAGAAAACGAGTATGTACTGACGGTGCGCTGCTCCAAGGGCACCTATATCCGCACCCTGCTGGAGGACATCGCCGCCGCCATGGGGCAGAAGGGTACCATGAGCGCGCTGCGCCGCATTGCTGCCGGTCTGTACACCGAAGCAGACGCCCATACGCTGGAAGAAATTCTTGCCGCAAAGGAGCAGGGAAGCGCTGCACTGGAAGCACTGATGCTGCCGGTGGAAAGCGTGTTCACCCCGCTGCCGCTGTTGATGGTGGAGCCGTGGGTGGAGCAGCACCTGTACAACGGCTGTCCCACCAGCCGCTACCCCGCAGCAGACGGACGCTACCGGGTGCGCAATGCCGCCGGGCAGTTCCTTGGCCTTGCCAACATCACCGGCGGGGTGCTCCGGGTGGAAAAACTGTTCGTGGAACGTAATTGAGCAATAAAGGAAACAAGACCCATGCAGATCATTTCTCAGTTTGCCCCGCTGCCGCTGGCACAGCCTGAAAAAGGCACCGCCGTGGCCATGGGCTACTTTGACGGCATCCATATCGGCCACCGGGCGGTGATCGAAGGGGCGGTACAATGGGCAAAGACCCATGATGCAGCTCCGGCGGTGTTCACCTTCCGCCTGCCGGTGGAAAATAAAATGAAGGGCAAGCGCCTGCTCTCCACCGAGGATAAGCACGCTTTGATCCACAGCCTTGGGGTGGAGTATTACCTCACCCCGGACTTTGAGGCGATCAAGGCGCTGAGCCCGGAGGAGTTTGTGCGCGGCATCGTGGAAAACTGCCACGCCCGGGCGCTGTTCTGCGGCGAGAACTTCACCTTTGGTGCAAAGGCTGCCGGTACGCCGGAGCTGCTGCGCACCCTCTGTGCCCCTCTTGGGGTAGAAGTAGTGGTGGTGCCCATGGCACAGTTTGAGGAAAAGCCGGTGTCCTCCACCCGCATCCGCACTGCGCTGGAGGGCGGGGATATCCCCGCCGCCAACGCCATGCTGGGCATGCCCTATGCCATCCGCTTTGCGGTGCAGCACGGGGCAGGGCTGGGGCACACCCTCGGGGTGCCCACCATCAACCAGCTGTACCCGCAGGGCTTCCAGATGCCCCGCAGCGGCATTTATATCACCCGCACCTGCATCAATGGGGTGTGGTATCCCTCGGCCACCGGTCTGGGCAGCCGCCCTACCGTGAACGATGACGCCACCAAGGTGACCTGCGAGACCTTTATCCCGGGCTTTTCCGGCAACCTGTACGGCACCGACCCGGTGGTGGAGTTCTACGCTTACCTGAGCCCCAGCAAAAAGTTTGATACGCTGGACCAGCTGCGGGACTGCATCAACGATGCCGCCCGCCGCGCACAGGAATATTTTGCATAACGCCTGAATAGCGGAAAAATTATTTTTATTTGGGGTCGAGAAACGCCTGTGGGCGTTTTTCGACCCCTTTTGTCGTGAAGGAAAACAGTATTTCCGGCGTCTGCGGGCAGAAAAAACCGCACTTCGGGCAAAATAGACACATTTCCGTGCAACAATGGCAAATGTTTGTTAAACAATTATCTATCTCATATCCTTGCAATGCACGCAGTTTTTGTTTATAATAGTAGCTGTACGGGGCAAAGCCCCGATTGTGAGCGAGACTCTGGTTCAGAATTATAATTTGAGAGGAGTTTTTACCATGGGTTTAGGTAAGAAGACGATCGACGATCAGAACTACTGCGGCAAGAAGGTGCTTGTCCGCTGCGATTTCAACGTCCCGATGAAGGACGGTGTCATCACCAACGAGAACCGCATCAACGCAGCACTGCCCACCATCCAGAAGCTGGTCAACGATGGCGCTAAGGTCATCCTGTGCAGCCACCTGGGCAAGCCCAAGAACGGCCCCGAGGCAAAGTTCAGCCTGGCACCCGTTGCTGTGGCTCTGAGCGCAAAGCTGGGCAAGACCGTTGTGTTTGCTGACGACGACAACGTTGTGGGCGAGAACGCAAAGGCTGCTGTTGCTGCCATGAACAACGGCGACGTCGTTCTGCTGCAGAACACCCGTTTCCGCAAGGAAGAGACCAAGAATATGCCCGAGTTCAGCAAGGAGCTGGCTTCTCTGGCTGATGCTTATGTGGACGATGCCTTCGGCAGCTGCCACCGTGCACACTGCTCCACCGCAGGTGTCACCGACTACATCAAGGATACCGCTGTCGGCTACCTGATGGAGAAGGAGATCAAGTATCTGGGCAACGCCGTCAACGACCCCGTCCGTCCCTTCACCGCTATTCTGGGCGGCGCTAAGGTCGCTGATAAGCTGAACGTCATCTCCAACCTGCTGGAGAAGGTCGATACCCTGATCATCGGCGGCGGCATGGCTTACACCTTCGTCAAGGCTCAGGGCTACGAAGTGGGCAAGAGCCTGTGCGACGACACCAAGCTGGACTACTGCAAGGAAATGATGGCTAAGGCCAAGGAGAAGGGCGTCAAGCTGCTGCTGCCTGTGGATGCTGTCTGCATCAAGGACTTCCCCGATCCCATCGACGCTCCTGTGGACGTTACCGTGGTGCCTGTCACCGCTATCCCTGCTGACATGGAGGGCTGCGACATCGGCCCCGAGACCATGAAGCTGTTTGCTGACGCTGTCAAGGCTTCCAAGACTGTTGTCTGGAACGGCCCCATGGGCGTGTTCGAGAACCCCACTCTGGCAGCTGGTACTCTGGCTGTTGCCAAGGCTATGGCTGAGAGCGATGCTACCACCGTCATCGGCGGCGGCGACAGCGCAGCAGCTGTGCAGCAGATGGGTCTGGGCGACAAGATGACCCACATCTCCACCGGCGGCGGCGCTTCTCTGGAGTATCTGGAGGGCAAGGAGCTGCCCGGCATCGCAGTTATCCAGAACGCATAATTTTTCCGGCATCACAATGGGTGCGGCGGCATTTACGCCGCCGCATCTTTTCTTTTTGTGCAGGTAATTTGTAAATATTTACGAAGGTAAGGAGAAAATAACAATGGATAAGGCAAAGCGCAAGGCTATTATCGCTGGCAACTGGAAGATGAACAAGACCGCCTCCGAGGCTGCTGTTCTGGTGGACGAGCTGATCCCCGCTGTGAAGGACGCTGCCTGCGAGGTGGTCATCTGCACCCCGTTTACCGATCTGGTCACCGCTGTGGCTAAGACCAAGGGCACCAACATCCATGTGGGTGCCGAGAACGTCCACTTTGAGAAGTCCGGTGCTTTCACCGGCGAGATCAGCGCCGATATGCTGGTGGATCTGGGCGTGGAGTACGTCATTGTCGGCCACTCTGAGCGCCGCCAGTACTTTGCAGAGACCGACCAGACCGTCAACAAGCGCGCGCTGGCTGCTCTGAACGCCGGTCTGAAGGTCATCCTGTGCGTGGGCGAGAGCCTGCAGCAGCGCGAGGAGGGCGTTACCGAGGAGCTGGTCCGTATGCAGACCAAGATCGCCCTGCGTGACGTGACCGCCGAGCAGATGGCAAACGTTGTCATCGCCTACGAGCCTGTCTGGGCCATCGGCACCGGCAAGACCGCTACCGCTGATCAGGCAGAGGAAGTCTGCGCTCAGATCCGCAAGGTGGTGGGCGAGCTGTACGGCGAGGCTGTGGCCGAGGCTACCACCGTGCAGTACGGCGGCAGCATGAACGCCAAGAACTGCGAGGAGCTGCTGAGCAAGAAGGACGTGGACGGCGGCCTGATCGGCGGCGCATCCCTGAAGGCTCCCGACTTTGCAGTCATCGTCAATGCAGCCACCAAGGGCTGAGCAACTGCCTTTTCTTAACTAGCTGTTTCAGCGCCCGGCTGCGCCGTTTTTTCAGCGCTGAGCCGGGCGCTGATCTGTTTTACAGCAGCCGCTCGGGTGTTATGCACCCGCAGGCTGTACCCGCAGGCAGGGCGCTTAGCCTTGCCCGCAACGCGTGATAAATTCAAAGGAGATTCAATTTTATGGCAAAGAAACCTGTTCTTCTGTGCATCATGGATGGCTTCGGCTGGGTGCCGAACGAGACCTTTGGCAACGCCGTTGTGGCTGCCAAGACCCCCCATCTGGATGCTCTGATGGCAAAGTACCCCATGACCACCATTGATGCTTCCGGCATGGCTGTCGGTCTGCCCGACGGCCAGATGGGTAACTCCGAGGTCGGCCACACCAACATGGGCGCAGGCCGCATCGTGTACCAGCAGCTGACCCTCATCACCAAGTCCATCCACGATGGCGAGATGCTCAAGAACCCTGTGCTGGTCAAGAACATGAAGGCTGCCATCGAGGCCGGCAAGGCCATCCACCTGATGGGTCTGGTAGGCACCGGCGGCGTGCACAGCCATGCCGACCACTGGTTCGGCGTGCTGGAGATGGCAAAGCATCTGGGTGCGAAGGAAGTTTACCTGCACTGCATCACCGACGGCCGTGACACCGACCCCCACTCCGGCAAGGGCTTCCTTGCTGACCTGCAGGCCAAGCTGGATGAGCTGGGCGTGGGCAAGATCGCCAGCGTTTCCGGTCGTTACTACGCCATGGACCGTGATAACAACTGGGACCGCGAGGAGAAGGCCTACGCTGCCTTTGTCTACGGCGAGGGTGAGCACGCTGCCAACGCTGCCGAGGCCATCGAGGCTTCCTATGCCGCAGACAAGACCGATGAGTTCGTGCTGCCCTGCGTCACCTGCGAGGGTGGCCGCGTGCAGGATGGCGATACCGTCATCTTCATGAACTTCCGCCCCGACCGTGCCCGCCAGATGACCCGCATCTTCTGCGACGATGCCTTTACCGGCTTCGAGCGCCGCGGCGGCCGCAAGCAGGTGAACTACGTCTGCATGGCTGAGTACGATGCTACCATGCCCAACTGTGAAGTTGCTTATCCCCCGGTGGAACTGAAGAATGTTCTGGGCGAGTATCTGTCTGCCCACGGCAAGACCCAGCTGCGCATCGCCGAGACCGAGAAGTACGCCCACGTCACCTTCTTCTTCAACGGCGGCGTGGAGGCTCCCTACGAGGGCGAGGATCGCTGCGTCATCCCCAGCCCCAAGGTTGCCACCTACGACCTGAAGCCTGAGATGAGCGCCCCCGAAGTCGCTGCTGAGTGTGTCAAGCGCATCGAGAGCGGCAAGTACGATGTGGTCATCCTGAACTTCGCAAACTGCGATATGGTCGGCCACACCGGCGTGTTCGATGCTGCTGTCAAGGCCGTTGAGGCTGTGGATACCTGCGTGGATCAGGTAGTCAGCGCTGTGCTGAACGCCGGCGGCTGCGCTTTCATCACCGCCGACCACGGCAATGCAGACAAGATGGTTGATGATGACGGTGAACCGTTTACCGCACACACCACAAACCCGGTTCCGTTCTGCGTTGTCGGTTATCCGTGCAAGCTGCGTGAGGGCGGCGTTCTCGCGGACATCGCACCCACCATGCTGAAGATCATGGATCTGCCGCAGCCGGAAGAAATGACAGGCAAGAGCATCATTCTCTAATTCGATCTTGCTCTAAAATCAAAGCATTATAAACAGTCTCCCTTTGTGTTTCGGCACAGAGGGAGATTTTTTGTTCTATTTTTTTTCTAACAATTTTTAAATATATATTGACAAACCCTCCTATACATGATATCATGCAAGTGTAATATATTACCAAAAAAACATATGCACAGGTGATATTTTTCAGCAAAAAGTTCAAGCTCAATTCATAACACAAATTCATTTGCACCGCCGTATCCGTCAGCGTAGCCACAAATCCTAACATCATCATAGGAGGTCGTTTTATGAAAAAGCTCGCATTGGTTTTGTCCCTTGTTTTGATGCTCACGTTTGTCGGCTGTTCGTCTAAGACAACCGTGAAAGAGACAGACGCTTTCCGATTCGATTCCAAGACCGGCTATGCGTATTCCACTGCGCCGTTCGGCATCGACACGACGGAGCTTGAATCCGCTATCGGCTCTAAGCTGACAATGGTCAGCGAAAGCCCCGCGACAGCGCCTTTCGCATATACGAATTATTTGTCGGAGGACATCGTGCAGTCCGCAGGCTGCTCCGGCAAATTTGATGCGCAGTTTGACGAAAACGACAAGCTGTTTTCGGTGACGTTCCACGAACAGCTTGCGCGCGGCACGGCAGAAGAGCATTTTGAAGCCGCAAGCAAACGCTTCACCGAAACCTTCGGCGCACCTGCCGTTCAAGACGACAACGGTACCGGCACTCAATATCTCGAGTGGCAGGATAAAAGCAGTGGCACGGCGCTGGGGCTTACATATTCCGATCTCGGCACGACCGATCCGACCTTGATGATCTCCGTCTTTGAGAAGTCCCGCTACGTCGAAGCCGGAACAGGCGAGTGGAAATAAACTTAAATATATTAGAAGTTGATCTATAAACAAAATCTCCCTTGGCTTTTTGCCATGGGAGATTTTTGCCATTTTGCGGATAAATTGATATTTTTAATAGAAGATATTGAAAAATCAGCAAAGATGCTCTTTGTCGCTTAACTGTGCTTCTTTGCTGCTTTAGCCGTATTTTTTACCGAATAAAGTTCGTTGCGATGCGCTGTTCCGTTTCCGGCAGGCCAAATTTTTCCTTACCGAGCGCAATGCTCTTCATCAAAAAAGTCATATTTCTCGCCAAGGTGCGCATGGTTTGTAGACCCTCCAAATCCTCTTTCGCCTCGCCTAGTGCGAGGCCGTGAATGCTGTTCCAATACTGACTGGACGCGACGGGCATGCCGGAGATCGTAAAGAATTTGTTGAGTTCGTCAAACGTGGCGGAAAGGCCGCCGCGGCGGGCAGCCACAACGGCGGCGCCGACTTTCATCGTTTTATCGAACGGAGTGCTGTAAAACAGGCGCGTCAAAAGCGCGACAAGTGTTGCGTTTGCGGAGGCATAATACACCGGACTGCCGACGACAAGACCGTCCGCTTCCGCAAATTTCGTCGCAACTTCGTTGACAAGATCGTTAAAAACGCAGTGCCCCAGCTTAGAACATTGCCCGCATGCCACACATCCTCGGATGTCTTTGTTGCCGACATGAATAACTTCCGTTTCGATACCTTCTTTGTTGAAAATATCCACCATTTCATGCAGGGCAACAGCAGTATTGCCGTTCGCCTTCGGGCTTCCGTTTAAGAGTAAGACTTTCATTTTCCATTTTCCTTTCTTTGTGTTTTGTTGTTTTCTGTATACGCACGCAGATTACTCTGCGTTTGATCCGTTAAATTTTTGAAAGGCTTATGCGCGTGGCGGGCGCTTTCTTTTTCGTTCCAATCGGCGATGACCTCGCGCATGCGCTTGTTCGCTTCATCGACCTCCACCTTGAATTCGGAGGCCGTAACACGACGCGCGCCGTGACCGAGTACGATCATCTGCTCTGCGCCGTCGGACGTGGCGACGCGCACACGGTGCTTTTTGCTGATCTCAAACGTGGCGCGCTCAATGTAGGTATCTGCCGTTTCCGCCTGCTTTGTGAACACAACGGAAATGTTGTGGTAGCGGATAACGTCCTCCACGTCACGCGGGACGCGATAGGCATCGAAAACGAGGATGCACGTGCTGCGGCTGAAGCTCTGATAATTGCAGATTTTATCCATTAAAATCTGTCGAGCGGTGTCGATGTCCTTTTCGGCGACCTTATTTAAATCGTCCCACGCAAAGAGAATATTGTAGCCGTCGATGAGGAGATACTCAGGCTCGAAGACCTTTTCCGGCACCTTCCATTCCCCTTTTCCGCTGCTTTCTGCGGCGCGGACGGCGTTTTGCGGCTGCATATC
>OIEL01000732.1_pt1 | contig 17713 bp, 8 predicted proteins | sample 1581731 | NCBI WGS metagenome assembly OIEL01 (sample SAMN01760977, study PRJEB22395) | human gut metagenome | reverse complement strand
GCCGCCTTTACCGCCTGTAATAGCGGCAATTCTCTGAACTATCTTACCGGCATTTGCACCCTTGGAAACCGCATTTTTTCCGCACACGCAGTAAAGAGTACCTTTATCGTCAGCAATTCCGGCAAATACTGCAATAAAATCTTCTGTTTGTTCTTTAACCTTATCTCCGATTTGCCTTAACATATCAGGCTTAGTACCGTTAAGCATAGCGGAGATAATTTTTATTCCGTTGATTTCTTTGGCATTGTCAAACATATTTGCAAGCTGACTTCCTGCAAGCTGCTGACTAAGTTTCTGTATTTGCTTATCCTTTTCCTTTAATTCTTCTGTCAATGCCTGACAGCGTTCAGCAAGCTTTGCAGGATTTGCGATCTTAAGGACTGCCGATGCCGCATTAATTGAATTTCTGAGTTCATTCATAAATAGCAATACGCCGTTACCCGTCACAGCCTCAATACGCCTTACTCCTGAAGCAACAGAATTTTCGGAAACGATTTTGAAAAGACCGATATTTGAAGTATTTTTAACATGAGTACCGCCGCAGAATTCGATTGATTTTCCTCCGATATCCACTACTCTTACAATATCTCCGTATTTTTCACCAAAAAGCGCCATAGCTCCCAATTTTCTTGCTTCCTCAATAGGCATTTCTTTAGTTACAACGTTAATTGAATTTAAAATCTCATCATTTACAATGTTTTCAATCCGTAAAATTTCATCAGGCGTTACTGCACTGAAGTGAGAAAAGTCAAATCTGCATCTTTCAGCATTTACAAGCTGACCTGCCTGATGTACATGCTCACCCAGTACTTCCCTTAACGCTGCTTGAAGAAGATGTGCAGCGGTATGATTTCTCATAGCTGACATTCTTTTTTCTACGTCAATTTCAGCAAAAACAGTATCATTTTTATTTATACTTCCCTTTTCAATCGCTCCGAAATGCAGAAAATGACCATTTTCAGTCTTAGTTACATTATACACTGCAAATACTGCATCTTCAGTACTAATCTCACCGGTATCGGCAGACTGTCCGCCGCTTTCCGCATAGAACGGAGTTTGGTCAAGTATTATAACAGCCTCCTGTCCTTCTGAAATACTGTCAACCGATTTACCGTCAACAAAAATTTCAAGGATTTCAGCGTCATGCTTAAATCTTGTATATCCTGTAAATTCAGTAGCCGGAACATTAATAGCAGACGTGTTTTCATCGCTCCATGAAGTTTTAATCTTAGATGCCCTGTCGCTTCTTGCCTTGCGCTTTTGTTCTTCCATACATTCCTTAAAACGCTTCTCATCTACTTCGATTCCATTTTCAGCGGCAATTTCCTTTGTAAGATCAAGCGGGAAACCATATGTATCGCTTAATTTAAATGCATCGTCTCCTGAAAGCACATTTTTTATTTCATCTGCTGAAATTTTGTCGATAAAATGACTAAGCAGCTCCGTACCTTTATCGATTGTCTTAGCAAAGCTTTCTTCTTCATGCTTAATAATTTTTTTAATCAGTTCCCTTTTTTCAACAAGTTCCGGATAAGCAGATTTGTTTTCTTCAATTACCGTATCGCAGACTTTATAAAGAAAAGGCTCGTTTATTCCCAGCATTTTACCGTGTCTGGCAGCTCTTCTCAGAAGTCTTTTAAGCACATATCCTCTGCCCTCATTTGCAGGTGTAATACCGTCTCCTACCATAAATGTTGTGCTTCTGATATGGTCAGTAATTACACGCAAAGATACATCGGTATTTTCATCATTTTTATATTGTACATCTGCAATCTCACAGATCTTGCCCATTATATTCTTGACTGTGTCAACCTCGAACAGATTATCAACTCCCTGAATTGCACAAGCAAGTCTTTCAAGCCCCATACCGGTATCAATATTCTTGGTTTCCATTTCAGCATAGTTACCGTTTCCGTCACTGTCAAACTGACTGAATACCAGATTCCATATTTCAACGATTCTATCACATTCGCTTGCCTGTTCAAAGCTTTCAAAAGGACCGTAGCTTTCTCCTCTGTCAAAATGAATTTCGGAACAAGGACCGCAAGGACCTGAACCGTGTTCCCAGAAATTGTCCTCCTTACCGAGACGAATTATTCTATCCTGAGGTATGCCTATTTTATTTTTCCAAATCTGTTCAGCTTCATCATCGCTTTCAAAAACAGTAATCCAAAGCTTTTCAGCCGGAATCTCAAGTATTTCTGTAAGAAATTCCCACGCCCATTCGATCGCCTCAGTTTTAAAATAATCTCCAAAGGAAAAGTTTCCCAGCATTTCAAAATAAGTGCCGTGTCTTGCTGTTTTACCAACACGCTCAATATCAGGCGTTCTGATACATTTCTGACATGTTGTAACTCGCTTATTCGGAGGAACAGCCTGTCCCAAGAAAAACTTTTTAAGAGGTGCCATACCGGAATTGATCAGTAAAAGACTGTTATCTCCCTGAGGTATAAGTGAGGAACTAGCCATTCTTGTATGATTTTTACTTTCAAAAAATGAAAGATACATTTCACGTAATTCATTTACGCCACGCCATTTCATAAATAAAAACTCCTTTAAAATTTCATAAAAGCTGTAAAAAATAATAAAAGCCTTGCGTCCTGCAATGGGACGAAGGCCTCGTGGTACCACCCAATTTCAAAAGTAAATAAATTACTTTCCTTTAGTTTCCTTTAACGCAGAAAATACGTTCGGATTTAGCCGAAAGCTCAAGGGTAGCACTTGTTTTACGAACAGAAGCTCTCACCGACCGCTTCTTCTCTGAAGAACGAAACAAACAATCATTCCTGTCACAGCGTTTATATATTCTTCTTATATTATACCAAAAAACAAAAAAAAGTCAATCCTATTTTTCAAAGTTTTTTAAAAACGGCAATCATAAAAAAGCTGTATCAGATAGAATAATGACTATAGCAAAAGCGCTTGCCGGAAACGATCCTCCAAGATTAAAACTCTCAAACTGACGAAAGCACTTCAAAAACTGAAATGAAATTTAAGATAACAAGAGAAATAGAGAAAAACAGAGAGAAAACAAGCGTGAAAGGGATATAAATTAAAATTTCAGCAATTTGACTATTGACTTTTTATTTTTAATTTGATATAATGTTTATCGTTACGTCAAGAATCATTAATTCGGACATATTCATTTTTATTTGAACTTGCGGATGTCCGAAGAACAGGATTAACCCAGTCCGGTTCAGGCTTGACAAAATACAATAATGGAGGATTTATAATATGTCAACTTATATGCCAAAACCAGCTGAAGTCAGCCGTAAATGGTATGTTTTAGATGCAGCAGATAAGCCGTTGGGACGTGTAGCTGCTCAGGCTGCTCATATTCTCAGAGGTAAACATAAGCCAACTTTTGCTCCGCATGTAGACTGTGGAGATCACGTAATTATCATTAATTGTGAAAAAGCAGTTTTAACAGGTAAAAAACTTGAAAATAAAAAGTTTTACTGGCATACAGGCTGGATAGGCGGAATCAAGTCTGTAAGCTACAAAGAACTTATGGAAACAAAACCGGAAAAAGCAATGATGATTGCAGTAAATGGTATGCTTCCTAACAATTCTCAAGGCAGAAATCAGCTCAAACGTTTAAGAACTTACAGTAATTCAGCACATAAGCACGAGGCACAAAAGCCTGTTGCTTATGAATTATAATAAGGAGGCGGTTTAAATGTACGAATCAAAGGTTAAATATTACTATGGTACAGGAAGAAGAAAGCATTCTGTTGCAAGAGTAAGAGTATATCCGGGTTCCGGTAACATTACAATTAACGGAAGAAGTATTGATGAGTATTTCGGTCTTGAAACATTAAAGCTTATTGTTCGTCAGCCTCTTAATTTAACTGAAACTACAGATAAATTTGATATTGTCTGCACTGTTACAGGCGGCGGTGTTACCGGTCAGGCTGGCGCTATCAGACATGGTCTTTCAAGAGCCCTTCTGGTTTACGATCCTGAACTTCGCCCTGTTCTCAAAAAGGCTGGTTTCTTAACTCGTGATCCTAGAATGAAGGAAAGAAAAAAGTATGGTCTCAAAGCTGCTCGTCGTGCACCGCAGTTTTCAAAGAGATAATTTTACATCGCTTTTATTTGCGTGGAAAATTTTTAAAAAGTCTCGAAGAGAAAGTTTTACAAGTAATATAGTTATCAACCCTCGAAACTATGTCGTTTCGAGGGTTTTATTTTGCGCTGAAAACTGCTTATTCGGAGACGGTAGCAGGCAGGTTGATAACACTATCAAATATTTTATCACCGTTGAGAAATATGAATATAAAACCGTCAAAGAAATTGTGTTTATCAAACTTATAGATCAATTCTTTTACGTTTTATTATCAAGCACAAATTTCTCTAATCTGTCATTTTTATATTCCCTTCAGTTGCATAACGTCAGAAATAAATAATTTATAAATATTTTTTTATTTTTTCAGATATATTATTATCAATAAGACCAAAGTCCATTTTTTTATAACACCAGGCAGCTCGTGAGATTTTATATTTTTTGAATGCAGAATTAATAGCTTTATACCATTCAATAGTACTTTCTTGATCAGCAAGATTTATAACTCCATATTCTCCGCAATAAAGCGGAACGTTTCTTTTTTCTGCAATTTCAACAGCTTCAGAAAATAAGGATTCAAAAAATTCCTCACCAACAGTTTCTACCTTTGCATCAGAAATAAGGTCAACAACATTAAGATTCATTTTGCTTTGCTTTGTGATATATTCCTGAACTGACGCCGGATATTCCGTTCTGAAATTTTCCGGCATATTATTGACCCAATTTGCACCCTGATGAGTAAAAATAAATGGTTCATAGCAATGAAAATTATAAACAATTTTGTTGTCATAAGGTTGCTTCAAATCTTTAAGAGCCTTTATGCAGTTATTATCATATCCTCCTATAAGTATATATGTTTCGGGAGCGATAGTCCTTATGCGAAAAATACATTTATCAGCAATTTCATTCCATATATCACAGTATTCCTTATTGGTAACTTCATTCAAAAGTTCAAATGCAACGCAATCATGATATTTTCCGAATCGTTTTGCAATTTCTTCCCAAAGACGGAAGAAACGTTCCTGAAGTTCTTCCGATTCAAAAAATCCACTTTCAGATTCACCCTCATCGAAAGAAAAACCGTAAGTCTTATGAAGATCCAAAATCATATTCAGTCGGTATTTTTTACACCAGTCAATGCATTTTTGAATATACATCATTCCGCTTTCCTGAATATTGCCGTTTCCGTTTTCAATAAGATCATAATCTATCGGGATTCTAACATGATCGATACCCCATGAAGAAACTGCGGCAAAATCACTTTCACCAATAAATTCGTCATAATGTTTTTTTGTATGTTCGCATTGAGAAAACCATCCGCCAAAATTAATTCCCTTTTCATATCCAACGAAACTTCTCATTAAAATTACCCCTTATTATATGTTACCCACTGATAACGTGCTGTAAGCGGAGTTTTTCCGTCGTAATGATTTAGCCATCCATCAACTCCTGTTCCCGGCCATACGTTCATCATGATTCTTCCGGCAGTTGAAGGGATATTATTATATGCCGTATAAACTGCTTTTCCGTCAACATACCATGTGATATGATCCGGCTGCCAATCAAATCCGTAAGTATGGAAACCTTCAGAAGCGTCAAAGCCAAGATCATACATATATTCATGATTACCGACTCCGTTTGTATAGTAATTGAACTGAACCTTCGTCGTGTCCTTACCAAGTACTTCTATATCTATTTCATCCCATGGATTATTTTCTGAAGGGCCTGTATAAGTGAAGAATGAAGAAACAACCCCGTCATTTTTTATAGCTTGCATAGATGTTTCATAGTATCCATAATGATAAGTGTCTGCTGTTCTGTATTCAGCTCCTGAGTAATTATATTTACCGGAATAATCCTTATCAATGGTTAAATTAAGAACGCCGCCATCGAACGAGGTATTTTCTTTATACCACCCGCAGTCGAAACAGCTTCCATTAGACCAACCGTCAGACGCAAAGAATACTGGTGTTTCGCCCTTTCTGAAATCAGCGATAACTGAAGCATTCTCATTTATAGCTGTACCATAGTCCTTTATTCCTCCAACTACAGGAGGAACTACTGGAACTTCCTCTTCATTAGGGAAAGAATCTATCATACCAAGAAGAAACTTTTGGATAAGAATAACATCTGCAACAGAATACTTTCCATCCTGATTAACGTCAGCTGCCTTTGCTTTCGTTGCATTTGAAAATCCGCCGCTGATAAGACCTCTTTTTGCAATAATGAAATCAAATACATTAATACGTCCATCTGAATTTATATCTCCCAGAATAAAATCTGTTTCGGCAGTTTCATTTTCGCTTGTAAGAGAAACAAGATATGTCAGCGGAGAGTTCCAGTAAATTGTAATTTCATTAGTCGAATAACTTTCGGAGTTATCAACATAACACTTAGCAGCCGGAAGACCCTGACAATAAGCTTTAGCAGCACTGTCCTCAAGATTCTGATTTACACCGCCCACGAGCATTCCCTTCATTGCCTTTCCTGCTGCCATAGACGGTCTGTGGTGCGGATTTTCAGGAGAAACCGTTCCATAACCTGTAAAGAAACATTCTCCAACCGGATTTGTTCCAAGAAGATAATTCATCTGAGCATTTGCAGCGTCCATATAATCTGTATTTCCGGTTACTTTATATGCAGCACCAAGTATTATTCCGGCATTTGCAACAGTCATATTACTTCCCCAATTAAACTTTGTAATAGCAACCCCATAAGGAGAATTTGAAGAACAGTTAACAAATGTATCCGCCTGTGAAATCACGGCACTCTTTGCCTTTGTGTATATTGAAGAGTCCTTACTGATATTGTCGGCTGTAAGGATTGCGAGATTTCCGTAATCACCAACAAGAGCCCAATCCAAACCTATTGAAGCAGACATACCATTTAAAGCATTTTCATACTTGCTGTTTCCTGTTGCACGGTATAACTGAGCCGCTGCCCAGTAACGCTCATCTTTGTCAGAAACATCACCGTATTCACCGGTAGATATATCCTCCGGATTTTTGAAAATCAGATTCGGGTTTGCCTCAAGAAAACTCCATGCTTTTTCGGCACGTTCTAGACAGCTGTTTGCAAAATTCAAATCAATATCCTTATAGAATTCATATGCAAGAGCCATTGAAGCACAGAAATCGGCTGTTGCCGTTGTGGAAACAGGTGTGACGATAAGCTGATCTGTTTCCTTTTCAGGAGAAACATAACCCGGGAAATTTTCACATGTAACCTTATGATAAACTCCGCCGTCTGCACGCTGCATTTTCATCATCCATTCAAGCTCATAACGTGCTTCATCAAGAATATCAGGAATGCCGTTTCCACTTTGAGGAATACCAATATTATCACTGTAAAGCTTAGGATTTGCTTCATAAGAGTAAAGAAGGTCGGCAATAGTTTTAGCTGCCGGAACAATATATCTGCCGTAATCTCCGGCGTCATGCCACCCACCGGAAACATCTATTTTTTCATTTGTTCCGTAAACGGATGCCATACCTGTATGGCAGGCAGAATGACCAAAATCACTGTCTGTTATCACTTCTCCGCAGCGTTGCAAATAGAGCATTCTTACACTATCATCAAGAAGATTTGTGTAGACGCTGTCAGATATTTCAAATGTATAGGAATTGTCAAGATTTCCGCACTTTATATAATATTTTCCGGACTGCGTAACAGAAGAGAAATCTCCGATTTTATTTGTTTCTCCGGCATACGAATTGCTGATATTTTCCGAGAGACTCCCTGTATAGACGATATTATCTGTTGCTGCGTCTACTACAGAAAATTGATTTTCACTGTCTGCGCCACGGAAAACAGCAGTCTTTTTGCTGCCGCATTTATATCCCACCTGATTTGTTACAATAGGAGGTTCATATGGTCTTGTAGCAGAATAATCGACTTTACTGTCATCAACAAGTTCAAGAGAAACATTATCGATATAAATCTTATGCTCAGGAAGAACACCCTCATGTTTTTCCTGAATACCGCAGTTAAAAACAAGCTTAGACATGATATCTGTTTCAGCTTTCATAGTAAACTCATAATCAACGGTCTGAGGAACAGAAGTAAGTTCAAGACCTTTCCATGTATAAGACTGATAAGTTCCGCCGTTTTGCTGTATCATTCCTTCGATATATCTGTCCGTAGAAGATGAAATATCGTATTTAAGACGATATACTCCGTTTTGATAAAGCGGAACAATATCATAAAAAACCTGAACGGCATAATTAACTTTTCCGACATTGCTTACAGTCAGAGCAAGACGACCGTTTTCAGTACTTAACGAACAAACGCCGCCGCTTTCCTTATATGTACTCCATCCGGTTATTCCAGAATCAAAAGTTGAATTACTTATAATGTTTGAAGCTGCTGAAACCATATTTGGTACAACCGGCAGAGCCGAAGCCATCACAGCGCATACAGCAAGTGCTGCTGTCAGCTTTTTAAATTTTCCTAATTTCATAATTATTTTCCTTTCAGCAATAGCAGTGCCAGACCACTGCTTTTTTCCGATATTTACAATTTTAATAATACTTAATTAAAGCCGTAAAGTATACAATTTTTATGATAAAAATAATAAAAATATGATACTCATAAAAACAGGTCGCTCTATTCGGCGACCTGCATAATTGATAATTTATATTGTTTTTTATATTTTTTAGGAGTTGTTCCTGTATATTTTTTGAATATTTTTATAAAATAACTTTGCGAACTGAATCCCAACATATTACTTATTTCAATGTCACTATATTCCGTATATAAAAGAAGAGAGGTTGATTCTTCAATTTTCAGCTTGTTAACATAATCACTGAAAGTTATTCCGGTTTCCTTTTTGAAAAGTCTTGAAAGGTGGGCGCCGCTTATTTTCAGACTATCTGCTGTTTCCTCAAGTGAAATATGACTGTGAAGATGACGTATAATATATTCTATCGCACGAACTATCTGCTTAGAATAAACTCCGTCAAGCTTTATCTTACGCATTTTTTTAGTATAACCTTCTATCATTTCCACATGAACTTTACTAAGTTCGCTTTCATTCTGACATTTATCGGCTTTCATAATATAAAAATCGCTGAGATTATATGCTTCTTCAGGAGTCATTCCTCTGTTTATGCAGTATCTTGCAACTATTGCTGCAAGAACCACCAAATGATATTTCAGATTACGCAGAAAATCTTCGCTTAAAACCCCGCACCCATCACAGAAAATCGGCTTCATAAATACTTTCACAAGCTCCATATTACCGGAACATATGCTTTCATAAAATGCAATTTCCCGATCAAACGAAGTATGCTCAAAATCATTCTCACGTTTTGAAAATAAATGCTCTGCAATCATTTTTTCAGTTTCAACACTCATAATATCACCTTATATCAATCCTTATGAAAAGTTATGTCAATCATTTATTCATATTTTTACATTACTTCTTTTCAGAGGTCTGCATTTTTTTCTTATTATATCACATCTTTTGCTTTTTCTCAATTGAGTCAGGTAAATTTTTTCTTAAATCAAACTTATATAAATAAAAAGCTGCAGTTAAACTGCAGCTTTCAGTTTGTCGAAAAAGCCAATCTATAAACAATTCATGAATCGCCCTCTCTTGCAGGGCGTCCCCTAATTGTGTAGCGCTCTAAGGCAAGGAATTTCGCCGCCTGCGTACGGTGACAAGAATACTTTGCCCCATTACCCCTCAGTCTTTGAAAAATCCGGCGAAACTTTACCTTTAGTACTGGCTACAAAAGAACTTTTTAATTTGCCTTAAAGATAAACCTGAGATAATTATAGAAATGCGGCTGAACACTTGAAGCGTCATGACCTCCGTCAGAAACTTCATGCCAGATATGTTCTACACCATTGCCATTAAGAATGTTGTGATATAATGACGGCTGATTTCCTACCGTTCCATCATTTCCGCCACCTGTAATCATAAGAAGATATGGCATATCATAAGCAGGCTTAAGCTCATTTTCCTGAAGCTGACCAGGATGCATACTCAAATCTACGCCGGGAGTAAGTCCGGGAGCAGGGCAAGCAGCACCGACATATCCAAACAGATCCGAACGTGTAAGACCTATGAAAAGCGATTCACGTCCACCCATTGAAAATCCGGTTATAGCCGTATTTTCACGTCCTGTTTTAACTGAAAAATTACTGTTGATATAAGGCATGAGATCAGTTGTGAGGTCATTTATGAAATTATCATAATTTAGAGAGTTCTGCAAATCAAGACCCGAGCAGTTCTCCTGTTCCTTGCTTGTATAGATATACGGAAAAACTACAATCATTTTTTCAGCATCGCCCGTTGACATAAGATTTCCAAGCATATTTCGAACTTTACCCATTGCGGCAAGAGAATCCTCATTTTCCCAATAACCATGCATTGCATAAAGTACAGGATATTTTTCGTTTTCAGAATATCCCGGCGGCAACAGAACATTTACATTTGTCATTCTCTCTCGTGTTGTTGAGTAATACTGATATTTTGTAAGCGTACCATATTTAACCCATGAATATTCCTCCGTACAGCCTGCAAGAGCATACTCTGAAAGAGATTCTTCGGCATTTTTCATATATTCGGAAGGATCGACAACCGGCTTTAACGGCTTTTCAGCAACCGGAAATTCGTTTATCTGTCCAAGAATGAATTTCTGAATGAGAATAATATCATCTACGTTAAAATCTTCGTTCTGATCAACATCTGCCAGTACCTTTTCTGATGACTTGCTGAATCCGTTTACAAGTCCTCTTTTGGCAATAATATAATCAAATACGTTTATACAACCATCTGAATTTATATCGCCAAGTATTAAATTCTGAGATTCTCCGGCACCTATAATTATTGTTCCTGCAACTGCACCGATGACCTCATCAATATAGAAATTATTTGTTGTTTCGGCTGTTTCGATATAAATCCGTAAATCTGAAGCGTTTGCCGGAATTTTATAATTTTTGTTTGCAAGCTGAACCCATTCGCCTTTGATTGCTGTTGCTTGTGCAATAGTATCATATTTTTTATCACCGCTTGCATCAGTATATTCAAGCTTAAGGTAAAAGTTATCCGTTGCACTGCCGTCAAAATACATTACATTTGCACTGAAGCTATATTCATTTCCGGCTTTAAATGCACGGCTTAAAGTTTTTGAAGCTCCATTCCATGCGTTTGTTCTGTCCTTGACTAACAATGATTCATCACCAACGTATGAGGTTCTTCCGCTTGTAATAATTGATCCTGCCCCTCTTATATTCCAGTCACAAGTGTCTCCTTCAAAGCCGTCTGCAAAGTACCAGCCATATTCATTCGGAGTGATCGATTCATCAGAAAGGGTAACAACAAATGTTGAAACACTGTTTGCCGGAAGCTGTGCATAAAAGTTATGGTCAGAATAATTCATATTCAGTGTAGGAGAAAGGTTTTCACTGGAAGAGGTTCTGTAACGGTCAACATTTGAAATATTGCGGTCATTGTCTATAACGAAATTCTGAGTATATTCTGAGTCGCTTTTGTTAACCGCAACTATAGTAACCTGATTATCATCGCCCTTGTATGCAGAAACCAAAACATCCTCTGCCGGTTGTTCGATAGCGTCAATTCTAACATCTCCGGGACGCACGTATTTTGAATACTGTGCCATACAATAACCACGCTTGCTGATATTACCGTCTTCAGTCATTAAACCGTAACTTCTGCGAATATACCACCATGTATATGCGCTCATATTTCCGACAACCATAGCATTGTGGATATTTTCCGCCACCTGTATAGCTTCAGGATAACGGTTAGCGGAATCAGCGTCGCTGTTAGGAACATAGACTTCTGTCATCCAGATTTCCTTGCCTGAGTTTTCAAGATCGGGAAAGTCCATCCACTCTCTTGCAGTACCGTACATATGAGTGCCAAACAGATCACAGTTTTCCATAGCCTTACTGTTATTCAGTATCTTTCTGTAAAATTTCTTTCCGCCGTCAGGTACCCATGACGCATTTTCAGGTGCATACTGGAAAGACTCAGGAGACATAAGTCTTGTACTTGTTATCATGTCTCCATAGTTTGCAATGAAATCAGTTGTTTCATCTGTTGACCAATATGTCCATTCAGAAGCATAGTCCGGCTCATTCTGAACTGATATTGAATAAAGGTCAACGCCATTATCTTTCATATAAGTACCAAAATCATTAAGGTGCTGTGCATAAGCAGCATAATTTGATTTTGGAATGTGGAGTTTACCATTACTTCCTCCTGATTCTGCGAGATCTGCAGGTGGTTCCCAAGGTGACGCAAAAATAGTAACATCACCCATTTTCGTAGCATACTGTGCCGTTGGGAGAGCTTTGTACCACTGATTCTTATCAGGATTAACGAACACACGAAGTATAGTGAGACCGAGTTCATTATCACCATTTCCGAAAGCTGTTTTTTTCTGTGAATCCGTAAGACTGGATCCCGTCCATTCCGGATGATCTATGCCGCCAAAGCCACGTATAGTCTGATATTCCTTGTTAATATCAATTATAACTTCAGCAGCAGCATTAGATTTTTGCTCAGGCAGCGCAGCTGTTAATGTAAACAGCACGGCAGATGATACAAGTACAGACAAAAGTCTTTTTATAATTTTCATTTTTACCTCCTGTAAAAATATAATTAATATAATTTTAATTTGAAGCTGTACAAAATATGTATGACAACCTTATACGAAATCTTTATACGATCATTCCCATAATGTAAAAATACACAACATTTTTTATAATTATACTATATGCAATAAAAAATGTCAATAAATTTCACAATATCATTTAAAATTTTATGCATTTTAACTATATAATTTAATAATTTTCGTGCTATTCGCTGTCAAAATTTGGGCCAAATTTCAACATGAATGACGTATTTACGCCGTTTAAATCCAGCTTTTCTCAGTTTTTAACCTACTATATATTATTTTCCAAAAAACTATGCTGTTTCCAAAACTAATACCAATTGTTTTATTCTCGGATTCCCTGTTGATTTTCAATACAAATTTTGGTATAATATAAATAATTTGTCAATTTATGGTATTAACAACAGGAGGGAAACTAAATGCTCAAACTTAAAATGCGTACTTCGAACAAAGCGGACGAAAACTACAAAAAACTTGCTGAAATGTTTCCGAACGCAGTAACCGAAGCCATAGATGAAACAACCGGCAAAGTTGTCCGTGCTATAGATAAAGATGTGCTAATGCAGGAGATTTCATGCAAGGTGGTTGACGGAAATGAAGAACGCTACCAATTTACATGGCCTGATAAGAAAAAATCTGTTCTGCTTGCAAATGCGCCTATAAATAAAACGCTCCGCCCCTGCCGAGAAGAAAGCGTTGATTTTGACGGCACCGAAAACCTTTATATTGAGGGCGATAACCTTGAAGTGCTGAAACTGTTACAGGAAACCTATCTTGGCAAGATAAAGATGATTTACATAGACCCGCCTTATAATACAGGAAACGACTTTGTGTATGAGGACGATTTTGCAGAAAATACCGATGAATACCTTGCAAACAGCGGTCAGTTTGATGACGAGGGCAACCGCCTTGTCCAGAACACCGAAAGCAACGGTCGTTTCCATACTGACTGGCTTAATATGATCTATCCTCGATTGAAGATTGCAAAGGATTTGCTTACAGAAGATGGCGTTATTTTAGTTCATATTGATGATAATGAATACGAGAATTTAACAAAACTCGGAAATGAAGTTTTTGGTGAGGCTAACTTTATCAATATAGTCACAGTAAAAACCAAGATTGGTGGTGTATCTGGCAGCTCCGAAGGAAAGAGTTTAAAAGATGCAACCGAGTTCATAATGATTTGGGCTAAAAACAAGACAATGCTTGAGTTTAATCCGACCTATATCAAACAAAAGTTGTTTGATAGAATAAAGTCGTATGAAACCGAAGGAAAGAGTTGGAAATATACTTCTATTATGACCAAGCTCGATGGCAAAGAAGTTATAAAGACCGATGAAAAAAGGAATATCGTTTACTATGGTTATAGAACTCTTGAAACGATGTCGATTACTGCATTTGCCAAGCAGCAAGGAATTACTGAGGAAGATGTGTACAACAAATACGCTGACCGCATTTTTCAGACCACTAATGCACAGAGTAGCGTGAGGCAGACCGTTATGAAAGAAACAGCAAAATTTGACTATCCTATGTACGGGTGCGAATATGTACCAATCAAAGGAAAGAACGAGGGTAGCACAATCGAAATCCTGTACAAGGGCGAACAACGCCGAATGATGATGTTCCTCTCGAATGCTGTTTCCCGCATTGACGGTACATATTATTACCTCGATAAAATTACGACACTATGGGATGATATTCAGTACAACAATTTGACCAAAGAAGGAAATATAGAGTTCCCTAACGGAAAGAAGCCTATTAAACTTCTTCAACGAATTATTGAGCTGACTTGCGATAAAGATAGTATCATACTTGATTTCTTCTCTGGTTCAGCCACCACCGCCCACGCAGTAATGCAGCTTAATGCAGAAGACGGCGGAAAGCGTAAATTCATTATGGTACAAATACCGGAAGAAACATCTGAAAAATCCGAAGCGTACAAGGCAGGCTATAAGAATATATGCGAAATCGGCAAAGAGCGTATACGCCGTGCCGCAAAGAAGATTGCAGAAGAAAATCCGAAAGCTAAATTTGACGGCGGTTTCCGGGTTCTCAAACTCGACAGCTCAAATATGAAAGACGTTTACTATAACCCTGAGGATTTTTATTCGTACTTTCTTGACAATCTTGTTGATAATATTAAAGAGGACAGAACTCCTGAAGATCTGCTGTTTCAGGTAATGCTTGATCTGGGAATTCTGCTTTCAAGCAAAATTGAAGAAAGCGTTATCGGAGGTAAAAAAGTGTTCAATGTTGAGAATAATTACCTTATCGCCTGCTTTGATGAGAATGTGACAGAAGATGTTATAACTGAAATCGCAAAACATAAGCCGTACTATTTTGTTATGCGTGACAGCTCTATGGCAAATGACAGTGTTGCAACCAACTTTGAACAGATTTTTGCTTCATACAGTCCTGACACAATAAGGAAGGTGCTGTAATGAAGTTTAATTTTAAGATACAACAATATCAGACAGACGCTGTCGACGCCGTTGTTAATGTCTTTAACGGTCAGAGCTTTCACGATAGAAACAGCTATATTCGTGACCTGGGAAAAATGAATCCCAGCGATTATCAGATGGCATGGGATTTAACGCAGGAAGAAATCGAACTGTACGACCCTGCCAATGACGCCGGTTATAAAAATGAAGAAGTGGAACTGTCTGATGAACAGCTTTTGAGTAACATTCATACCTTGCAGAGTCAGAACAATATTAAGCTCTCTCCGGCTCTTATAAAGAATCTGGGAAGATGCAGTCTCGATATAGAAATGGAAACCGGTACAGGCAAAACTTATGTGTATATCAAAACTATGTTTGAATTGAATAAAAAATACGGTTGGAGCAAATTTATTGTGGTTGTACCGAGTATTGCTATCCGTGAAGGCGTTAAAAAATTTTTTGAGATAACCTCCGACCACTTTATGGAGCATTACGGCAAAAAAGCCCGTTTCTTTATTTACAACAGTTCAAACCTGAATCAACTTGATAATTTTTCTTCAAGCAACGGTATCAGTGTGATGATCATTAACACACAGGCTTTTGCTTCTTCCCTGAAAAAAGACGGAAGAAGTAAAGAAGCCCGTATAATCTACTCTAAGCGTGACGAGTTCGGTTCCCGTCGACCAATAGATGTTATCAAAGCAAACAGACCGATTATCATTCTGGACGAACCGCAGAAAATGGGCGGAGACATAACTCAAAAAGCGCTTAAAAACTTCAATCCTCTTTTCTCGCTTAACTATTCGGCTACCCATGCAAAACAGCATAATCTCATTTATGTTCTGGACGCTTTAGATGCATTTAACAAGAAGTTGGTCAAAAGGATCGAAGTCAAAGGCTTTGAAATAAAAAATCTCAGAGGAACAGACAGCTATTTATACCTTGAACAAATCGTTCTTTCAAGCAAAAAGCCTCCTATGGCAAAAATTGAACTTGAAATAAAATATAATAAGTCTATTAACCGTGAAACACGTATTCTCGGCGTCGGAGACGACCTTTACTTTGTTTCTCGGAAAATGGAACAGTACAAAGGCTATATCATTTCCGAAATTGATCCTCTGTACGGAACGGTTACATTTACAAACGGCGAAATCATCAAAACCGGCGATATTGTCGGTGATATTTCTGAAAAGGATATGCGCCGCATTCAGATAAGAGAAACAATTATTTCCCATTTTGAAAAAGAAGAAAAGCTTTTTAATATGGGCATTAAATGCCTATCACTGTTCTTTATTGACGAAGTCGCAAAATACCGCCAATATGATCAAGACGGCAACGAGATACTCGGCGAATACGGCCAGATGTTTGAGCAGGAATATATAAACATACTGAATGAATATATCAGACTGTCTGACACACCATATCAAAAGTATCTGAAATCCAGTTGCAGTGATGTAAGCGCAGTACATAAAGGATATTTTAGTATAGATAAAAAAACAGGCAGAAACATTGACAGCAGACTTAAACGCGGGAGTGAATTTTCAGACGATATTTCTGCATATGACCTTATTCTGAAAAATAAGGAAAGACTGCTTTCCTTTGAAGAACCAACAAGATTTATATTCTCACATTCCGCACTTCGTGAAGGATGGGATAATCCAAATGTATTTCAGATCTGTACGCTAAAGCATTCTGACAGCAACACGGCAAAACGTCAGGAAGTAGGCCGCGGTCTCCGACTCTGCGTCAATCGGAACGGTAACAGAATGGATGTGCAAAGCTGCGGTGAAACAGTACATGACGTCAATATACTTACAGTTGTTGCAAGTGAAAGCTATAAGACTTTTGTAGTTGATCTGCAATCAGATATTAAGACAGTTCTTTATGACAGACCTAATGTTGCTGCCAGTGAATATTTTAAGGGCAAGTATATCAAAGTTGACGATATACCTACGCTTATCAATGAAAACACTGCCAATGCCATTGAATTCTACCTTATCCAAAATGGATATGTAGATATGAAACGCAAAGTAACCGAAAAATACCGTTCTGATGTTGCTATGAAAACAGTTAAAGATCTTCCTGAAGAACTTAAACCTATGACCGAAGGCATTCATACTCTTATTCAGTCTGTGTATGACGACAGCATACTGGAAAGTATGTTTACCAACGGACACGAGCCTAAAGTCAAGAAAAACCCGCTTAATGAAAATTTTTTCAAAAGAGAGTTTCAAGCTCTTTGGAAAGAAATCAATCATAAATATGCATATACTGTAAAGTTTGACAGTGAAGAGCTGATCAGAAAGGCAATCGCATATATTGACCAAAAACTCTTTGTTTCCGAGCTTCAATATACTACTACTGTCGGTCGTCAGAAATCCGAAATGAATGAATATGAAATTGAAGGATTTACTTCATTTACAGGAGAAAAGACAAGAACACAGACATTCAAACACGCACAAACAAGTAAAATAAAATATGATCTTATCGGTAAAGTGGCAGACGGCGCAATACTCACCCGTAAAACAGTTGCCGCCATTTTACAGGGAATAAGAACA
>OIEL01000724.1_pt1 | contig 17798 bp, 11 predicted proteins | sample 1581731 | NCBI WGS metagenome assembly OIEL01 (sample SAMN01760977, study PRJEB22395) | human gut metagenome | reverse complement strand
CGGAGGACGACCGCAGCCATCCCTACCATGTGCTGGCTCAGGACACGCAGCTGCGATTTGTGCGCATCACCTGTGAGGAGACGCCCTACAACAGCCCCGTGAGCATTTCCGGTCTGCGCGTATTTGGCATCGGCAATGGCGAAAAACCTCAGCGGGTCGCAGGCGGCCATGCCGTTATGGAGGATCCCATGACCTGCCGCCTGACCTGGGACAAGGCGGAGGGCGCCACGGGCTACAACGTGCGTTTCGGCATTGCGCCCGACAAACTTTATGCCAGCTACCAGGTGTATGGCAGCGAAGAAGCCTTCATCACGACGCTGAATGCTGGGGAAACCTACTATTATGCCATTGACGCCTATAACGAAAACGGCGTGACCGAGGGCGGCGTCAACAAAATGTAACGATCAGGCCTGCGCGTACCAAACCCGGTACGCGCAGTTTCTTTTTCCTGAAAGCCGTACAGTGCCTTCATCAGCCGAACAGTGTCCAGGTTGATGCGATCCTCCGCTCCGTCCATACGGAGCAGCTCTCGAACACGTCCAACGCCGGGTGCCGCTTCAGGTCTTCCGCCATCTGGCTGCGGCAGGCGTTATGGACGTAGATGAACGCTATCCGCTGCAAATGTCATGCTCTGATTTGCACAGCAGCTTTTCCACCCTGGCAGGCTTTAGGACCCCGCCCAAATCCGCCACCTGCTCGTTGATCGAGATGACCGGCATGGATATCACGACGCAGGCCCGGATCTTCTCTATGTCTGTAATGTACTTGACCTGTATCCCAAGGGCATCGCTGACATATTGAGTCTGTATAAAGGCAGCATACCAGCAAGATCAATCTTCGTCCCCGTAAATACCTCGGCTGGAGATTTCCCTTTGAAGTTTTCTTCAACCACCTGTTGCACTTGACTTGACAATTAAAGATCAAACGACAGTCCGGTGCTGCACCCACCGCGCCTCAGTTTGCACCCAAATGCACCCAATGTAAAACGAAAGGGTTATTGCAAAACGATAGCCGGGAATTGTATTAGTTTTTGAGTCATTTCACAGTGATGAGCCAGTTTCGTGAGAAGGTGGCTCGTTTTTATGTGCATGGATATGAAAAATCCGCCTCCGTGAATGGGAGGCGGACAGTGTTTTAGTTACCAGTCCAAAGGATATGTATCATCGGACATTGCATGCCTTCCGCGTTATTATTTCTTCTCATTCGCAATACTGTCAAGTGTTCTGCTAATCGCATCGTCACTTGTGACAGCATGCGAGCCATCCATGTATTCCGCCTTGCCAAAGCCAAGAATGCAGACAAATACGGTGTTCAGCAGCACCAATCCCCAACCGAAACCCGTGCTTTGGTTGAATGCGTGCGCAAGATCGATGGCTGCTTTGATAGCAATGTAGATGCCATAAAACGGAATCAGCAGCAGGAACATTTTCGCCCCCTGACCATACAGCACTTCAAACTGAACGTAGATATTATAGAACGGAATAATTCCTTCCCAGCCTTGTCTGCCCATCTTCTGATAAACTCTCCAATTGGCCGCCAAACTAACAACCAGCAGCAAAAAACTAATGACGCTCATCGTATTCTCTCCTTTTCCAGTTTGTCCATTTTATCGCTTCGGCTGTGCTCTTTTCTTTTCTCTACGGCTATCCAGCAATTTGCCCAGCCATGCGATTGTTGATAGCAAATCACTGTCCGTTCCTCCTTTCCCTCGCGATTTCTTTCTTCTATTTTACCCTTCCCTCGAAAAAAGTCAAGTGTTTTCTTGAAGAATTATATATTTCTGACATTTCTGACAAAAGCATGGCAAATTGTTGTGTATCTTCACAACGACTTTCGTGTCGGCGTGTAACCACATTTCAGAAAATCGTTTTTTTCTGAAATCAGCTGCCTCAACCCCCTCCAAATTTCAAATTCGCACAGAAAACGCGCCCGCCGACCTTCCGACGAGCGCGTTTATACTATTTGGGGCTCTACTCCCGAATTCAGTGCAGGACTTGCTGGACACCACAGTTATCACATTTACACAAATGAGGCGGTCAGCCGCCGAGTTGTGCGGTGTTGCTTTGAATTACTTCTTATTCTTCTGCTCCACCATCGCCTTGACCTTCAGCGGCAGACCGAGCAGGTTGATGAAGCCCGCAGAATCCTTGTGGCTGTACAGGTCGTGGCTGTCGCCGAATGTAGCGATTTCCTCCATGTACAGGCTGTTCGGCGACTTCACACCCGCATTGATGCAGTTGCCCTTGTACAGCTTCAGCTTCACCGTGCCGTTGACCGCCTGCTGCGTGCTGTCCACAAACGCGGAGAGCGCCTCGCGCAGGGGCGTATACCACATGCCGTCGTACACCAGCTCCGCGAACTTGCTCGCGACCAGCTCCTTGTAGTGGCTGGTTGCGCGGTCAAGCGTGATGGATTCGAGGATGCCGTGCGCGGCGTAGAGCATCGTTCCGCCGGGAGTTTCGTACACGCCGCGGGACTTCATGCCCACCAGACGGTTCTCCACCAAATCCGCGCAGCCAACGCCGTTGCGACCCGCGATTTCGTTCGCCTTCGTCAGCAAATCCACCGCGTCCAGCTTTTCGCCGTTGATGGCGACCGGCACGCCCTTCTCGAAGTCCACCGTGACGTATTCGGGCTGATCAGGCGCCTTTTCGGGCGTGACCATCGTCAGCAGCAGGTCTTCCGGCGGCTCGTTCCACGGATCTTCCAAATCCGCGCCCTCGTGGCTGATGTGCCAGATGTTGCGATCCATCGAATACGGGCGATCCTTCTTCACTGGGACGGGGATGCCGCGCTTTTCGGCGTAGTCAATTTCCTCCTCGCGGGTCTTGATGTCCCAGATGCGCCACGGTGCGATAATCTGCATGTTCGGGTCGAACGCCTTGATGGTCAGCTCGAAGCGGACTTGGTCGTTGCCCTTGCCGGTGCAGCCGTGGCAGATGGCAGTGCAGTTCTCCTTGTGGGCGATTTCGACGAGGCGCTTGGCAATCAGCGGCCGCGCGAAGGACGTGCCCAGCAGGTACTTGCCCTCGTAGACCGCGCCCGCCTTGAGCGTCGGCCAAATGAAGTCCTCGACGAACTCCTTGCGCAGGTCTTCGATGTACAGCTTTTCAGCGCCGCACTTTTTCGCCTTCTCGTGGAGGGGCTCCAGCTCTTCGCCCTGCCCGACGTCGCCCGCAACGCAGACCACATCGCAGTCATAATTTTCCTTCAGCCACGGCACGATAATCGAGGTATCCAGACCACCGGAATAAGCCAGCAAGACACGCATCTTCGCCATAACAATCGACTCCTTTATCTTCATCCTGATTTTCATCATTTTTGTGTCCGTCTGCCGGACAAGATGGATTATACATCAAAATGAATAAAAATGCAATAGGTCTGCATAAATTTTCTCGGATTTTTTCGGGGGATGATGCCGTTCGGTTTCTCTGCACGCCCCGTGCAGATTGCAACGTGTAATTTCCCGCCGCGCTCCTGCGACCTTTTCACTTTGCCTCCACACGCCCCGTGCAGATTGCAACACTACGAAAACCTGCTGGCGTAAGAAGGGAGGAATCTTTGCCTCCACACGCTCCGTGCAGATTGCAACGAGGACGGCAAGGTCAGAGTACGCTACGCCGGAAACTTTACCTCCACACGCTCCGTGCAGATTGCAACGACGAGAAAATAGCGAAGCTGTACAAACTGGGGAGCTTTGCCTCCACACGCTCCGTGCAGATTGCAACGTTCGCGCCCTGCCGCACTTTCGTGAATTTTGAGGAGCTTTGCCTCCACACGCTCCGTGCAGATTGCAACGTCCGACGTTGTGATAGCCGTTTCCTTTATCTCCTTTGCCTCCACACGCTCCGTGCAGATTGCAACGGCAGAAATGCACAGAATTGCAATATGCACTTTTCAGAACGTGTGTTGAGTTGGTAGATAGCTTTTCAGTATTGAACAAAGCAATGCTGCGCTGACTATTTTCCCGAAACTCTTCTGCTGTCAAGGCGACCTTTGCCGCCATTAGCGACAGCCCCGGACGGACAATCGACCGGTTTTGTTGGTGCGAACCGCACCGGATTTTCATGTTAGCTGATGATTCGCCTGATGCCCATGCTGGGAATCGTATGCGGCAGTTCTGAAAGCCGCTGAATCGTCATATGATGATACGCAACAAATTGAGGATAGTCACGTTGGAGTGCCTCGCGGTCAAATACTCGGTAAAGTTCTTCCCCAAACTCTTTCTGTAATTCCTTCCTATTATATTCCGGCAAGTCTCTTCTGCAATGCTGAAGCAGGAACGCCGAGTACAAATCGCGCTGAATGCGTTCACCGTCTGGCATAATGTTCCAGCGGTTTTCAAGTGCCTTCTTGATGCAAGTGTCTGTCTGGTGGTTGTACTGACTGGCGCACACATGCGTGTCAACCTCTTTCACCCCTTCCAGCCCGCGTGACTGGCATTTCTGTTTCAGCATCGTAATCAGCATGGCAGGTGCTTTGTTTGCAATGGACTTTCCAAAGCGCTTTTTGCGTTTATACCGTCCTGTCTTTTCGGAAATCTCCGTTTTATTTGCCCTGTGCGCTAAATCGCAGTAACTCATGTTCTCCACAAAGAAGCAATCACCCAGCGTCAGCAGGTAATTCGCCAATTCGTTATGCTGCTGTTTTCGGATATCCGCCTGATGATGCTGAATCATAGCATACTGGTGCTGAATCCGCTTATATCGCTTGGAATTGTTCCACGTCAGTTTCACCCCTTGCTTAATGCTACCATCCGGCTTATAATTTCCCGGATTCATCGCCCGTCGGCTTCTGTCCATTTTACGCTGTAAGCGTCGCTTTTCTTGCTCTATGTTCTGCACACGGTCAGCCAATTCCAGCAGATTAACCTCCTTATCGGTCGAGTATGCCAGCGTTCGCGTGCCAATGTCGATGCCGACGACACCATGCCCGACGGGATGCTTCGGCGCACCGCTTATCGAATCACGCTTCACCGCCGGTTTTCCTTCCAAAGCAAGCTGTGCGTACCAATGCGTCTTCGTTTTGCCGTCTTTGCGTAGAATACGGACGTATTTCACGCGCTTGCTGAGCATTTCCGTTTCATAATCGTTGTCAGGGGACAGTTTCAACGGAAGTTTCAGCCCTTTCCATTCGACATAGCTGCCGCGAAAAATTATTTCGATGCCGCCGCTCTTTCCCGCCTGTGAATACCCTCTCAGTGAGGATAGTTCTCCCTTTTTCTTGAAGTGTACCATCTTTCCATCTTTTGAAAGCAGCACTTTTTCAAACGCCGTCCAAGCTTGTGACGCAATTCCATGAACTGCCACGCTTGAAGCAATGTTATCCTTGAAATGCGGATAATAATGTTTCATATCCGCCTTAAAGTGGTTTTCGCTAAGTCCATTTTGATCCAGCAATTGTCGTTTCTTTTTCCAAAGTTCTTTTGTTTCTTCTTGCTTCGCGTTTTCCAGCTTCTGTTCAATTTCTTGATATTGCTGCGTTCTTTCGAGTTTGCGCAGTTTCTTCAACTCCGCATGAACTATCGTATTATAGATTTGTCTACCAATTTCAAAGCGTTTTTCAAGGCGGTCGGACTGCCACTTTTCCAATTTAAGCGGCAACGTGAGGCAACAAGTATCTGTGCTACTCCTTTTCACGCGCTTCCCTCCCCTTCCTTTGCTTTTCCACCCCATTATACCGCATCTTCCGCACATTTTCAAGCAAGAACAGCAAATTCGACATTCATCCGCTGTTTTTTTACTGTACAGCGCTTTTTGCATTTGTCCCCTTCGCCCATCTATTCGCCGTTCCATTCATTTTGTTCCGAAAACGTATTAAATTGTGAAAAAAATATCGTTAAAATCGTGTCAGCCACTTGACAAGAGCTTAACAATCTGCTACACTGTTCTCGTCACCCCGACAAACACCGACATTCCCCGTTCGCGGGCACATCCCCGCAGGACGGATGAAGCATAAGGAGAGAGTATCATGGCGAAAGAGTATCCGATCGTCGATAGCGTGGAGAGCTTCGAGACGGCCCTCGCCCGCGTCCGCGCGGCACAAAAGGTCTATGCGACCTACACGCAGGAGCAGGTGGACAAGATTTTCAAGGCAGCTGCCCTCGCCGCGAACAACATGCGCATCCCGCTGGCGAAGATGGCGGTGGAAGAAACCGGCATGGGCGTGGTGGAAGATAAGGTCATCAAGAACCACTACGCCGCTGAATACATCTACAACGCCTACAAGGACACGCAGACCGTCGGCGTGCTGGAGCGCGACGAAGCATTCGGCATGATGAAGGTTGCAGAACCTATCGGCGTTGTCGCGGCGGTCATCCCGACCACCAACCCCACATCTACCGCCATTTTCAAGACGCTGATTTGCCTCAAGACCCGCAACGGCATCATCATCTCTCCCCATCCGCGCGCGAAGAAGTCCACCATCGCCGCCGCGAAGGTTGTGCTGGAAGCGGCTGTGGCTGCCGGCGCGCCCGAAGACATCATCTCGTGGGTCGATGTTCCCTCGCTGGAGCTGACCAACATGGCGATGAAGGAAGCCGACATCATCCTTGCCACCGGCGGCCCCGGCATGGTCAAGGCGGCATACTCCTCCGGCAAGCCTGCCCTGGGCGTCGGCGCTGGCAACACGCCCGCGATTATCGACGAATCCGCTGACGTGAAGGTGGCCGTCAACTCCATCCTGCACTCCAAGACGTTCGACAACGGCATGATCTGCGCGTCCGAGCAGTCCACCATCGTACTGGACAGCATCTACGACGCGGTGAAGGCGGAGTTCGCCAAGCGCGGCGCGTACTTCCTCGAAGGCGAAGAACTGGACAAAGTGCGCAAGACCATCATCATCAACGGCGCGCTGAATGCCAAGATTGTCGGTCAGAAGGCGCACACCATCGCCAAGCTCGCGGGCGTGGACGTGCCGGAAACCGCCAAGGTGCTGATTGGTGAAGTCGAATCCGTGGATATTTCTGAAGAGTTCGCGCATGAGAAGCTCTCTCCCGTACTGGCGATGTACCGCGCCAAGGACATCGACGATGCGTTCGACAAGGCGGAACACCTGATTGCTGACGGCGGCTACGGCCACACCTCTTCTATCTACCTGAACGCCGTCACCCGCAAGGATTTGATTGACCGCTTCGCCGCGCGCATGAAGACCTGCCGTATCCTCGTCAACACGCCTTCCTCTCAGGGCGGCATCGGCGACCTGTACAACTTCATGCTGCGTCCGTCGCTGACGCTGGGCTGCGGCTCGTGGGGCGGCAACTCCGTCTCTGAGAACGTCGGCGTCAAGCACCTGCTGAACGTCAAGACTGTTGCCATCCGGAGGGAGAATATGCTGTGGTTCCGTGCGCCTGAAAAGGTCTACCTCAAGAAGGGTTGCCTGCCTGTCGCCCTGAATGAACTCAAGGCAGTTATGGGCAAGAAGCGCTGCTTCATCGTCACCGACGCGTTCCTGTTCAAATCCGGCTTCACCAAGGCGATTACCGACAAGCTGGATGAGCTGGGCATCGTCCACACCACGTTCTACGATGTTGCGCCCGACCCGTCCCTCGCCTGCGCAAAGGAAGGCGCCAAGGCGATGACTTCCTTCCAGCCGGACTGCATTATCGCCATCGGCGGCGGTTCCGCAATGGACGCCGGCAAGATTATGTGGGTCATGTACGAGCATCCGGAAGTGGACTTCCTCGACATGGCAATGCGCTTCATGGATATCCGCAAGCGCGTGTACACCTTCCCGAAGATGGGTGAAAAGGCGTACTTCATCGCCATCCCGACCTCTGCTGGTACGGGCTCCGAGGTCACCCCGTTCGCCGTCATTACCGATCAGGACACCGGCGTGAAGTACCCGCTGGCGGACTACGAGCTGCTGCCGAAGATGGCGATTGTGGACGCTGACATGATGATGTCCGCGCCGAAGGGCTTGACCTCCGCCTCCGGTATCGACGCGCTGACCCACGCGCTGGAAGCCTACGCCTCCATGCTGGCGACAGACTTCACCGACGGTCTGGCGAAGCAGGCGGCTCAGCTGATTTTCGAGTATCTGCCCGCGTGCTACGACAACGGTCAGAACGAGCCGGTTGCCCGCGAAAAGATGGGCAACGCCGCCACGATGGCTGGCATGGCGTTCGCGAACGCGTTCCTCGGCGTCTGCCACTCCATGGCGCACCAGCTGGGCGCGTTCCATCACCTGCCGCACGGCATCGCCAACGCGCTGCTGATTGAGCTGGTCATCCGCTACAACAGCGCCGAAGTTCCCACGAAGATGGGCACCTTCCCGCAGTACGCCTATCCGCACACGAAGCGCCGCTACGCTGAATTCGGCGAGTACCTCGGCTTCAAGGGTGCGAATGACGACGAGACGGTGGAGAACCTGATTCGCAACATCCATGCCCTGAAGGAGCGCGTCGGCATCAAGAATACGATCCGCGACTACGGTGTGGACGAAGAGAAGTTCCTCGCGACGCTGGACGAAATGTCCGAGCAGGCGTTCGACGACCAGTGCACCGGCGCGAACCCGCGCTACCCGCTCATCAGCGAAATCAAGGAAATGTATCTGAAGGCGTACTACGGCGAGTAATGCGCCATTCTCCCCGGCTTGGCAGGAATGCTTCTGCTGGGCCGGGCATTTTTGAGCACAAAAAATTTTGTCCGCTTGCAGGAATGTCGTATTTGGGCGGCGAATAGATATTCAGGACAAATATCGGACTTTGCGGGGCGCCCCAATCAGCGCTCGGGCAAGCATGATAACGTGCTCAACTCAATCGCGAAAAGGGAGTCCAGAGGGTCACAGACCCTTTGGCAGGTCAAGGGCAGCGCCCTTGCGCCTCTCCCCCCCAATAAACATGAACCATATAGAAGGAGGTTTCCCTATGGATTTGACGCATGTGATTGCCGAGCGGGAAAATAAGAAGATTTACCGCGACGGCGCCAAGGCCATCAAGGTGTTTGCCGAAGGGTACAGCAAGGCGGACATTCTGAACGAAGCGCTGAACACGGCGCGCGTGGAAGAGACGGGTCTGCCGATTCCGAAGCTCCTTGCTGTTGACACGGTGAACGGTCAGTGGGCGATTACGACGGAGTTCGTTGAAGGCGACACGCTGGCGGCGCTGATGGCGGCGCATCCGGAAAAGGAAGACGAGTACCTGAACCTGTTTGTTGACATTCAGATGAAGGTTCACGCCTGCACCTGCCCGATGCTCAACAGCCTGACCGAGAAGATGCAGCGCAAGATTTCCGCCACCGACCTCGACGCGACCACCCGCTACGAGCTGCACACCCGCTTGGCGAGTATGCACGTCCACAAGAAGGTCTGCCACGGCGACTTCAACCCGTCCAACATCATCATCGCCCCCGACGGACAGTGGTACATCCTCGACTGGTCGCACGCCACACAGGGCAACGCGTCCGCTGATGTTGCCCGCACCTACCTGCTCTTCGTCCTCGAAGGCAAGGAAGCGCTGGCGGAAAAGTACCTCTCCCTCTTCTGCAAGAAGAGCGACACCGCCAAGCAGTACGTCCAGCAGTGGATTCCGATCGTCGCCGCGAGCCAGTCCCTCAAGGGCAAGCCCGAAGAGCGCGACCTGCTCATCCGCTGGGCAAGCGTTTGCGAATACGAATAATCATCAAAGGGACTGGCTTCGGTCAGTCCCTTTTTTCGTGGGGATGGGAGACGCGCCATGTAACCATTTCCCCGCATTTGTTGAAATCTGCCACATTTGCAATTTGCCCTATGTAACCCACTTTTCATCCTCTTTTTTTCGTGGTATCATTATTATAAGAAGGGGGAATTTGCCCTTTTCAAACTTATCTGCCGCGATTGCTTGTCAACCGCCTCCACAATCAGCATGAATGAATTATACACGGCAAATATTGCTCTCAGCGTCTTCGCCATGGCGATTATGCTCTTCTCCCTGCGCGGCGACATCAGCCAATCCAAGATCCGAAACCTGCTCTGCGGCGACCTGTACGCCACCATCGCCATTTGCGCGCTGTGTGAGTGGTCGGGCGTGCAGATGGATGGCACGCCGCCCGCGCTGATTCCGCTGCATATCGCCGTCAAGGCCATCGAACTTTCGCTTGCGCCGCTAATCGGTCTGTTCGCGGGCTGCGTTATCCATCCCTGCCCGCGGAAAGTGGTGCACGGGCTGCTGTACCTTGCGTGCTTCCACGCGCTGCTGGTGCTGCTCTCGGCGTTCACGGGGCTGATGTTCTATGTCGATGCGCAGAATTTCTATCACCACGGGGCGCTCTACGCGCTCTACATGCTCGCCTACGGGGGCAGCATGGTGTTCTTCCTCGTGCAGATTTGGTTCGCCTGCCGCGCCTATCAGTACACCGGCGGCACACAGCTGATGCTCGCGACGCTGTTCGTGCTGTTAGGGCTGATGGTGCAGCTGTTCCTGCCGACGGTCAAAATCGACTGGATTACCATCAGCTGCGGTGCGCTGATGATGTCGAAATTCTCCAGCGACATGGTACTGCAAACCGACGGGCTGACGCAGCTGGTCAACCGCTTAGGCTACGAGCATTATCTGGCGCGCCTGCACGTTCCTGCTACCATCCTGATGTTCGACGTTGACCGCTTCAAGGACGTCAACGACTGCCATGGGCACTTGATGGGCGACGCCTGCCTGCGGACGATTGCCAACTGCATCCGCCGCGCGTACGGGAATTACGGGACGTGCTTCCGCATCGGCGGCGATGAGTTCTGCGTGATACTGACGCGGCGGAACGCGCAATACAACACCATGACGGAGATTTTCCAGCACCTGATGGATGCGGCGCGGGCGGAGAATCCGGTTCTGCCGATGGTATCGGTGGGCTGTTCGCATTTTAATCCGTCGACGGATGAGTTGGCGGAGTCCTTGGCGCGGGCGGATGCGCGGATGTATCAGAATAAGGAAGCGCATAGATAAACACAGCCGCGACGAGTGAATATGCTCGTCGCGGCTGATTTTTATTCACCTGTATCCACCGCAGTGTTGGCAGTAGCGCACTTCCTTCGGGTTTTCTAAGCCGCAATACTTGCATGTCCAGTAGTCTGCTAACGGCGTCATTTCCGAAAGCGATTTGATTGTGCAGTTACTGTTACTGCTATTTCTATTTCTATTGCTACTGCTATTGCTACTGCTACTGCTACTGCGCGGCAGATAGTTGTCGTTTTTATCTTTTACAAGTTTTTTCTCTATATTTTCTAATGCTGCACGCAGTTCCAAATCAGGCAAAGCAGCAATGAGGATGTAGCCGAAGATGCCAAAGATAATGCACACGGCAATCCAGTTCCCTTTGCTGTACCCCTTCTGCTCAGCAATGCCGCCCGCATACATTGCAAATGCAACGTTGATTGCAATTGCAACCAAAGCAATCACAAAACCCATGTTTCTCAACCTCCTTGTGTGTATCGTATCCGTTTTTTCTCTATTTGTCAAGCATTTTCCTCAATTTTCACATATTTTTTCTGCAATGAAAAATCCGAATGCAAAAACCACGCATTCCACATTCGGAGTGCGTGCTTTTGTTGATATTACCGATTCACATACGCGTCGATTTCGTTCCGGCTGGAGATTTGCAGCTTCTCAAAGATGCTCTCCATGTACGACTTCACCGTGTTGACGGAAATGCCCATCAGCGCGGCGATTTCCTTGTTGCTGCGACCCTTCGCGGCAAGCATGGCAATCGAAAACTCGTAGGGTGTGAGCGCGTCGGTCACCTGCAGCGTCGACACGGGGTTGTGAATTTTCATCCACCCGCGGCTGAAGCGGTAGACCGACTGCACAATCTTGTTGTACGTTTCCGGATCCTGCTTGCGCAGCGCGCGCTCCACCTGCCCCTGCAAAATGCCGTGATGCTCCACAAACGGGTGGATGTACCCCTCGCGGCTGGCGATGCTCCACGCGGCGTCGAACTTCTGCTCCGCGCGTTCATCCTGCTTCAGGCTCATGCAAATCATGCACAGGACGATGTTGAGGTAGATGCTGTCAATGGGGTAGCGCGTGCCCGCCATCAGCAGGGCGGATTCGGCAATGCCCATCGCGTGTTCGTATTCGCGCCGGATGTAGAGCGCGTGGGCGATGGCGTACATGGCGAAATACTGCATTCCGGGCGGAAGAATACCGATAGCGGGGCGGATAGGCGTCAGGTCGAGCTTCTCGGAGTGGAAGAACACGCTGATGAGCGCGTCGGTAATGCTGCTGTACAGCCGCCACGAATCATCGTTTGCGCGCTGCCCGTCCCGCTGAATCATTTCGAGATTCCGGCGGCACTTGGCGGCATCCCCCGTCTGCAGCATCGCCATCGTGTTGGTAATCAGCGCGGACAGGCGGATTTCGGGGCACTTGCTCGTCAGGTATTTCTCGCTGATTTCGCGGGCTTCCTCGTGCTCATCGCGGAAATAGTGGTGCAGGGCGCGGGCGATGTCGCGTTCCTCCTCGGCGTTCATGGTCAGCAGGAGATTTTGGAAGCCGTTGTCGCACGGGCGGGAAATCAGCGGCATATAGCACTTGGCCATCCGCGGGGGGATTTTTTCCTGCCCGCGCTGCCCGCTCTTGCGCAAATCCGCCGGATGCGGCGTATTCGCCGGAATCAGCCACCCGCCCGATTTCCGGATTGCCCCCTGAATCCGCCCGGTATTCAGGTAGTAATTCACCATGCGGATGGAAACGCCCCACAGCTCCGCTATTTCCTTTACGCTGAGGTAGTCCAATGCGCAGCCCCTCCTTGTTCTCCTTGTTTACGCTTACGGAATTGGCTCCCAAAGCATGGTCGCCGTTCGATTGCCATACGAGCCCTTGGGCAGCATGTAGGAGCGCGGCGTTCCTTCTACGCCGTCGATTTTCCAGCCTACAAAGGTATAGCCCGGGAGGTAGTAGGACGGTTCTTCTTCCGGTACCCCGAAATAAACGCTGTTGTTGATGGTGTATTGAACCCAATTATATGCTTTGCCGTGGCTCACGTAGGTAATGGTGTACGTCGCCACACGCCACTCCGCCTTGTAAATGCGGTCGCCGGTTGAGCCTTTGGGGATAATCATCGGCGTTGAAGGGAACTGACCGCTGCCATCGAGGACCCAGCCGGAAAATTCGTAGCCCGGACGGTCGGGAGGGATGGGCAGGGTGACGGAATCCTCCACGGTGTAGGGTATCGAAGCTATGACTGCGCCGCCGTTCGTGACCAGTGTGATGGTGTATCTGATCACCTTCCAGTTTGCGGTATACGCCTTGTTCCCCGTCGAACCCTTCGGAATTTTGACGCTTGTCTGCGGCGTCGTGATGCGCTCGCCCGTCCAGCCGACAAACTCGTAGCCGTTGCGGGTCGGGGTCGGCAGCTCGAAATCCTCATCCGTCATGGTGTAAACCACCTTTTCTTGACCGCTGCCGCCGTTCAACTCCATGGTGATGTTGTATTCTGTCAGTTCCCAGTTCTCGATATACGTCTTGTCGCCCGTCGAACCCTTCGGGATGGTCACGTTCGGCTGCGGCGTCGTGATGCCCTCGCCTGTCCAGCCAAGGAACGTGTAGCCCGTGCGGGTCGGGGTCGGCAGCGTTACGGTTTGCTCCACCGTGTAGAAATACACTTGCGACGAGCCCGCATTGCCCCCTTCCAGCAGCGTAATGATGGTGTATTCAATCACCTGCCAGTTCGCGGTGTAAGTGCGGTCACCCGTGCTTCCCTGCGGGATTTCAATGGTTTTCTGCGGTTCGGTGATGCCCTCGCCCGTCCAGCCGAGGAAGATGTAGCCCGTGCGAACCGGGGTCGGCAGCTGGAACGCTTCCGATTCCACCGTGTACTGGATGGGACGGATCGGATCACCGCCTGCCGTGTCCATCGTGACGGTATAAAGCTTGTCCGCCGTCAGCGTCAAGGTCAGCGGCGCGTAGGGCATGAGGAAGGAAAGCGCGTCGTTCCCCTCGCTGATGCTCAGGGAAACAGCCGGGTCGCTCAGGGAAGCGTGGATGCCGCGATAGCCCGTTGCGGGCTGCATCGTGACCGACACCAGCTCGCCGGCGCAGCACAGCAGGTCGTTGCCTTCGGCAGCGCGGTCGCTGTCCCAGACAACGTTCTGCGCGTCGATAGTCGTGCGCTGTGTGTCCGCCGTCCACGTCAGCGTAACGATGCGCCTTTCTTCGCGGCCTGTTACGGTCAGGAATGCGTTGGTTTTTTCGCCGCGCAGTCCCGTCAGGTGAATGAGGGCACGCTCGTCCGCGCCGAAGTCGCTGCGCTTGAACTGCGTCACCCACTCGCCGCGCTCCTTATCGAAGGTGAAGCTCGCCACGGCGCCGCTGCGCAGGGTCAGGCTCGGCGTGAAGTAATCCGGGCGCGCGCCGCTGATGCGAACGCGGTAGGTGATGCGCCCGTCCTGCTCGCCATAGCGGTAGACGTACACCGGGAATTCCGCTACCAGCGTGCTGTCAACCGTCAGCGGGAACACAACATCGCCCTCGCGGGAAAGATAGACATAATTTTCCGCCACAGCAAAGCAGGATTCGCCGCCATTCAGGCGGTAGACCTTGCTCCACGGGTCTGCGCTGCGCATTTCCGGCAGCAGCACATACTGCTCCTGCAAATCCGGATACTTCTCCGCAAACGCCGCCTCGATGCTGTCCATCATGTTGACCGCGCCCATCGGGCAGCTGTCGCCCGTGTACTGCACCGTCGTTTCGGTCAGCAGCGCGCCGTCCCAATCCGCCGTTTCCAGCTGCATGTCCTTGGCGCTCTGGTCAACAAGGCGGAAGCGCACGGTCAGGCTGATTTTCTTCTCCACCTTCAGCTCGCTGCCCATATGCAGCTGCTGCCCCGGCACAAGCGCGTTCTTGCCCGGATTCAGCACAATATCGCCCGTCGGCAGCGGGTCATCCGTCAGGTTCACGAGGTTCGTCGCAATCCCGATATCGAGATTCATCGGCTTGTCCACCACGATGGTGGAGCGGACATTGCCCTCGCCGTTCAGCGACACATTCCCCGATGCGCCCAGAATCAGCTCCTGAACATCTGCCGCCGCGCCGATGTTCAGCCGTACGTCCTCGTCCGACAGCACATACAGGCGGTCGATTTTGCCGGACGGCAGATTGGCGTTCAGCCCGCCGAGAACCAGCAGATTGCCGTTCATTTCCGGCGCATTGAACTCCATGTCGCCCAGATGGTCAAAAATCGCGTCGCCGATGAAGGACTCCGGCGGCTGCGTGTCCTTTTTCAACACGGTGATGCCAAATCGCCCGATGTTCTCCTGAAACGCCGGGTCATCCCAGTCCGTATTGTCCCATATGCCAGCGCCGATTTCTTTCGCCAGCCGCTCCAGCGCCGAGTCCTTGCCCTGTGGTGTCTGGTTCTTGTTGATGGTGTTCAGTGTGTTCAGCGCACTCATGTTGTTTTCCACAATCATGGCCGCCGATGCTGTACCCGCCCAAATGATGCTGCATAAGAGCAGGAAAATGGTGCTCCATCGTGCGATTCGCTTCATGCTTCTTCCTCCTTGCTGATAGCTTCCGCGGGCTTTTTTCCCATAGAAATCGCCCTTCTGGTTTCAGTATACCATCGGCAAGCGCTGTTTGCCACCGCCATTCAATGGATTAATTGGACGTTTCCCTGCCCTTTTCCTGCTGAAAATTCCTGCATTCACGCAGGTTTCCCGTCAATTCACGCATGTTTTCCGCCGAATGTACCTTTCCAAGGCAGGAAATATCGGTTGCCAAGGATGGCAAAGTACATCTTTCCAACATACGAAAAAAGGCGAACCGGTTTTGAAGCCGATTCGCCCGTGGATTTGTCCAAACTTGGATGGAATTACTTGGCGACGGTGCAGTGCATGAAGTACTTGTAGCCCAGCGGGTTGGAGAAGAAGCCCTGCACGGAGTCGTCGAGCATGTAGATGTCGGTGTAGTAGTACAGCGGCACGATGCAGCCGGTATTCATCAGCATATCTTCCGCGATGTGCATCATGGCATAACGGTTCGTGCTGTTGGTGCAGCTCTTGATAGCAGAAATCAGCACGTCATAGGTTTCCGCCCAAGTGCCATTCTCCACCTTCACGTCGTAGCCGTAGGGGGTCAGGTCGAGGTTGTAGATCTTCAGATCCGCATTCGCGCCCTTGCCGAACTGCACGTCGTTGTTGCCGGAGCCGGTCACCCACATGTCGAGGAAGCAGATCGGGTCGTTGTAGTCGGCAATCCAGCCATTGCGGGCAATGGAGTAGTCGCCGGACTTACGGGTGTTCAGGAAGGTGTTCCATTCCTGGTTGGTCAGGTTCATGGTGATGCCGACCGCAGAAACCGCGCTCTGGAGGTATTCGCCAATCGCCTTGTGGGCTTCGGAGGTGTTGTAGAGGTAGGTCAGGGACGGGAAGTTGGTGAAGACGCCGTTCTCCTCGTCGTAGGTGTAATACTTCTTCAGGGTCTCAACCGCCTTGTCGAAGTTCGCCATGTAGACGTCTTCGTCGTCGGTCACGTCGTAGTAGCCGGTGATGCCTTCCACATGGCCCGCGTTCTTGTAGAACTCAGAGCCGTCCGCATCGGTCATGCCCATAGGAACGAAGCTGGACGCAGGCACCTGACCCGCCTGACCGATTTCTTCAACGATGTAGTTGCGGTCGAACAGCAGGCCAATCGCCCGACGGACTTCTGCGCGCGCCGCTTCCGCTTCTTCGGGGGTCATGTTCGCGAGCACGTCAGCGGGCAGGATTTCTTCGTTGATGTTCCAGCAGACATAGTAGGTACCAATCTGGCCGGCAATAACGAATTCCGTCGGATACTGTTCCTTCAGGGAAGCGATTTCAGAGGTGGGAACGTCGTCGATCAGCTGCCAGTCGCCCTTCTGGAAGTTCGCCAGCATGTTGTTCGCGTCGTCGGAGAGGTAGAAGTCCAGCTCGTCCATCGTGACCTTGTCCACCGCATGATAGTAGGGGTTCTTGGTCAGGGTGATCTTGCTGTTGTGTTCCCACGCGGTCATGGTGTACGGGCCATTGCCGATGTAGGTGGAAGGATCGGTCGCCCACGCTTCGTTGGCGACGACGTCCTCACGCACGGGCATGTACGCCGGGAAGGCGAGCAGCTCGTTCCAGTAGGCAACGGGGTTGTTCAGGGTAACGGTCAGGGTCTTGTTGTCCACGGCGGTCACAGCGAGGTTTTCCGCCTTGGGGTCGGAGCCGTCCGCAGTGTAGCCCTTGATGACTTCAAACATGTAGCCATAGTCCGCGCCCAGCTCGGAGGAAGCAGCGCGCTTCCACGCGAACTCGAAGTCCTTGGCGGTCAAATCCTTGCCGTCGGACCACTTCAGGCCGTCAACGAGCGTGTAGGTGTACGTCACCGTGCCGTCGTCATTGACCACCGGATCCGGCAGTTCCACCGCGCAGTCCGGCAGGATTTCCAGCTTGCCGTCGTCGGTCTGCGCCCAAGTGGACAGGCCTGCGAACAGGTGAGCGACCATCGTCGCGCCGTCCACAGCGGAGTTCAGCGCCGGGTCAAGCGTATCAGGCTCGGACGCGATGCAGACAGCCATGTACGTCTTGCCGTCTTCGGCGACAGCGCACAGGGTGCAGGTCACCATCATTGCGATGGCGAGCAGGAGAGCAGTCAGCTTCTTCATGAAAAAACCTCCCTTAATATTCTGTGACAGCCTTGCTTTTCGTAGACTGTCTGTATCAAAAATGCGTGTTGACGCATCCTTGAAGCAATTTTTTTGCGCGGATAAACACGCGGGCACACTATGCCAGTGTCACCAACTCAATCGCGAAAAGGGTGTCGAGAGGGTCGAAGACCCTTCGCGGGTGCAGGGCAGAGCCCTGCCGGAGTCCAGAGGCAGAGCCTCTGG
>OIEL01000715.1_pt1 | contig 17886 bp, 18 predicted proteins | sample 1581731 | NCBI WGS metagenome assembly OIEL01 (sample SAMN01760977, study PRJEB22395) | human gut metagenome | reverse complement strand
CCTCGTCCACAAGCGTAACCGTCCGTTTTCCATGGGTTTTACAGCCGACTATCGTACCCTGAACGGTAGGCAGATTCTTTCCCTGACGCCATTTCTCAGGCTCGAATGGCAGAGAAACAAAAGTCCGCTTTATCTCCGATTTGGTTGCCCAGCGAGCTGTTCCATGCTGGCCTTGTCCAACAGTTTTCCGCTTGATTCCATTGAGCGAATAATTATTGGAACAGTACGCCAGTACCATTAAAAATATAAAAATGACCGACATCGCAATGATGCCGATCAGTTGGGTTTTGGTCATTTTTCACTCTCCATATTGAATTTTATCCCTGTCTGTGATATACTGAATATATCAAATTTCAGGAGGTATTACTATGCCGTTTATTAATGTAAAAACAAACGCCGCAGTTCCTGATGAAAAGGAAACTGCAATCAAATCCGCTTTGGGACAGGCAATCACTGCGATCCCCGGAAAATCCGAAAGCTGGCTAATGGTAGGCATTGAACCTGAACACATTCTTTACTTCAAAGGAGACAACGCTCCTGCCGCTATGGTTGAGGTAAGCGTTTTCGGTCATGCCGATTCTTCAGCCTATGAAAAACTAACAGACAGCGTCTGCACAATTTTAAATGAACAGCTTTCAATCGATCCGTCCAGAATATATGTCAAATACTCTGAAACCCCGAATTGGGGATGGAACGGTTCGAATTTCTGATCATCCGTAATCCAAACGGAGCGCCTCAGAAGGTTCATCCATCTGAGGCATTTCCTCTTGCGCCAACTGCTGTGCAGACAATTGCTGTTCCACCTCACATTTCACAGCGCAGTCCGCAAGCTTATACAGCAGCTTTGCCATCTGAATAATCTGTTCTTTTGTACGTGACTGCGTATGCCGCAAATCACGCATTACCGATTGATAAGCGAATTTTAAATCGTCCTGTTTTGCATACAGTTTCCCCTTATCCGTATACGCTCTGTACTCGTCCGACAGCTTGAATTTCAGCTTTTCAAACATTGTATTTTCAGAGCTTCTGCCAATAAAAAATGTAAAAGCAGCTAATGAATATTCCGCCAGATACATGTATTGTCCGTTTCTGAATGTTTTCGAAAGTCTGTCTATCAATCTGTCGGGATTGCATTTAAAATGCTGTAAATCCGAAACAGTTTCATAATATATATCCTTTCTTCTGTGAGGAACAGCAGATAGGAACTCCACGCCGTGAAGCTGTTTTAAATCTTCATTAAAATCCTTATTCTTTGGAATAATTCTTGAAATAGTTTCATATCCGTTCTCATGAAGAACATCTGTCAAGCGGTCGGCAGCATCAATGCCTCCCTCGTCGTTATCTGTGCAGAGCACAATTTCACTGAGATTGCAATGGCTTTTCAACGCTGTTAAAACCGCATTTTCGTACACACCGTTCATGGCAATGTAGCTGTGCTTCTGCCAGCTTTCAGGATGCAATGTCAGGTAACTAAGCATATCAATCGGAGCTTCAAACACAAACAGCTTTTCCGATTTTCCAAAGTGGGAGAAACTATATTTTGTATCCAAACCCTCGCATGTGATGCGGAATGGTTTTCCGAAAGAATTTGTCGACCGCTTATGCGCCTGACGGGGAACGCCGTTTTCATCCACACCCACAAACACTGCGTTGTGGTGTTTCGCATCCTCGTAAATCAGCCGCTTTTTCGCAAAATGAGTGATGATTTCCGGCGAAATAAAACGCTGTTTGATGAGGTAGGCATATACTCTGTGCATGTCCGAATTCGCTTTTGGCAAACGGAATTCCTTTGGTTTTGTCTCTGTCACAGCCGCTTTCGGCGGACTGTGGGCAATCGGAGCAACGCTTCTTCCCAGCAGCTCGTTCATTGCGGTCTGAAAATCCATGCCGTAAAAATACCGCATGAATTTGACCGCACCGCCTCCAACCTGATTCTTGTGATCAAACCATGTCGAGCCACGGAGCGTTATGCTGTCGTGTTTACCGCTGCCGTCATGATAAATCAGTTTGTACTCCTGTCCGGCTTTCTCTAATTTCTCGCCTCTCATGCGGAGAAATTCAGCCAGATCTACGCCGTTTGCAAGTCGCTTTTCTTCCTCTGTGTATGGAATGTAGGGCATTGGCTATATCCCCACTATCGACCACAAATATAGCGGCGCAGTCAATGAAAACAGCAGACAGCCGAATAAAATTGCCGGAGCAGTCCACTCAAACTGACCGTGCTTGCGATAATCGAGATAACTTGTTGCGAGCTTTGCAAACAGCAGAATCGCCAGTATTACGTCGATTACAGGGAAAACGACATTGTCCACTATCGACTTGATCTGAGATTTTGCGCTTGTCCAAGTACTTTCAACAGCACCCGCAACATCTCCGTCGGCAAATGCTGTCATACTGCAAATCGAGGTCATAACAGCAATAGTGATTAATACAATAAATATTTTCTTTTTCATGCAAAAAACTCCTATATTTCAGTTAATTTTCCGGTGAGAACAGTCCTTGAGCTGCCCTCAGAACCGGTACAGGTGGACAGTGAAATAAACTTATCTTCATTGGAAAATTCTAAATTTCTCCAGATAAATGAGTCCGATCTCAGGTTGTCAAGCCACGAATTTACATCTGCGTTCACATCATAAAAGCTGTCGTAGTTTTCCGGCTGAGACAGCGAGAAAAATTCAATTTTGTACACATCATTTTCCGTAGTCAGCCAGCCGTAGTCATGACTGTCAAAATAGTTACTGTCGATAAATTTCGTCACGTCCGCAAACATACTCCCGTCGCTCATATTGTGACCGTACAGAATGTTGATTTTGCCCGTGAAATCTGCATTACAGCGGAAATCCAAAAAGATTGAACCTACCCTCAGATAACCGCCGTCAACAGCTCTGTGGAGATAAAATTCATTGTCGCCGGAGTACATCACGGGGTAATTTATCTCAGTTTCGGGAATACATATCCAACCGATTGAATTATCAAAATCGTCGCATAGATTCTGCACCTGTTCCGTCAGATTTTTTTCTATTTTATCAGGAACTTCAACAGAAGTATTTTGGTTGGAATTACATTTTTTTGGGAGTTCCAGAAGAGTAAAATCCGGAACATACGGCTTGATTTTTTCCTGCTGAATCATCTCTCCCACATCGTCACGGAATAACAGAAACAGACCTCCGAAAAGGAGGGCGATCGATAAAACGATCGCCGAGATTTTTAGTGTTTTATTCTTCATTTTTACCGCCTTTTTTCCTTCTGATGATAAACAAAACCGAGCCGATCGCAAGGGAAAGACCTATCATTATCCACGCTAAAAGATTACTGCCGTCATCTCCTGTGTACGGCGTCGTCTGCTGCGGAATCCTTGTATTTGTCATCTGACACTTCACAATTTCACCGTCCTCTTTAATGGTAAACGGATAGGAATTTTCATCGAGAATATATCCGTCGGGAGCGTCGAATTCACGGTAGAAATAATCGCCCACACGGAGCATATCGAACTTCACGATACCCTTATCATCTGTCCGTCCCTGAACGACAACATTGCCGTCCTTGTCGAGAATTTCAATACCGCAATTGGGAATAAGTTCACCAGTGGAAACATCAGTTTTTGTAATTTCCACAGAACCCCTTTTTGGCTTGTTTATGAATCCTTTTCCAGATTCGGTGTTGCTGATTTCTACAGTTTCACCATCTTTTTCAATGCTGAACGGATACACATTTTCATCGAGAATAAAGCCGTCCGGAGCGACAGTTTCCTTTAAGAAATACTGTCCGTATTCCAGATTTTCAAGGACGTAAATACCCTTTTCGGTTTCAGTCAGAACGCCGATTTTGTTCTCGCATTTTTCATCGGAATAGACTGTAAACTCAGCGCCGGAAAGTCTGTTATCAGGGTATTCCTCATCGATTTTTATAACGGTAATATTGCCTCTGATTTTCATGTTTTTTGCTGTGATTTCAATGATTTCGCCGTCCTCGCAAACAGTTACGGGATAGCTTTCATCACTCAGAATATATCCTGTGGGTGCTTCGATTTCATGAACGATATAGCTGCCGAATGGCACTTCTTCAAAACCGAATTCGCCCTTAGAATCAGACTCAGAAGTCATGATCGCATTGTCGGCTGTGAACTCTTCACAATCAGTATTGAAGAGTCCGAATACAGCATTTTCAAGCGGTTCGTCGCTTTCGTTTACCTTAAGTCCCTTGACTGTTCCTCTCTTGAGAACATTTACAAACTGTCCGCAGTCCACGTACACCGTAGTCATTTCCTGACCCTGATATTCAAAGTTTACAAGATACTTTTCGCCGTTTAAAATGTAATGCTCATCTGTTGCGATTTCCTGAACATAATACTTTGCAAAGGGGATTTTTTCAGCAATAACAGCCTTCATATTTTCATCAAGAGAAACTTCTGCAATAAGACCATCTTCGGGGATCGCATTGCCGTCGGCGGCTGTAATTTCTTCCATCGCAAACAGTCCGAAACGTACATTTTTGTACTCGGAATTCATACCAATTCCAAAGGTTTCATCCTGTTCCATAAGCTTTTCAAGGCTTATTTCAACTCTCTGATAGTCATTGACAAATGACGTATTTACGGTATCTCTGACCGCAATTTCCTGTCCTGCGTAGATTAGCTCAACAAGCTGAGGCTCAACCTTTAAAACGTAACCGTAAGGCGCAATAATTTCCTTAACTTCGTACTTTCCGAGGTAGAGTAAATCAGTTTCAGCATAGCCGTTTTCGTCGGTTGTGATCTCTGCAACAACGTCGCCGGCATTGGCTCTGACAGTACCGTCAAGGGTAATGATATCCTCGCTTGCAATGATCTGATATACCGCGCCGGCAAGTCCGTCTTCCTCGAAAACAGGAGTATACGTTGTCTGTCCACTCTCATGGACAACGCCATTTTCATCAATATAAATCGCACTTCCGAGAGCAGTTACTGAACTGAATATATCGCCTGTTTTCTGAACGCTGATTCTGCCTTTCTGAGCGATATTTTCCTTGTTGACCTTCACGACAGTCAGCGCATTTTCTTCCTCTGAGTTATCAGCGGAAATCGAGAACGCAACAGGCGTGCTGTCAAGAACATATCCGTAGGGGGCCTGTACCTCGACAAGAGAATATTCGCCGTAGGTAAGGACTTCAGGTGTTATCAGATAGCCCTCGCTGTTTGTGTAGAATGTGTCTATCGTAGTTGGCGTCGGGTAGGCAAACATCATAGAAATCTTCTGACCGTTTGAATCATAAATCTCAAAGCCTGCGCCCTCATAGGGAATTATATTGCCTGTTTCGGCATCAATTTTAACTACCTTAACATAGCTTTCAAATTCTGCATTATTGATGAGATATCTGTAGGTCTGTCCGTTGTCGCTGATGTTGACATCGAAGTCTGACATAAACTCAGTTCCTTCCCAGCCCTTGGTCTGATGCACAGTGTAAACGCCGTATGGCATATCCTTTGTCTGTGCAAAGCCGTTTTCATCGCAAGTCAGATAATCACGCTCTGTTTCAGCAGCATTTTCATAACTGCCTGCGCTCTTGAGATAAACCTCAAATTCAGCGCCTACTTCGGGAGTTTCAATCTGAGTCGTACCGTCATTTGAATGCTTGATTATGCTGATTTTTCCCTTGATAACGTCCTCGGTGACGATCATAGAAATGGGATTGTGTTCGATCGTATAATTCTTAGCTTCTGCTCCAACCGGGTACACAGTTTCATCAAGGAGATATCCCTCGCTTGGAGTAATTTCCTGAATCGTATAATTGCCGCAGACGTACTCCTTTGTCTTGAAATATCCGTTTTCATCGGTCACATACTGGTCAACCAATTCACTGTCAAGATACAGTCCGTAAACTGCTCCGGCAAGGGTAGCATTGCCTTGTGGAGAACCGGTTTCCGCATCCTGCTTCATAACTTCCGCAGTAAACTTTTTCAGAACATTTTTGAATGATATATTTACTGTTGCGTCTGCTGTCAGAGTTGCTGTCTGATCCGCAGGAACAACGTACTTTACGGGAACATTTTTCTCGCTGATAGTGTAAACGATTTTCTTGTCATTGATGTCATAAACAGGGATATCGCTGAGAATTGCAATGCCGTCAGAGCCTGTTTTTATGGTGTAGGTTTTACCGCCGCCCTTAATTTCAAAGGTACGGTCACCATTTTCACCGTCCTCCGACTGCTTGTTGATCCGGATCGAACCTGTTTTACCGTTAAATCCACATTTCCGCTTGTCAGCGTCACATTCTGCGCTTTGGGAGTTTCATAGCGAGTCGCCGCGTTGATTTCTGAAACAGTGTAGGTTATGGCTTTTCCGGTTTTCATATCGTAAACATTCAGCTCTGAAAACTCCGCAATACCGCTGCTGTTGGTTTTCTTTGTATAGCTGCTGCCATCAGAACCGGTAACCTTGAATTCGATATCCTTAACGATATCGTCCTCGGAGGTTTTGTTCACCTTGATTTTTCCAACCTGAAACTCCTCGTAAACGGTCACAGTCTGATTGGCTTTTAGCTCATAAACCTTTGTTGAAAGCGCATAGCCCGTCGGAGCGGAAATTTCCTTGACGTAATATGTGCCGCCGGAAAGCTTGATAGAACCCGTACCGTCAGCGCCAATTGTGATTTCTCCGATCTTTGTTTTGCACGCAGAATCGGAGTAAACTCCGTACTTTGCGGTACTGCCGTCAACTGTTGATTTACCGACGATCTGCGACGTTCCGTCGATACATTTTTTGATACTGAAGGTCACGTCACGGGAGGTAATTTTGTAGGCGACAAAGCTTGCGAATCTCGCCTTGCCGTCGGTGTTGTTGTTGATAACGCAGCCCTGAGAACCGTTGCACTTGATTCGCCAATGCTTGCCGCCGTCGCCGTTTCCGCTGCCCACGTAGGGAGAAACCGCATTTCTGTCATATCCAAGCTTTACAAGGTAATCGAGAACAGCATCTCTGCTGTCAAACTGCCCCATGTAAAACCACATATGCTCAATTCCGTTATCCTTGGCAACGCCTGAAATTACGGCTCCGGGAATGAGATCTTCATTTTCGTAGTACTGATGACTGTCGGCGTCAAGCTTCTCATAAATCACTTCAATCGGCGCAGTTACGCCCTTGTAGGTCATGGTGCAGTTCTTGTAAGCAGAGCCGTCCGCATACTCCCAGTAATTCTGCGGAACGGGATTATTTGACGGGAATCCGGCGGTACTTACGCCTAAATCTGTCAGGGTCGCATAAACAAGTCCGGAGCAGTCGAGACCCTTTTGGCGAACAGTTTCCATGGACTGTTTTGTAGGATTTGAGGACGAATACACGCCGTCGTAGCCCTTGCATTCCCAGCCGTATGGAACTCCGAGGTACGTCGCTGCCTGTCTGATAACCTCGTCCCCCGAAAGCAGCGGTTCTTTGGCGGTTTCGGCGGCAGTAGTTTTAAAGCCGCCGAGATTTGCTCCGATTAAAGTAAAGGCGCAGAGTCCTGCCATAAGACCTGCGCCAAGTTTTTTCAATATTTTGTTTTTGAACATAAAATTTATTCTCCTTTTCATAAAAAATGCCGGACATTTCTGCCCGGCAAATCGTTTGTTTTTTCGATATTACAGCTGATCATATCGGATTTCGCTAATGATATCTGCATCCGATATAACACACTCATTTTCATCCACAATTTCTGTGAAGCCGCATATATTTTCCGTCAGGAAGCATCCTGCCTGCGTGTCCAGAACATACCACACACCGTCGATTTTCACCACATTTGCAACGTGTCCGTAAAGCTGATTTTCAGTCCATGCAAAGTAACATTCCAGACAGTATTCAAGGCACATTTCATAGGTCTGATATGCATACTGTACGCAAGTGCCGCTGCCGCTTGAGGTCATGAAATTGTAGATTTCAAGCGCCTTTTCGTAGTCGGATAAGCCGCATTCGACGACCGAAGATTCTTTTTCATATTCCTTCGGTTCTGTAGCTGTAGTCGACGTAATTTTGGGAATTTGCGATGGATCTGTTTGAACGGGAACATCAGATTTTTCAGTTGTATTTTCAATAATCAACTCAGAAAAATCATCATGATTTTCATCGTAAGCTTCAGCAGTCTCTGTAACCTCCTGCCGTTCGGCAACTTGCGGTTCTTCCGGGATTTTTTCTTTCTGCTGATTAATTACAGCAGTTGTTTGAGTGGTAGTTTCAGACTGATGTGCGAATGTTGTAATCTCAGCCGAAACTGTTGTAATTTCTGCTATTTTAGTCGTTGTAACTGATGTTATCTGCGTTGTCTGAAATGTGAATATTTCCGCTTTTTCCGATGTGTTTTCAGATTCGCCGCATGCTGACAGAAGTGCAGTCAGAATAAGGATAAGCATTGATTTTTTCATATTGATCAGCTCCTTCATATTTCTTGTTGACACCACAATACCATAAAATCAACGCAATATCCAGACTCTTTGCAAAAATTCTACCTTTTAAATAAGGCGGAGGGCGGATTTTTAAGCAGAACCAATCAAATAAATTTATCATTGGCGCACCTCACAGCATTAAAAATGTCATTCCGGGATCCTGCTGATATTCCTGTGACATCTCCTGTATAGGTTCGGCAAATTCCTCGGAATACTGACGAATCTGTTCATCTGTCAGCGAACAGGAATTCCACTCGTCATATTCGTTTCGGCAGTTTCCCGATATGAAAAAAGCGCCGTGAACAAGGCAATCGCCTACCATTCTGTTAGGTTCTGAACCGTTAAGCAGAAATTCTTCGTTGCACCAAGCTATCGCTTTGTTGGTCGGATCAAAATATATCGGCTCAATCAAACCGCCCACGATCTCCTGCATTGACTGAATATCTTTATTTATTTCCATTTCATACGGTTCTTTGTCGTTTTCTACCACAAGAATTTTCATTGACTGTCACCGCCTTCAACATCGCAGTCGCCCTGAAAAACGCAGCTTTCACAGCCGTCTACGCTGTTGCAAATTTCCATTAGCTCAACATCCGAAAGCTTACGACGGATGGCTGTCAACACAACGACATCCTCGTTTACTTCAAGTTCAACATTGACAGGAAGACCGTTTTCATTAAACAGTCCGCTGAAATTTGTCACGCCGTTTTTGGCAAGTATCTGTGAAAATATAACTTTTTTCATATTTTTTCCCTTCTCCATAATATTCTCCTCGCAAGCTTTTACTTGCAATTTTTCTAATTTTAAATGTGCGGCACGGGTCCAGCGTCACGCTGGAAAAAATGAGAGTTGGTTAATTGCACCAACTCTCTGTGTTGTATCGTAATTTGAAATCAGCAGTTCCGCATACCGGCAGCCGCCGTCATACCTCTGTGCCATATTGTTCAGTCTGCTGATTTCTTCTATATGGATATTCGGCTTGTCCCAAAGTTCCCGGATTTCCTGACAGTCGTTGTAGGACACAAGGAATTTTCCAGAACAGTTCAGCAATACATCACGCAGCCGAATATGATCTTTCGCCGTAAACCCAACGTCCTTGTAATAATCCTCTGTTGCAAAATACGGCGGATCGCAATAGAAAAAGCTCACCGGGCGGTCATACTGCCGTATCAGCTTTTCAAAGTCACGATTTTCAATAACCACTTTTTGCAGCCGTCTTGCCGCCATATCTATATGCGGAAAATCTGACCAGATGGAATGAGGCTGACAAGCGAAGCTGTCAAGTCCCGAAGCGTAGCTGTAACGGATAAGCTGAAAAAACTTTGCAGCTCTATCAACATCACGCAGTCTTGGGAACAGCTTTTTCTTGTGCAGCGTGGCAATCCAGTCGAAGTCCTCACGGGAGTTCAGAACATACCGCAGCTTGTATTTCAGCTTATTCGGCTTGTCCCTGACACAGCGGTACAGATTCACCAGATTGCTGTTGTAATCGTTGAACACCTCCATTTCTCCGCCTGGCGGCTTGTGAAATAATACCCAACCTGCGCCTCCGAAAACCTCGATATACCTCTCGTAATAGGTTGGAAACCTCGCAAGCACGGCGTCCCTGAGCGCCTTTTTGCCGCCCACCCATGACATAAAGCTGTTCATGTAACTCCTTTCTGCCGCTGCCAACAACAAAAAGAAAAAGCCGCTTTGCAAGCAACAGAAATTTTCTGCTGTTGGCAAAACGACCTATACCAATTATTTTATTCGACTGTTGTCTATTTTACTTTTTTCCAGATCTTCATCTGCTCTTTTTGCAGCACTGCACAGCGCCATTGTAAATACACCGACCGTACCGCCGAAGAGCGAACCAAGTATAAATCCAAGCATAATCTCACCACCATTCATATTATTGTCAGTTCGTTTAATCCTCATTCCCGAACTCCTTTTTCAGTCTGCCGATAATGTGCCCCTTTCCGGTAACAAATGTCTGCTGATAGGTTTTGGTAAATGAATTAGTTTCAAAAACGGACTCCTTGACTGCAAAATACCCTCGGTCGATGTACTTCTGATACGGCAAATTTCCTGACATCAATATCTCGTTTTCACGCAGCCAGCGGAACAGCCGATTTCTGCCGATGGGAATATTTTCTTCCACAGCAAGCTTTGCCATTGCGTTCATATCGATGAGATTTTCGGTATTCGACACCTGATTTGCGAACTCAACTAACGGTTCATCGTGACGGATTCGCTCATTCAGTTTGTTGATAGCGGTCATCTGCAGACGGAAAAGATTTCGGTATGGTTCTTCAAGAAAGGGGAGGTAGTTTTCTATGAACATATCTTCATTGGCAACGTAACCTCCTGTGCGCCTTAAAGTAGGCAAAATGTTTGCGGTAACCCATCGCTTAAACTCTTTGGCTCTCGGCATTTTGCTTGATAAAATAAGGCTGTACAGACCGCTTTCATTAATTAGCGTTGCACCACGCTGACCAAAACTCGACGACGTTTTGTCGTTGAGTTTTTTATCTTCATTATCAACATGCATTGCAACAGCTTTGTTGACATCAGAGTACCCTAAAATAACTGCAACGTCCTTTCCTACAAACCAAGGTTCGTCGTTTTTTATCACCGTCCTGACTTGACCAAACTCTTCACTCTCAAAAATTTTTATTATGTTTTCCATCATTTATCTCCTTATCAAATTTTAATAAGTTTCTCGCAATCGCTTCAACAACCGCAACCGTAATCGAATTTCCAGCTTGTTTGTAGAGCTGAGCGTCGGACATCCCCGTTGCGGCAACTTTTTCAAACTGTTCTTTTGTGAAACCCTGCAATTTCCAGCACTCAACAGGCATAAGTCTGCGAATTCGTCCTCTGTGAACGATTCCGTGCCTGTCCGTCACCGTAATCGTAAACATCGGTTCATTTGGATTTTTTATTCGTCTGCCATTCTGACGGGTATGCTCCTTAAAAGGATTGATGATTGCTCTCGGCGCATCATCCACAAAAACAGCGGAGTGTTCACCTTTGTGGTTACTCACTCCGCTGTCCTGCCGTGCGGTTATGCATCTTGCTGTATCCGTTAAATTCGGAGGAGGGTTGCTGTCAATAAAGTAAAGACCTGTTTTACCGCCCATACCTCCCGAACCGCTGCATTGCGTTACCGCAAGTCCATCGGGAGCATAAACCCTCGAACCCTGACTTCCACCGATTATTTGTTCAGTTTTCCTGCTATTTTCGCTGTCGCTTCTGCCGAAAGCCAGTATTTTTCCGGAACAATTGATTCCAAGACATCCTGCAATATATACTCTCTTTCGGACTTGGGGAAGATAATCGGCGCTGTTATACACACGCCATTCCATGCAATACCCCAGTTGGGAAAGCGTTTCAATGATTTTTGCAAAAGTTTTTCCCGAGTCAATCCCCATGAGACCGGGTACGTTCTCAAACAAAAAATAGCGAGGTCTTTTGCTTTCAAGAATTCGGGCAAGTTCAAAGAAAAGATCGCCTCGCTCGTCTGCAAAGCCTTTTCTTGCGCCGCAGACCGAGAACGGCTGGCAGGGGAAACCTCCGGTAAGGAGATCAAAGTCCGCAAGCTCTCCGGCGTTAATATTTCTGATATTTTCATAAAATTGCTCATCTCCCGTGTCATACAGCGTTCTGTAGGCTTTCTGTGCGAACTTGTCGATTTCGCACCATGCCACAATTTTAAAACCTCCGACCCTTTCCAGAGCGGAACGGAAGCCTCCGATGCCCGAAAATGCGTCGAATACTCGTATCATCTGACCATTCCTTTCTTTTTGAATAATAAAAAAAGCGGCTAAGTCTTTTTCAAAACTTAACCGCTACATTGTCATGTTCATTTCAAAATTTTCTGACTGCTCTTCAGTTTTTTCCATTTCCTCAGACAGATTTTCCTCCTGCTGAATTACATGAAATATGTCCTCGCCGGGAATGAGAGAAAGGGAACGTCCGTTGTCCCATTTCATTAATAACTGACCGGCGTCATCAACTGCAATTACCGTTCCTTTTGTGCCTGATGGAATCGGCTGTGGATCGTTTTCCATGCTGTCAAGGCATATTCTTGTGCCTTTGGGGTATCTTTCTTTCATCATTTCAACTTTTCTTCTGTTGTACATAATTCACCTCACATCGTCATGCTCATACTGGGTTCTTCCGATAAATCTTCGGTCTGCTCAACACCCATTTCTTCTTCCGTCTGCAGCGACCAGTCCTTGCCATCATCCCAGAAGCTGACATAAATCTCGCCGTAATCGGCGGTTTTGATCGGATGCTGCTCCATTCCCTCAAAAAATCCGTCTGAACACTGACCGGTTAGATAACTACGCAGTTCTTCCAGTTCGCTGTCAGTCAGCTCTCCGACAATCCGGCATTCAAACACGCGCATGAGTTCACCATTGATTTCCCTGACAGATGGAATTGCCGAGAAAACTTTTTCGCTGACTGCCGGATTATTGTCAAAATACACCATCAATCCACGATTTTCTTCTTCCGGTTCAGAGTAATCCTGAATGAAATCGTTGATTTCCCTTTCACAATCGACTGTAAACCTTGAAGGGATTTCTTCCATGTCATCTATGACTTCTTCATCAAACTCATAATCGGATTCGTCATACTCCCTGACGATGCGCAGAGGACAATAAAACGTCAGCTCCTGAGTAGGCTTCACTTCAACTGTGATATCCGGCTGAAAGGGAACTTCGATGGACTGACTTTCCGCCATCTGAATGTCCTCTCGTTCACGAAGCATTGCTGTTACCGAATCACGCAGAACGGACTTTACATCCAGATCAGATTCTTCCAGCAGCTCGTCAAAAGTGAAGCTTGTTTCACCGCAGTGAGCCAGTTCTGCGATTTTGTCAGCGATTTTTCTCAGACTGCTATGCAGCCGTGTTTCAGCGGCGGTCAGTTCATTGCTCTCCAGCAGCGCTCTTGCGTTAGGGATAAACTGTGACTTCCGAGCATATTCTGAACCCTCGGATTCTACCAAAATTCCATCGCCGGTATCGTAGTCTACGAAAAGCATACAATGGGCGACATCATCGCTGTCGATATACATCAGATCACGGTTCTCAGCGATATACGGATTATCATTAAGAACGTCATTTTTGAGCCTGTTAAACGAATTTCCGTACAATGTGATTACTTTCTCCACACTGATTTCATCTGTTTTGTAGCTGTTCACCTTATGATTAAGCGTGCTGTTAAATTTTAGTTTCTTCATCTTATTCCTCCGTAAATATTTTTTTAGCGGTATTTTCTGTTTCTTATGTTTCACCTCCGTCTGGGTACAAAACCTGCTAAGAAAAGTCAATACCTTTTTAGCGGATTTTGAAAATTTTTTTAAAGGTTATAGAAATAAAAAATATGTATAACAATAAGACCGAAAACAAATAAAAATTTTTTCAGTCTAAAAATGATATTAATATTCTGTCACCCTTGACAGTCGATAAAAATGCGGTATTTTATTAGCGCCGATGGTGAGAAACTCAAAAATATGCTAGTTTATCTCACATCGGCTAAGAAGATTTTACCGCTTTTTTATCGCCGGTAAAGGGCAAGCCGCCCTTGGCGGTGACAGTATTTGCATCAGGTTCAAAATCTAAAAATATGCTGTTATTGTACACGCTTTTAACTCTTGCGTAATAAATACGCAAAAATTTGTTAAGAGCCGCTATTTTCGCAACTTTCTTTGCTTTGCCCTCTTCTTCCTTTTTTATCATATAAAGATAAACTGCGTTATCTTCCGTTGGCTTTACAGTTTTCAAACACTTCATAACCTCGTATCCGGTCTTTCTAAGCAATGACGAACCTCGCTTAGATATTTTCCGATGATCGCCCGTAAAGTTTCCGGATTGAAACGGCGGAGAATCCAGTCCGGCATAAGCTATCAATGCTTTACCACTGTGAAAACGTCTAATATCTCCAATCTCTGCAATTAACCTCGGCGCAAGAATATCTCCAACTCCGTTCATAGCTCTTACAGTCTCATATTCAGGCAAGTCCCTTGCAATTTCCTGCATTTGTGTTATAATAAGTTCCAGAGTCTTGTTTATTTCTTTCAAGACTCTTACAGCTTCCAGCGTCAACATTTTGGTCGATGCAGCGTTGGAGGGCAAGGTCGGGATACTATTGCGTGCCAGAGAATATATCGCTTGCGCTTTGGACTCTTTGGCTTGGTATCCTTTCTTTTTTGCCCAATTACAATAGCTGTTTATAAACTGTTTTTCACTTTTCTTTGTAATATTATCAAAATGCCAATATTTCTCTACAAAATCACATAATTTATCCTTAGTCGGAGTTTCAGAGTTATTTCCTCTTAATATTTTTTTGATTCCCGGCATTGTTCGATCAAGTATATTTGTCAGAGCCAGTTTACCGGCGATTTTCATTTTAATATAATGCGAATGCGAATATTGGCGACCAAGAATTTGAAGCTGATAATAAACATCTTCAGGCGCATTATAATCGGAAAGTTTGAACCAATGATCTATTCCATAATTGGCTATACGAACTGAATCCATTTTGTCTGTTTTACCTCTTCGAATAGAAGAAGAGGCATATTTTTTCATTGCCAAAGGATTTATTACATATACAAATAATCCTGCTTTCTTAAGTTCTGTAAGCAATGGAAGATGATATATTCCTGTTGCTTCCATTACAATTCTGGTTTCTCCATCAAGCTTATTTATTACTTTTATTAGATTGCTTATGCTTTCTTGCGTATGTATAACTTCAGTGGGAGACATTATTACTTCTCCATACGGCTTAAGAATACATACTATGCTTTTTTCTTTTGATACATCAATTCCTACGCTGTTCATGTTGAACCTCCTGATTTTTATTTTGTAATTGTATCCATCAGCGCTTATTACAATTCATTTTGGTTCGTTACGCGAAAGCTCTTATGAGTTTCAACCTGCTTAATCGAATGCTTATAATAAGGGATGGCAGACAGTTTTGTTCACGGAGGCTCTTTGCTCCAAAAAGACCGACGTCTGACCAATTACTCCCTTATTATATATTAAATAAGCGCAAATGTTTAACACTTTTTCGTGTTATTCATTTACTCTTTTTATTGTACCAAAAAAGACCGCTTTGTTTAACATCACTTAAAATTGTGATATTAGACAAAACGGTCTTGAAAAGTTTATATACTAATCTACATATGAAAAAAGGCATATCTAAGATTATTTTTCCCAAATTTGCCTCTGAATTCTGAAATATTAAAAAATCGAGGGTTCGAATCCTTCTTATTGGGTTCATTCATCCATGGTTTTTAACCTTGATTTTTCGCCGTCAGAGCAGCAAAAAAGCCCGTAGATACGGGCTTTGCGGACTATTCATCTTTTTTATAGTCACAATATGGAGTGCCTGAATGGAATCGAACCATCGCACATGGCGTCGGAGGCCAATGCTCTATCCGCTGAGCTACAGGCACATTACATTAAAATTATACCAGATTCTATTGAAATTTGCAAGTGTTTATGTTATAATAATAATGAAATTTTATTGAATGAATAATTTTTTTAAAATTTAACACATAAAATTAAACAGTTATAATAAAATCAAGGAAAGAATAATATAAATGTATAAAATTAATTAGTTTAAATTGTTAATATTTGTTGTATTAATATAAGTTGATTTGAAAGAACGTATTAAAAATTATTTTTCTTTCAGGAGATAATTGATTATATGAGGAGAGATTATTTTGAGCTGTCATATTTATATATCAGTGTGTCAGACTGGAACCAATATTGCGAAGATACTGAAAATTTTTACAAGAAAACCGTATAATCATGTATCTGTATTTTCGGATCCGACTCACGGAGAAATGTATAGTTTTTGCAGAAATAAACCGAGCAGACCTCTGCCGGCAACATTTAATAAAGAGATTGTAGGTAAAGGTACGCTGGGTAAATTCAGTTTTATTCCATGTGAAATATATAAACTTGATGTAACTGAAGAGCAAAAAGAATGCTTTGAAAAAAATCTTGAATTTTTTAAAAACAACAGAGATTGTTTTTCATATAACTGTATTGGACTTGGATTAATCTTTTTACATATTGCGTTTAAACGTAAAAACAAATTTGTATGTTCACAATTTGTAGGACATATAATGGAAAAATCCGGAATAAATCTTGATATACCTAAACCTGTCTGTCTTCATACTCCTGAGGATTTCAGACATATAAAATCAGCTCAATTGATTTATAAAGGCGATTTAAATAAATTTCATATAAGTGAAGAATATAATTCTGTGAATTTTATGGAAAATCAAAGTGTTCGCACTGCATAACGATCTCAGCTGTTGTCTTTATTTTGTCCGGCAAAATAATGTAAAGCAGAAATCCGGCAGTATTCTGCAATGATTTATTTTTATCAAAATAAAATTTTTTATTAAGTATTTTTATTTCTGTTTTTGAATTGTTGTTATTTACTTCAGCCATAACAAGCTGATCCTTGCTTATTATATTATAAGAATTTAAATATGCTTTCATAAAGCCCCATACAAAACCGTTTATCATTACATAAATGAAGACGGCAAGTATAGAGGCTCTTTTTATTTTACGTTTTCTTTCCATTATGTTTAATTCTCCTGATTTAATTTAAGCAGAGCTTTGGCTAAAGATTTACCCAGCAGTTCTCCTGAATATTCAACCTGTTCAAGAGTATTCCCGTGAGTGCCAACTTCAATCAACAGACTTCCTGTAGTTAAATCCTGATTGTATTTTCTGTAATCAAACAGGATCGGACGTGTAAAACCTGTGTAATCTGATGACATCTGCTGTTGTAAAAGAGAAGCAAATCTGAAGTTTTTCATATAATCGGGCATATCCATAGTACCATCGTCACAGCCTGATATAATCATAACAGGAGCAGCGTCTTTACCGTTGACTTCAACTACAGGCTGCATAATGCTGTCATTTGTTCCTATTGCATCTCTATGTATATCCAGAACGACTTTTATTGACGGATATTCTTTCAGAATTTTTTTTACCGTTTCAGCGCTTCTGTCATATGATCCGTTATAAGACGGATAGTCGTGGATAGTTGTATCATGAATGACCCCTATGCCTGCATTTTCCAGCTGTTGGGTAATTTTATCTCCGATCATAACAACATTTTTTGAAGGATCGGTTGTCCGGTAATTAAAACTTGAATCAAAAAAATCTCTTTCAAAGGGTTCAAAGCTTTCAGTCGTATGAGTATGCATAATAAGTACCTGGGGTTCATCGTTTAATTCTATTGTAAATTCCGGCATTAAACGGCTTTCCTCTAAAAGTACGCCGTTTGAAATATCAGTTTCATTTCTTACCTGTCCGCCGTCATCAAGACCAATATATTTTACTCCGCTATAACGTTCAAAGGTGTCTTTATATACTGTGCTTTCTCCTGTGTTCCATTCGGTAGGGTAGGGCTTTGGACCTGCTTCACTGTCAGATTCAGTATTTGAAACTTCTTCCTGTTCTTCATGCCAGCCG
>OIEL01000699.1_pt1 | contig 18116 bp, 33 predicted proteins | sample 1581731 | NCBI WGS metagenome assembly OIEL01 (sample SAMN01760977, study PRJEB22395) | human gut metagenome | reverse complement strand
ATGACGTGGTCTACATAGTACGCATATATGTCTATGTGGTCGAATCGTTGCAATGCTTCAGCTCTCGCCTTGCGCCATGCTGCGCAGATGTAGAACTCTGCTGCCTGCTTGTTGCGCCTGTGCTTGTTATACTGCATATGTCGGGACTGCTGCCCCTGCTGCTTTTCCTCGCACGCTTTGCAGTATTTAGTTCCTTGTGGAATTAATTTTCCACATTTACATTTGTGTAGTAGCATTGTTGTTCCTCTCCTGCTGTCCCTTGTCATGCAGCATAAAAAAATGACCGAAAAACACGCAACGTTTACACGTCGTTATGCTTTCGGTCTTCGCAACTCCACAACATCATTTTATTACTATATATCTGTATTCAAAACCCCAGTTTTTCCCGCCATTTTCCCGCTGTTTTCCCACTGTTTTGCCCTTATTTTGTATATTTTAGGTACAATTTTATTTGTTTTTTCACAATTTTTTACAGTGCCTTTACACCGAATAATTTAATTGCCATCTTTCGATTTACCTCTTTTATCCAGTTTGCCGGGCTGTTTTTTCCACAATTTAGCCTGTGTGCTATCTCTTCTAACGTCTTTTGTTCTATGTAATGCATTTCAAACGCTTCAAATTTGTACATCATGCCTTTTTGTGCATATTCTGCCTTTATCTCTTTCATTGCTCTGTCTATATTTAATATCATCATCGCTGTCGCCATTTTACTGGCTTTCACGCTGTTCAGTTCTGCGTTTTCGCCTTTTAGCTTTTCGCAATGTTTGTAAATTTCCGTGTCAACTTCTGTTTCTTCTGCAATGGCATTTTTTACATAACTTTTTAATTCGTTGTATGTTTCCATTAGATGCCGCGTGTCGCTCCATGCTTTTTCCTTTTCTGTTTCCTCTTTTCCTCTTTTCATTTCCTTCTCCTTCTTAAATTTCAAGAAACCGCCACCTGTTTATACAGATAGCGGTTTCCTTTTCAATTATTTATTTGCTTTTATAAATTCCTTCATGAAATTTGTTACTGCTGCCGTTTGGCTCACTCCTGCCTTTTCACAGGCAGCGGCGAAATCGTCAGCAAGTTCCTTTTTCATTTTAAATCCTTTTGTAATTATGCCGGCTTTTTTCCGGTATCTCTCTGTTGCTTCGGTCTGTGCGCTTGGTTTACCTTTTGGCATTTTTCATTCTCCTTATTTCTTTTTTTACGTCACACAGCCCCGTCATTCCTGCCGCTAATAGTATCAAGCTTGTTGTTACATTTTTAACGGAGAAAAACAGTGTCCATGCAGCGATTAAAAAAAATACTGTTTCTTTTTTCATTTTTCTTTGCAGATGTGCTATAATGAAAAGTAAGGGGAGGCGGTTTCCCGCCCTTGCCCTTATTTCAAGGCTGCAATCAGTTGTGCAAGTCCTGTCATTGCTGTTCCCAGTGCCACAAGTCCAGCAATAACAAGTTTCGCAATTTTGATTGCGGTCTTTTTTCTTTTCTTTTTAGACATCTGCTTTTACCTCCTTCCCTTAACTTATGTATTTATTATATCATATGGTTACCCATATGTCAATGTTTTTTATTATTTTTTCTTTTATTTTTTAATTATTCGCTTATTTATTTAATTGTCAATGTGCTTTTTCCGTTTTGCATTTCTTTGTGCCCGTTCGTGGGCTTTGCTTCTCTTTCTTTTCGTTTCACCCTCTTTCTGTCCGTTTACGAAAAAGGCAAAGGGTCTGCACTTGCTTCTATTGGCATAAATCCACTGTTTTCTGCTGCCGCCGATTCTTTCTTCTGACCTGCATTATTGCTTTCTGCTGCCTGTTTGGATTCTGCAAATTCCGCAGACTCAACAACAATATCTGTTGTATATACTCTTTGTCCTTCCCTGTTTGTATAACTTCCTGTCTGTATTCTTCCCTCTATGGCAAGCTTTACCCCTTGTCGTCCATATTTTTCGATAAACTGCCCGATTTTTTCAAAAGCTACACAACTAATAAAATCCGCTGTCTGCTGTCCTTCCTCTCTTTTTGTTTTCCTGTCTACAGCAAGAGTAAACCGGGACACTGCCATTGGTTCAACTCCGTCTGTATATCGAGTTTGCGCGTCCCTTGTCAGCCTGCCTATTAATATTGCTTTATTCATCTTCGTACCTCTCTTTTAATTCTCTTGCAATTTCCAACTGCCTTTTTAATATTTCCTGTTCTTCGTCCATGTAATTCTTTTTAAATTCCGGCGCTTTGGAATACTTATATACTTGCTGTAGTCTTTTGCGCTTCTGTATTAATTCTCTTTGTTCCTCGTTCATGTATGTTATTGTGTATTTTGTGCCACAATGCGGACAGGTAAAAAATATTTCTTCGATGTCCTTGCCGTTTTTGTCTTTTGCCACTACCCGGCTTTTTTGCCGGGTTTGGTGTTCTTTAATCTCTTTACTGCACTTATCGCATATTATCATTTTTGTTTTCTCCTTATTCATTTGATTTTAATATCACTTTCGGAATGTTAAGTCCTTCCGTCCTCAATTTCTCCGACAACTCTGCAAGTTGCATTGCATATATTTTTTCATATGTTCGCCCTATGTGCTTCTCATCGCTCCACGCTGTCATATTGTTCCCATTTATAACTATGTTTTTTTGTGTTGTAGTTATAAGGGTTTTAACTTGGTGTGCAAGTGTCTTTCCTGTTCCTCTGCCTTGTAACGGATATTCGCTTTTTTTCGATAGGATATAATCTTTCTGCCATTTTTCAAATTTTATGTTTAGCGTTCTTTCAATTTTTTTCAATGTTTTTTTATTGTTTTTGTATACATCTGAATTTAATTTTTTTATTGCTGTTTCTGCAAAGACTTGCGCACTGAATATATCTCCGTCATTTAACACAGTATCATACGTTTCCCCTGTTTTTGTATTCTTAATTTTTACAAGATTCCCGTTTAGTGTCCCTTCCGTCTGCTCAATTTTAATTTTTAAGTCCTTTTCATTTTCTAGTGTTTTTCGGATTGTTTCATATATTCCTTGTCCTTCCGCGCTTTCTTTTTTTATGTCGTCTTTTATTGCTTCACTGTGCGCCTGTCGTTTTATCATTTTGTATGTTTCCCACCTCAAAATACATTCATCGGAATCCGGTATACATATACATTTACTGTTCATCTTGCAATTTTTACATTTTAACGTCATATTGTTCTTTGTTCCTCTCTTTGCAGTTCTTTTTTAATTCCACAGCTTTAGAATACTTATATACTTGCTGTAGTCTTTTGCTCATCATCCTGTGGGAATTGAAAAACACTTAGCTTTCTAGTTTTTAAAATTGTGCATCCAAGTTCATCTAATGTTAATATTTCCCTTATATCTTCGCGACTTCCTTTTGTATAAAGTTTCAAGGTTTCTAATTCTTGAATACCACCGTTCCCGGTGTTGATTTAACTCTCTTCATATTCTCTCCTATTCCGCTTCTGATTGAAGCCATTGTAATCTTTTCTTGATTTATATGGTCTGTATTCACATTTTCCATTTCTTGTCCTACAATAAACATAATCATCATCATTTTTCGTAAAACAGTATTGACAAGTTCTGCATTTTTCAAAGAAGTTTTCACTTTCCATTTATATTACCTCTCAATTCTTTCAGTTTTGCTTCTGCTGATTCCTCTGTTGAAAAATATCTTCCGTCAATATCAATATTTTCAATTTCATAAACTGTCAAATCTCTTATAGACTTACTCATTACTGCCGCATATTTCGGATTATTCTTATCAACAATGTAATACACTTCTTTGCAGGGTAATTTCAAAAGTCTGCCCTGTTCCTCTAAATCCTCATATTCTTTGAGTTTCGCGAACCATTTTGTAATCTGTTCATTCTCCTTAGCAACTTCTAAATCCAAATCGGCACGATTGTTCTCGGCATCGTCTATCGCTTCATCAATATTCATTTCTGCTCCTTTCTTTGCACTTCCCGGCTTTACCGCAACCATATATATACTGTCCTTGTGCGTTTTTTCCTAACTTTATACGGAATAGGCAGGAATCACAGTACCTTTGTAGATTATTAATGTTTATGCTCTCTGTCTTCATCTGCTGTCCTTTCCTTTACTCGTCTTTAATCCCTAATATACAATAGCCGTTTTGTAATCCTGTAAACTCTTTAAGCATGTACGTTATAAGCTTTCTGCACGTTCTCCCTGTTTCTTCTCCTGCTTCGTATTCGTGTAGTTCCAGTATCTCTCCGACTTTGTAATTTCGGTCATTTTTGCGCAGTTCAAACGTTTTTACGTTGTTCTTTACGTCTTCAAAAAATTCCTTGCCGATTTTAATATCATGTACCTTTTTTTCTTTCTCGCTCGGAAGTGTCTTTATCCTTTCCGCTTCTTCCTGCTCTTTTAACTTCCTTGCAGTTTCCCGGTCAATTTTTTCCTGTTCTTCGTTGTATCGCTGTTCTGCCGTCTTCTGTGTTTCTGCTCTGTTTAAATACCTGTCACAACTTCGACATGTCCCCGTTTTAACATTGCAACTTTCGTATCGTGCGCAGCTGTAACACAGGGAAGTTATACTTTCCGGGTGTGCATCTTCGTATTCGTCCGTGTCTTCTTCCGTTTCGTCTGGTACTTCTTCCGTTTCGTTTTGGTTTTCTTCCTGCATTTCAATTTGTCCTGGCATCTGTTCGTTGTCTGTCTGCTGCCGGTTGGCTTCCTTGGCTTCTTTAATCTCTTTAAACGTCAATCCGCTTTCCTCGTATTTTTCTAACAGGTTGTTTTGTTCTTCCTCTGTCATGCCGCTAAGTTCGTAAGCGGCGGAAAATGTCAATCTCCCCTCTTTTAGTTCTTCCGTAAATTTGGGGATAAGGCGCTTGTTAATGCTTTCTATCTGCGCAATTTTGGTTATCGGCATTTTTAACATATCGGCGATTATGTCCCGCAGTCTTCCGCTGTCCAGCTTATACCCCTGCAAGGTCAATCCGTCTTTTTTCATGCGTTGCAAGGTTTCTTTCAGTTTTTGTTCTTCTTCCAATATGTCTTTAACTGTCTTATTGCGGTATGTATTCGCAATAATAAGTTGTACGATTTCCTCGTTTTCCTCTGCCGGTGTTTTTACTTGGCAGGAAACGAACTCAAATTCTTTGTGTCCCTGCTCCGTTAAAAGTTTTAACGCTCTCCACCGTCTTTCTCCGGCGATAAGTCTATAATCCCCGGATTCGCTCGGCGCGTATACCACTGTTAAATTTTCTAATAATCCTACCGCGTAAATATCTTGTGCAAGCTGTTCTATATCCGGCATACTATAGAAATTCTTTGCATTGCTGTATATTTTATTAATGCTTATATCCTTTACCCGGAATCTTGCTTTCGGTGTGTTGTCTACTGCTGCCGCCTGCGTGTTCTTATTAAGTGCGTCTATTACATTCCATGCCATATCCTTATCTCCTCTCACTACTCCGTAAATTCTATTACAATTTCTTTCAATTCTTCCGCTGTCAGGCTTTTTATATCTTCGTCCTGTTGTTGTATTAATTCCCTTACTTTTTGCCTACTTACGTATATCTTCATCGTTTTTATTGCATTTGTAACCGCTTTTCTAATTTGCTTGTCGGTTTTTATGCTTTCATCTTCGTCTATCTCTTTAAATATTCTTTCCGCTTCTCTCTTATCTATCGTGTATAGAGTCTTCAGCTTGCGTTGTTCCGTTTCTGTCTTGCTTTTTTCTTTTGTGTGTCTTGCCTGCTCTATTTCCTTTTTCATCTGCTCGTATTCTTGCAGGCTTATAGTTACAAGCGGCGGCATATTGTTCATGTTCATTTTTTACATCCCCTTTTTATATTTCTTTTAAAAGTTCTTCCGTTACCGCTCTATAGTCCTGTGTTGCTATGCAGTTCTTTGCAAATACCGGAAGCGGTACATGTGCGATTGTAGATTTTTCCGCAACTACAGACCGCCGCACTGCCGTATCGAAACAATTAAATTCTGCTGCTGCCCACTCCTTTACCTGTGCAGTCGTTTTATTCTTCTGCTGCATAGTCAATAATACTTTTGTTTTTATGCCCGGATTTAACGCTCGCAATGTCTTTATCTGTTCATTTGTGTTTAACGCTGCTTCTACCTCGAACCCGCCGACCTTTACCGGTTCAATCAGCATATCCGCCGCGGTCAATACGTTTGTCACGGTCATATCCATAAGCAAGCCACAATCTACAATGCAATAGTCATATGCTTCTTTTACTTCTTCCATAGCCGTCGTGAACCGTGTAACTTGGTTCTGCTGTTCTGTAAGCATAAGATTCATATTAGTTCGCATCAAATAACCATTTGCCGGGATAATGTCGATGTTGTTATATACTGTCGTCTGTATCAAGTCCGCCGTTGCATATGCTCCGCCTGTCGTTCTGTGGTTTTCTAACAGTTCTGCCATTCCCTGCCCTTCCTCATCGTACCGACCGTACAGCATTGATATATTCCCCTGCTGGTCCGCATCTGCAATCAATACTCTTTTTCCTTTTTCCTCTCCTAAAATGTAGGCTATTGCCGCCGCTGTCATCGTCTTCCCGATTCCGCCTTTTTGGTTCATTACTGCTATTATTTTCATGCGTTTGCCCTCGCTTTCTTCCCTTTGTTTTATGCTGTCGCAATTATTGTTTCGTAACTTTCTAATTCTTCCAACGCTCTTTTATAGCACTGTGTTTCATTTTCTTCCTGTACATCTACAACTACAGTTTTGCCGCTTAATGTTTCACGGTATATTTTTATTTCCATCCCTCTTGCACAACTCATGTCATATAGGCGCATATTGTAGATTTTGCGCATTTTTATGTATTTGTTGTAAAATGCCCGCATTGCGTTTTTATAGTCCTGTTCTTCACTCTCCATTGTCTGTCCTTTCCCAGCCCTCTTTTAAATACAACATAACTGTGCCATCGTCATTATTTTCTTGAAAATGTATATATTCTTTTCCAATTGCACTTATATATTTTTCTGCTTCTTCTTCAGAGAAGCACAATACACTATCCATTTTTATTTTTCCTTTCTCTGCCTTGTCTGTTTAAGTTCGCCGTTTTTTATAACGCTGTTATTCGGCATCGTCATCTGCTGCCGTGCCGTTCCGTTTTCTTCGTTTCCCGGTGTGCATAACTGCAAATACTCCCGCAGGATATTAACCGCATCTGTTGCTGTGTAACAGGTTGCCGTATAGTGTCCAGCTGCCGCCATATCATACAAAAATTCTTTCTGTGCCTGTGTCCGTGTACCGTCCCCGAACTTCATTTCGATGTACAGCCCGCAGTATTGCCCTTTTGGGTATGGCAAGCACAAATCCGAAACCCCGGCTTTTACTCCCATCTGCTTTAGTTTAACGGCTTCAACTTGGTTTCTGCTGCCGCCGTTTGGCACATGGTGCAGCCATTTTAATTCGGGATACTGGCGCATGTGCCAGCGTGCCCATTCCACAACATTAATCTGTTCCGTATCTTCGGAACGCTTCGCATATCTTACATTCATGCTTTTTGTCCTCTCTTTCTTCTCTTTCTTTGATTTACTTCTGTCCTATATTTTTCATTCAACATTGTATTGGTGATGGTTTGGCTTCCTGTGTTACCGGCTTGTACATTCTCGCGTAGATATAAAATCGGCGGTTTATGTCGTTGTAACGAATTTCATATTCGCTCAATTTGTATCCGTCCTTTTTGTACCACTTATTTAATTTGTCTTCGATGTTCGCTCTACCGGTAACTATTTCGTTTATGTCCTTCTTTTTAAACTTATAGTGGTTTTTCTTAATGTTCGGCTTTTTAAGTCCTTTGCTGGCGCTCCATGTCTTTTGATACTTGCCTTTTTCTTCTTTGGGCTTAGTTATGTACTTAGACAGTCCAACAAGTCCATTTTCGTCTTTGTGCAGTCGGCGGACTTGGTTTCTTCTGCCTTTCTGCCATATCCTCTCTACATCGTCCATTGCCATATCGCCATCTAAAACGATGTGATGATGCCATCTTCCTTTTGCGCCGCACTCGGTAACATACACATAACGCAGATTCGGCAAGCCGTCTTTTTTCCTTTTAGTGTTAAGACGGCGGATATAGTTCTTTATATCCTTTTTTGCCTGCTCCATAGTTTCCGGGCTGTATTCGTCTGTGTAATTTAAGGTTGCCCAGATGTCGTCGTTGTCAAAATTTGCAATTATAGTACGCTCACACATTTTGCGGCTGTTTTTTTCGTTTAAATTGTGCTGCGCCCGTCTTTGCCGCTCAATCTGTAACTCTGTCTTTACGCTTTTATATTCTTGTGGTGTAAACTCGGGATATACTTCCACTTCAAGCTGTTCAGCCGCTTTTATCTCTTTTGTTGCATATATAGATTTAACTATTCCTTGTTTCCACAATCTTTCGATATAAGATTCTTGCACGTCTTTAAGAGTCTTATCAAAAATTGTTTCATAGTCGTAATCTATGTATGCTACTTTCTTTTTCTTTCTTTTCTTTGTGTCCATACTTCTGCCCGCCTGCTATGTATTCTAGATATTTTTAATTACATCGTTGACTTGTTACTATCTATTACAAGTCCGAAAAAACGTTTTTCAGCCCAGCGCAGTATTGACACTTTTATAAATGTGCGATATACTAATGCTGTACTTATTCAGTTACCTTGTAATACAGGGCAACAACCCGGAAGGCATTCGGACTTTTTATATCCGAATGCCTTTCTCCATATCTATGAAGCTTTTTCAGCTTCTTTTTTCCTTATTCCTTTTAACTCTACCTTCACGCCGTCATTGCGCTGTGTAAGGATTAATGCAATCATTCGGAATGCTCTTTCTACATTCGGAATGTTTTCCGGGTTGTTCGGGTTTCTGTATTCTTTTAATTCTGTTTTCATATGTTTTGCTCCTCTCTAATCTAATCCGTGTAGATATACACATATTTAATTAGTCTGTATGCTCTGTTTTTCTGCTCCTTGTTCATTTTTCGCAGCAGTCTGTATATCCTTACTAATTCCATGCTTTTTCGCTCTCCTCTCGCTTGCTCTGTTGAATTGTGGTGAAAGATTCTTTCACTGTTCTTATTTCGCATTATAGTGTAAAATTCTTTCACTGTCAATATTTTTTGGAGGTATCTTTTTATGTTTGGCAAGCGTTTAAACGAAACACGCAAAAGTAAAGGCTTTACTGCTCAAGCTATGGCTAATCAACTTCATGTTGATATACGCACATACAGGAACTACGAAAGTGAACATTCTTATCCATCATTAAAATTACTGGTTAAGATTGCGGATATTCTTGATGTATCTACTGATTATCTTCTTTGTCGTGATGATTTTCTGAAATCTCGCGGAGTTTTCTCTGATGAACATTAAACAAGTCCTCTAACTTGTCCCATAATTCAACACGTCCAACTGTTCTGCCCGCTTCAATCATTTTGTAATATCTCAAGCCGATATTCAGCTTATCCGCAACTTCCTGTTGTGTCATGCCCGCCGCTTGGCGGGCTTCTTTTAATTTCCTGCGCATCTTCTTTTACGCTCCTTTTTTTGTCGCTTTGTCCGCTGTTTGGAATACTGATATATTGTATATATCCATCCCTCTACCGTCCGCAAATCCATATTCCCGAGTTTTTTCTTCTTTCATATTTATCCGTCTTCCTTTTTTATGCAATTACCGTGATTTCTTTGTCTGTGCGATTATAGTAAAATACGCTGTCTGTACAACGCATATCGTTTGCATCTTTGTGTTTGCTAAGTATTTCTCTATAGCCACTGTCGCAAATGCTTTTTAATCCTTCCGCATCGTTTCCGGTCGCCCGTGATGCAATCGCTTCATCTTTTGTCGGGAATATCACTATTAAATCATCGTTTATCTTGTTGGCTATATCTGCCAGTACATTTTTATTCAGTCCGAACAATGCGCCATCGTTTCCCCACTTTGATGATATTATGTAAAAATCTTCTTTCATGCCGCACTGCCATTCTTTTTTTCGCATTGCCGCTATAGTTTCCGCGATTTCCTGCGGTGCTCCGTGCTTTTTCAATTCGTATATCGCCTGTTTTTCGATAAAATCCGCGCTCGCCGTGAACCGCGGTTCTAAAATCCGGGCAGTGTTCTTCTGTCCTGCTTCGTACAGGTCAGATTCTGTCATTTTCAGCATTTTCATAACTTCGCCTGTTATTTCAATGCCTGCCTGTTTTTCATCGTCGGTGTGCAATACAAGTCTGTACACCATTGCCATGCCGTAATATTCCCGGTATGGTCTATTTTTTAACCTGGCATCGTCAAGGCTCGTAAGATAGTATATTGTGTTATCCTGTGGCATTGCTGTTTCAAAAAATTCTTTAATAGATGTGCTTTTGTCTGTCATTTTTTTGAAGATTTCGTTTTTTGTCGCTTTTTCCGCTTCGATATACTGCTCTGTCATTTTGTCTACAAGTGTTTCAAAATCTACATCTGTATTTTCATATACTCTATATACTTCATACAGATTCGCCGCTGGAGAAATTCTCCTTTTATTCACCTGTGGCGGCGGTGCAACCGTGAATCTGTCGCCTTTTATTGTGTCGCCGCTGATTACCATAACTGTATAATCTGCGTATTCTGCTGGCAGTTTCTTCTTTACTTCTTCGCATATTTTCATTTTAAATTCGTTGTATTTCATTTTCATTTTTTGTACCTCTCTTTACTTTTTAATTAAGCGCGCTAATCGGGACAACCGGAATCGAACCGGTTTTCAAAAGGGCGGGTGTTGCGCGAGGGGGGAGAGTTGCAACATTCCTTTTGGTTTTACCTTTAAACTAATCCCGTGAGCCGCATAACAGTGGTAACACGGCACCGTTATGCGCTGTTGCGATTCTTTTATTTTGGCGGTGGTAGCTGTCTAGATATCTTTTTTCATCGCCAAAATGGGGGGGAACTACCGCAACGAAACCCGAAACCCTGCGCAGCCTTTGACAGCTACACGGGTACTGAATACATTTACTTTTATCTACTTTGCTTTATTTACTTTTTGTTTAGATTTATTTTTGTTGTTTTTGGTTGTGCTTGCTCCTTTTTTCTTTTTTATTTGCTATATTTGCTATAATCTGCTGCCTTATTGATTACTTTCTGCGGTACATCGTGAACTGGTCGCACCGCATACGTTTCTCGTTCGGTGCTACTCTTTCGTAGCCGGGAACTGGTAACATTGCCGCTACTTCTTCCGGGTAAGCCTGTGCGGCAATAATGCTGCCGATGATAACAAGGGTTTTACCGGTTGCGCCGTACTGCTCTGCAAAATCTTTTTTAATTTCTGCGATGATATACAATCCTTCTGTTGTAGGGTCGAAACTTGGTTCTGTATAGATTCCACCCCAGTAAACTTGTGTTGTGCTGGCATTAATTAATTTGTCCGGGTTGTTTTCCACAGTTACAAGTTCACCGTCCGTATCCTGCATTACGATGTTATGTGGTGTAGTGTTTGCAACTACGATTCCATTTTTAAATTCCTTGAATTTTGTCATGTCTTTTTACCTCTTTCTTAATCTTTTCTCTGTTTTTTCATGCCGTTCCGCCCCGATTGCATCAAGTGCCTTTTCGGTCTGTTCTGTCGCTTCTTCGGCAAGTATTTTTCTAACAACGGTTAGACTAATTTTCAGTGCTGCCGCAATCTGCGGCGCTGTGTACTTGGCTTTATGCAGCCGTTTTATTTTCTCGCGCATTTTTCTTATTTATCCGCCCCCTTTCTGTTGAAAACCGGTCAAGTTGTTTTGGTCGTCAAATTCCATTTTTACTTGTCCTTTTATATCCGTGTCTTCTAACCACCAATCAAATACATCTTGTGCATTTTTCCAATCTGTTTTATCTCCGTCTTCTTTTCTGTGTTTTAACATTCTTGTAAACGCTTGCAGATACATATTTTTGTATGCCGGATACTTTTCAAATTCCTTTAGTCTTTCCTTTTTCCCCGCTATAGGGCAGCCAATACAGCCGATTCTTTTACAACCGCCCGGCAATCCATTGTTATACAATGGATTTACTTCTATTTGTTCGTGCTTTATGTACCACCACAAAAAATCGTCCTCCCAATCTAATATGGGATTTACCAGCGTTTTACTTGTTCTGTAGCAGTTTTCTACCGTCCTGTGACTTTCCGAATTTTCGTAATTTAGAATCAATCCGCCTTTTGTGGTCGTTTCCATTTCTCCTTTTTCCATTCGGCGCATTGCCGCGGTCGGCTGTGGAAATGTTATAATCCCGTGGTTATTGGCTCGGCTTCTGCTTTCTGCCGCTCGCACGCCAGTTATCACTTTTTTACCTTTTCCGCTTCTTTCTTTTAATTCCGCGCAACAATATCGGCATAGTCGCGTTGGTGGCATTTTCTTTTTTTCTATTAACTGCCACATCGACAGCCGCGGTCTTTGGATTATTACATCTTTCTTACTCTGTATATAACGCACCGTTTCCGGCGCGTCTACCGTTGTAAGGTTGTGCACAGCCGTAAATAGAACGCCGCTTTTCTTCGCAAGATGTAAAATTACGTCTGAATCTTTACCTCCGCTATATCCGAGTTGATATGGGTCTTTGCTTGCGAACGTCTGCAATATCTCTATTGCACGTTTTTCTTGTTTTTCCATTTAGTCCGTGCTCCTTTTTAAATCTTCTGCAATGCGTTTGCTTGCTTCTGCCGCATTTGCAAACGCATTACCCAGCGTTTCAAAAATTTTCGATACGATTTCCGAAATGTCCGGCATCTTAAATTGCGGCGCCGTGGCTTGCGGTATTGTAAATTGCGGTATTATGTTTTCTTTTGCCCGGCTGTTCCTTTTACTGGGTGGATTGTGTCCATACCTCTTTTTATATGCCTTTTTCCATTGTCTGTGGTTCATTCTTCATCACCGTCCGTTTCTTCCGGCGTGTCCGGTTCTTTTCCCAGCAATGTTTTTTCCAATTCTTCTACCTCGTCCGAAAGCTGCAAATTAATTTCATGCAGCTTTGTAACCGCTTCTTTTGCCTTTTCCTGTTTCTCTCCGTCAAAGTTCCAGCTTTCGAGGTTTTCAATCGTGTGCTCTAATGTCTGCTTTTCCTGTGCTTTGATATACAGTTCATTCAGAATTTTTTCTTTTTTTCTTCTTCTTTTTTCAAGAATTTTATCTAAATAAGCTTTTCTTTCTTCCGTCATTTTTTACCGTCCTTTTTTAAAATGTTCTTTTTGCGGCGGCTTCTTTTAAGATGCCCGCCGCATCTTCTAGGATTGCTGTTGCTTTTGCCGTGGTAAGTGGCTTTATCTCAAGCAAATCCGTTATTATCTTTTTTGTCATTGTTCTTGCTTCTTCGTCTTGATTAAAAACGAAATTCCCGCGCATTATTCGTGGATTCTTTTCACAAAGTTCAAGAATCCGTTTTCTTACTTCCGGGGCTATTCCCTCGGTTTCTGCTGCCTGTTTGCCCTGCTCCGGTTCTTCGCTTGGTGCTGTTTCTTCTGGGGTCTCGTCAAGCCTTTTCAGCTTCTCGCGAAGCCCCAGTAAAATGCTGTCATCTAAATTATTTAAGAGTTCAACAGCTTCCTGCGGTTTTCCTGCTATATGCAGTTCTTCCGCTTTCTTTTCTACTTCCGTCCGTCTTTTCTCTTCGTCAAAAATTTCATTTAAGAGAAATGCTCTTTTCTCTGCTTTTGTCATGTAATTACCCGCTTTCTTTTTATTCTTGCCTTAAAATGTTTCCTTGTCATATAATAAATGTGCAGCCATTTCATAAATGAAGGAGGTGAACCGTTATAAATGATTTAACTAAAGAACAGCAACGCCTGTTAGTTTCTATGTACAAAGAGGTATTAAATCGTCAGCCTGCTCTTTGTGCAAAACAGGCAAATTACTTTGAAAGTTCCGACCAACTTAACGAACTGTTTTCGCTTGATATGTCCTCTGACTATATCTCTGATTTGTGTTGGAAGTTGTATGCAAAGGGATATATTTCCTGTTATCCCGGTGACGATTTAGCGAATGATATTTCGCTCTGCGACCCAACTATTATTTACATGGAAAACAGATTTAAAAACGGTCTAAAGGACGTTTTATCGTTTTTGTCTAATTTTATTTAGCCAGTTGAGGACGTTTTGTAGAAAAGAAACGTCCTCTTTTTCATAAACAGTGTCCGTTCCGTTATTTCCTTTTCTTTCAAAGTTGGTTGCATAATTAATGTCTGTTGTGTGTCTGCATATTCCGCCTTTTTGGTAGCAAGTTCTTTTTTTGCAATCTTTTTTCTTTCCATTGCATAAATAAAATACCCGACTTATCAAAATCACCTTCTTTCTTATGCTGGCTTATTAAGCGTTAAACCCTGTGCCATCGTCATGCCAATCATGACGTTTTTAACCGCTTCTTGGTTTTCTTTTGTCAGCTGTGTCAGTAGCTGACAAAATTCTTTTACATCTTTCTTTTTTACGTCCAGTTTTTCATTCATACTCTTTCGCTTCCTTTCTTTTCTATAATGAATTTATTTATATCTTCCGGGGCTTGCGCCCCGGTCTTTTATGCTTCTACTGTCTGGCTTCCTGCGATGAACACCTCTCTACCGTCCCAGTTGCAAAGCTTTGCTGTCTTTGCTTCGCCCCGTCTTTCATTGGGCTTTCCTGCGTGTTTTACAGCTACATATGTAACTGTTTTTTTCGTCCTTTTTACGATTTCATATTTAATTGCGTTTTCTCCGTATCTTTTACCTGTTTCAAATTTCCTCATGTTTTTGTTCTCCTCTCCTGTGGTTTGTTCCTCGTTGTCTATGTGAACATTATAGTCCACTTAGATAATGTTGTCAATACCTTTTTGTTATCTTCGTGAACTTTTTTTATTGACCATTTATTTTATGCGTGTTATATTAATATTGTGTTAATGAATGTGAAAAGAGGTGATGTTATAAATGACACAGGGTGAGCGCGTAAAAGAGATTCGCAAAACTTTGAATTTGACACTTGAAAAATTCGGTGAAAAGTTGGGTGTTGGAAAAACTGCGATTTCAAATATCGAAAAAGGGAATCGAAATTTGACCGAGCAGATGACAAAATCTATTTGTCGCGAATATAACGTTAATTACGATTATCTTATACATGGTGATGGTGATATGTTCGATGATTTGCCGCAGACGATTATTGATGAATTGTGTTCGCAATATAATTTGAGCGATACCGAAAAGGCAATTGTTGAAATGTATGTATCATTCCCGGAAGATTTGCGGCAGGTTATAAAAGACAAGATAATTGAACTGCTACACAAGCAGGGTTGGACAAAGACAGAATAAGGAAGGAAGTGGTCTATTGAATATTATTTGTCTTGATACTGAAACAACCGGTGTTGACCAATATTCTGATGAAATTCTTCAACTTTCAATTATTGATGGTTGTGGTGCTATTCTTTTTAATGAATACATCAAGCCGGTTCATCATGACTGTTGGGATAGAGCTGAAATGGTAAACCATATCAGTCCTTTGATGGTAAAAGATTGCAAGCCGCTTTTGTATTATTCCGACACAATTCAACGCATTTTAGAAAATGCAGATATACTTGTTGGTTATAATATTTATAGTTTCGATTTGCCTTTTATATTTCATGCTGGCATTCCATACAAAGCGAAGAAAAATTCCATTATTGTTGATGTTATGCTTGAATTTGCTGAAATATACGGTGAATATAATTCGTATTTTGGCAGTTATAAATGGCAAAAATTAACTACTTGTGCAGAATATTATTCGTACAGTGAAAATAACTGGCACAATTCACTTGATGATGCAAAGGCAACACTATACTGCTTTCACAAGATGTTTGGTAATCCTCCCGAGGTTTCTCTGTGTTCGGCTGGTGTTTATCGTTCGTTTGATAACATCAAGCAGGAAGTTCAGGAACCAGTTGAAGTTGTTAATCCTCCGAAAAGCGGACGCTTTATGATAGTTTTCGGCTTTTTTGCGTTGTTTGGCTTTTTCATTATCTTTAACCCTGTTTGTCTTATATCTGCTACCCTTTGTTTGTTCTTTGGCTTTAAGCGGCATAAAATATATAAGACATTTATGCGGAATAAAGGGAAGCATTGACCTAACCGGTCTTGCTTCCCTTTTATTACTTGTGTATGTATACATATTTGCAAAATCTGTATACACGTTTCAACTGTGAATCTGACATTTTGTTTAGTAGCTGTGCTATCCTTTGTATCATGCCCCCGCCCCCTTCCTTTTCTGCTTAAAAAGTAACAGGGATATTATGCATTGTAAATAGCTTTTCCAAATATTTCCGCAAATGCGGAAATATTAAGGTGGGATATTGCTGTCAGCTCGGGGTTTCTGTATAATATGTTTATTTACATATTATTTGTAATCAGAATCAAATAAATCTGTAATTCTGACATTTAAAGCAATTGCTATTGCTTCCAGCTGCCGCAGGGTGGGCGATGTTATACCGTTTTCGATGTAATTTAATGTCGTCTTGCTAATTCCTGTCATTTTCTCCAGCTGTATCAATGTTATTTTTTGTTTGGTTCGTGCCTGCCATGTTAGTATCTTCATGTTGGTATTGTGTGCATATGGTGGCATTTTTATTAATTTTTATTATTTTGTAGCATTAAAAAAGGGGCTGCCCTGCAAGCAACCCCAATCAGTTCATTTAGAAGACCGATTCTGTATAAACTGTATTTCTATTTTATCACAAAGTCGGTACTTCTGCAATATGGAAGGGAGTATTTTTTATGTCTTATTTTAATTTCAACCCCGATTTAGTAGGTGTACGCGTTGTTAAATACATTCGATGCAGTCACGAAGGACAGGTTTTGCACGGGGATACACTGGAAGCGCAAAATCTTATTTTAGATGAATTTATTGCCGCTAATAAGATGACACTGGTTGATACGTTTGTCGATGAAGCGATGACCGCACGAAAGAAATATACAAAGCGTAAAGAATTTGTGCGCCTGCTTGACGGTGTCCGGGCGCACAAATTCGATTTAATTATTTTTACAAAATTAGATAGATGGTTTCGCAATATTGGAGATTACCACAAAATCCAAGAAATTTTGGATGCTAACCATGTACAATGGAAAGCCGTGACGGATAACTATGATACTACGACCACAAACGGACGTTTACACATTAATATACGTTTAAGCGTGGCGCAGGACGAATGTGACCGGGACAGCGACCGAATCAAAGACGTATTTGCTTATAAGCTTAAAAACAAGACTTTTATATCCGGTGCGCTTCCGCGTGGCTTAATGCTCGATGCAGAAAAGCACGTTGTACACGACCCGGAATGGAAGCAATGGGCATTAGATATGTTCGACCATTTTGAAAGCTGTTGCAGCAAAAGGGATACGCTGCTTTTTTTAATGGACAAATACAATATGTACCTGTGCTATGATACGATTGTTCGTAGTTTAAAAAATCCATTGTACAAAGGATTTTACCGCGGCGACCCGGATTTTTGCGAGCCGCTGATTGACCCGGCGCGTTTTGACAGAATCCAAAATCTTGCAATCCGCAATGTGCGCGTGCGACGTTCCCGGCAAACGTATGTTTTTTGTGGTTTGCTTGTATGTGCTTCTTGCGAACATTATATGACCGGTGTTGCTACTTATCATACTTTGTCAGGTGGGAAAGAAAAGATGTATAAAAGATATCGCTGTAATATGCACGCATCGTCACATTCGTGTCCGCACTCTAAAATGTATTCCGAAGAAATGTTAGAACAATACATGATTAGTAATGTATGCTCTGCTTTCTCCAGCTACATTGCAGAATATGCCGTTGCTGCTGCCAGTGCAAAGAAAAAGAATACCGCCGCGGAGATTGCCAAAATTGAGCGCAAACTCAAAAAATTATATGATTTGTTTATGGACGATTTGATTGATAAGGAAGCATACAAAAGTGAATATGATTCCTTTAACAGACAGTTGAACGAATTAAAAAGCATTCCTTTTGCCCCTGCGAATGACTACCAAAAGGTGCAAGAACTGTTATCCGGTGACTGGTCGGCTGTATATGCCAGTTTCAACAACAATGAAAAGAACGCTTTTTGGAAGTCTTTTATTGACAAAATTGTGATTCATGAAGACGGTAAAATTGATATTATTTTTTTATAGCTTTGTGTGTACTAACTACGCATACCCCGTCGGTGGTGTGTTGTTAGTACCAATAAAAAGAGTGTTTTTTTTATCCACAACTG
>OIEL01000691.1_pt1 | contig 18251 bp, 17 predicted proteins | sample 1581731 | NCBI WGS metagenome assembly OIEL01 (sample SAMN01760977, study PRJEB22395) | human gut metagenome | reverse complement strand
GCTCTTCCGATCTGGGTGGAGCTCGTATTCAAGAAGGTATCAATGCTTTGGCTGGTTATGCCGAGATTTTCCAACGTAATATCATGGCATCTGGAGTTATACCCCAGATTTCAGCTATATTGGGCCCGTGCGCCGGTGGTGCGGTATATTCTCCTGCTTTGACCGATTTCACGATCATGGCGAAGGGTATTTCATATATGTTTTTGACCGGGCCGAAAGTGGTAAAGACCGTTACAGGCGAAGATGTTACACAAGAGGCTTTGGGTGGAGCCGAAGTCCATTCTGCCAAATCGGGTGTAGCCCATTTCGCTGCCGAGAATGGAGAAGAAGCTCTGTCTATTATTCGTAAACTCATCAGCTATATACCGCAGAACAACTTGGAGGAAGCTCCTTTGGTTCCTTGTAATGATCCTATCGATCGTTTAGAGGATTCTCTCAACGAAATTATTCCCGATAGCCCTAATCGTCCGTACGACATGTACGAAGTAATCGGTGCTATTATCGATAATGGTGAATTTTTGGAAATACAGCGAGATTATGCTAAAAATATCATCATCGGTTTTGCCCGCTTCAATGGACAATCTGTCGGTATTGTCGCTAACCAGCCTAAATATTTGGCCGGTGTTCTCGACAGTAATGCTTCCCGCAAGGCTGCTCGTTTCGTGCGTTTCTGCGATGCATTCAATATTCCTATTGTAAGTTTGGTCGATGTACCGGGTTTCTTGCCGGGAACCGGACAAGAATACAATGGTGTGATCCTGCATGGAGCCAAATTGCTTTATGCTTATGGTGAAGCTACTGTGCCTAAGGTGACTATCACGTTGCGTAAATCGTATGGCGGTTCGCACATCGTGATGAGCTGTAAGCAATTACGGGGTGATATGAACTACGCATGGCCGACAGCCGAAATCGCAGTTATGGGCCCAAGCGGCGCTGTAGAAGTGATCTTTGCAAAAGAAGTGGCTGCCTCGGAAGATCCGAAAGCTTGCGCTGCAGAAAAAGAAGCCGAATACAAAAAAGCATTTGCAAACCCATACAATGCAGCTCAATATGGCTATATTGACGATGTTATCGAACCTCGTAACACTCGTTTCCGTATTATTCGTGCTTTACAACAATTGCAGACCAAGAAGTTAAGCAATCCTGCCAAGAAACATGACAATCTGCCTCTATAATTCTTAAAACAGGAAATGAATATGATTAATAAGAAAATAGGGGTATTGCTGCTGTTCGCGTTGCTCGTTTCATTCGGAGCAAAAGCACAGCGTGCAACCTCCATGCGAATAAATGAAGTGCTGGTCATCAACGAAGATAACTTTGTTGATGATTACGGCAAACGCCATGCCTGGATCGAATTGTTCAACAATTCGGCCGGTTCGGTCAATATCGCCGGTTGCTACTTGACTAATGACAAGAGCAACCCGAAAAAGTATCCGATTCCGAAGGGCGACGTTCTAACAGTAATTCCTCCTCGCCAGCACACTTTGTTCTGGGCAGACGGAGAACCGGATCGGGGAACATTCCATGTCAATTTCACGCTCGACCCATCAAAAGAAAATTACATTGCGTTATACGATGCAGACGGTAAAACTCTGATCGATGAGATCGTTATCCCTGCTTCACAAAAAGCAGATGTCAGCTATGGTAGAACTTTAGACGGACAAGGTGAATGGACAGCTCTGACAAAAGTTACACCCAGCACCAATAACGTAACATTGGATTCTAACGAGAAAATCGAAAACTTTAAAGAAAATGATTCTTGGGGTATCGGTATGACCCTGACTGAGAACATCACCTACGACAAAAACGGCTACCCGGAGGAGAACTCTCTGTTCCAGTACAAGATCCCTGCCCGCAACGATATCGGCCACATCCATGTGGAGTTTGAGAACAGCTACGAGCCTAACGGCCCCTTTGGCGCAAAATCCATCGGTGAGGTGGTCATCAATACGCCGCTGCCCGCCATCTCGGATGCCATCTACAACGCCATCGGCACCCGCTTCTACGAGCTGCCCATTACCCCGGAGCAGATCGCAATGGCAGTTGCAGCCAAGCAGTAATAGCAGATGCTGAACGAAAAAGAGCTTCCGTTTCTGGCAGAGAAAGGGCATATCGTTTCTCTGGTAGGCGGCGGGGGCAAAACGACCCTGCTGTATGCCATGGCAGACCACTGTGCCCGTAAGGGCTGGCGGGTGCTTGTGACCACGACTACCCATATCCGGCAGCCTGCTGCCTGTTATGCACCGGATGAAACGGCTCTTTCTGCCCTATGGCAGGCGGGTCACTACGCAGTGATTGGAACCCCGGCAGAAAACGGCAAGCTGACTTTGCCGCAGCCGCAGCTTTTGCATCGGATGGCGCAGGCAGATGCGGTATTTATAGAGGCAGATGGTGCAAAACACCACCCCTGCAAGATCCCGGCGGCGCACGAGCCAGTGCTGCTACCCCAAGGTGATATTGTTTTGGCGGTAGCAGGGCTTTCGGCGCTGGGTAAGCCCCTGCGGGAGGTCTGCTTCCGCTATGATGCCATCCGTCCGCAGTTTTTAGCAGCTGCGCCGGATGCATCTCTTACGCCACCTGTGCTGGCACAGCTGCTTGCAAGTGCGCAGGGCGGACGCAAGGCGGTGGGGAACCGGCAGTTTTACGCTGTACTCAATCAGGCCGATACGCCAGAATTGCGCCAGCAGGGCATACAAATACAACAGCTTTTGCGTCAGCAGGGCATACCGTGTGTGCTGACGCATTTTAAAGAGGAAGAACGTGCATGAGCAAGGAAGATAAGATCGTTTTCTGTACCGGCGGCGGCTGCACCGCAAAGCTGGGTGCCGGAGTGCTGAGCCGTATTCTGGAAAAGCTGCCCCGGGGCGAAAAAGACCCGGATCTTCTGGTCGGCTACGACAGCCGGGATGACGCCGCGGTCTACCGTATTACGGACGACATTGCGCTGGTGCAGACCGTGGACTTTTTCCCGCCGATGGTGGACGACCCATACACCTTTGGGCAGATCGCAGCCACAAACGCCCTGAGCGATGTCTACGCCATGGGCGGCGAGGTAAAGACTGCCTTAAATCTGGTCTGCTTCCCGGAGGATATGGATCTGAACGTGCTGGGCGAGATTTTGCGCGGTGGTGCAGAGAAGGTGGCAGAAGCGGGCGGCAGTCTTGCAGGCGGGCATTCCATTGCGGACAGCGGGGTGAAATACGGTCTTTCCGTGACCGGCCTTGTTGACCCGCACCGGATGTACACGAATGACACCGGCGTGCCCGGTGATAAGCTGGTATTGACCAAGGCTTTGGGTGTGGGTCTGCTGTGCACGGCAAACCGCGTGGGTGAAGCTTCCCCGGAGGAGATGGAAGCCGCCATCCGCTCCATGACCACCCTGAACAAAACGGCGGCAGAGATCAGCCGCAAATACCGCGTCCATGCCGCTACGGATGTGACCGGCTTCAGCTTTCTCGGCCATCTGCACGAGATGATGGGCGGCAAACTTTCCTGCATCATCCACGCAAATGCTGTGCCGGTGCTTCCGGGCGCGGAAAAGGCAGCCGATGCGTTTTTGTACACTGCCGCCGGGCAGCGCAACCGCAACCATACCGGGCCGTTCGTCCGGTTTGAAAACGTAAGCTTTGCCATGGAGGAGGTCTTGTTTGACCCGCAGACCTCCGGCGGGCTGCTGCTGGCGGTAGACCCGGCAGATGCAGCGGCACTGGAACAGGCGTTGCGCGCCGCAGGGCTGCCGGCAAGCATCGTTGGAGAGATCCTGCCGAAGCAGGAAATTGAGATCACCGTAACAGACAAATGAGAGGAGTAATCAGCATGGCTGAATTTATCAAAGTGGATGCACTGGGCGATGCCTGCCCGCTGCCTGTCGTCAAGGCAAAAAAGGCGATTTCCGAGCTGCAGGGCGCGGGACAGGTGGAGGTACTGGTGGACAACGAGATCGCCGTACAGAACCTGACCAAGATGGCACAGCAGAAGGGCTATCAGTATAGCGCTGAAAAGCTGGAAGAGCGCAAATACCGTGTGCTGTTCACGCTGGGCGAAGCAGAAAGCGCACCGGCAGAGCAGGCCCCTGTCTGCGTACCGGATGCCCGCACCGATACGGTGGTGGCTATTTCCGCTGCCGTTATGGGCGAGGGCAGCGAGGAGCTGGGCAAGACCCTGCTCAAGGCCTTTGTGTTCGCACTGACCCAGCAGGACAAGCTGCCCAAGACGATCCTGTTCTATAACGGCGGCGCAGCGCTGACTTGTGAAGGCTCTGCCATGTTGGAGGATCTTAAGGCATTGGAAGCACAGGGCGTGGAGATCCTGACCTGCGGCACCTGCCTGAACTTCTACGGCCTTACCGAGAAGCTGGCTGTGGGCAGTGTGACCAACATGTACACCATTGCTGAAAAGCTGACACAGGCCGGAAACGTGGTAAAGCCGTGATTTATCTTGACAACGCGGCCACCACTCTGCATAAACCACCGCAGGTGGAACAGGCTATTCTGGAGGCGCTGCATACAGCAGGAAACCCCGGGCGCGGTGCCCATGAGCCTACCCTTCACGCCGCACGGATCGTACTGGACACCCGTCTGGCGCTGGCAGAGCTTTTCCATGTGCCAGACCCCTCCTGCATCGTTTTTGCTGCCAACGCAACCATGGCGCTGAACACGGTACTGAACGGCGTGCTGCATCCGGGCGACCATGTGATCACAACGGTATGCGAGCATAACTCCGTTCTGCGCCCGCTGTACCGGCTGCGGGCGCAAGGGGTAGAGGTCTCCTTTACAGGCGTGGATGCAGCTGCCCGGCTGTGCTACGACCAGTGGGAAACATTGCTGCGTCCCACGACCCGGGCACTGGTGGTGACGGGAGCTTCCAATGTGACCGGCAACGGCACCGACCTTGCCCGCGCAGCAGACTTTGCGCACCGGCACGGTCTAGCGCTGATCGTGGACGCAGCCCAGACCGCAGGTGCGCAGCCCATTGATGTGCAGCAACTGGGCATTGATGCTCTCTGCTTTACCGGGCACAAGGCTCTGCTGGGACCGCAGGGCACCGGCGGCGCTTATGTGCGCCCCGGCCTGCGTGTTGCGCCGCTCCTTGTTGGCGGCAGCGGCGTGCACAGCTTTGACGAAACGCACCCATTGCAGATGCCCACCGCACTGGAGGCCGGCACACTGAACGTGCACGGCCTTGCAGGGCTTTGCGCCGGTGTACAATGGCTGCTGGAACAGGGTGTAGAAAACCTTGCTGCCCGGGAAGCCGCCCTTGCCCGCCTGTTTTATGAGCAGGTGCGCAAGGCACCGGGCGTAACAGTGTATGGTGATATGACCATGCAGCCCCGTGCGCCCATTGTGGCGCTGAATATCGGGCAAGAGGATTCTGCCCGGGTGGCAGATATCTTGTGGGAGGACTATGGCGTCTGCGTGCGTGCCGGAGCGCACTGTGCTCCGCTGATGCACAAGGCGCTTGGCACTGTGGAGCAGGGCGTAGTACGGTTCAGCTTTTCCCATTTCAATACGGAGCAGGAGGTGCAGCGGGCAGCGCAGGCAGTTTGCGCACTTGCCCGGGAACTTTTATGCGAATAAAACGAAGCTATATTGTGCTTTCCTTCCGCACCACCTTAGAAGCTATGGAGTGGGAAAAGCAATGCCATGCCCGACAGGTGCCCGGGCGTCTGATCCCGCTGCCGCGTGAGATCTCGGCGGGGTGCGGGCTTGCATGGCGTATGCTGCCGGAGGACTGGCAAAGCTGGCAGGCAGCACTGGATCAAACACAGTTTGATAAGGTAACGCCTGTGGAGCAATAACAGAGGGAGAAAAACACCAATGAACAGACAAACGCTTGCAGATGTTCTGCAAGATACAAACCAGACCGGCAGCTATACGCTGGCTACCGTGCTGGAAGGCGCAGAGGCGGGCAGTCAGCTGCTGCTGCGGGACGGAGATGCCTTATGGCAGACCCGGAGCGCCGAGCTTTTGCAGCGGCAGCTTGCCGCCCTGCAAGCCTGTACCGCCACGGGCTTTCTTACGCTGGACGGGCGGCGGGTATTTGCCGAGCGCTTTGGTGCTGTGCCGCAGCTGGTAGTCTGCGGCGGCGGTCATGTGGCGGCTGCTCTTGTAAAGCAGGCAAAGCTTCTCGGCCTGCCGGTGCTTGCCATAGACGACCGGGAGGAATTTGCCCAACAGCTGCGCGCCGCCGGAGCGGATACCGTGCTTTGCGCCCCCTTTGCACAGGCACTTCAAAATGTGCCCGGCGGGGCAGAGACCTATTTTGCAGTGCTGACCCGCTCCCACGCCTTTGATTTGGATTGCCTTACTCAGATTTTGCAAAAACCTGCGGCCTATGTCGGCATGATGGGCAGCCGTGGCCGTGCCGCACTGGTGCGCCGTCAGCTGTTGGAGGCCGGGTTGGACAACCAGCGAATCGATGCACTTTGCGCGCCCATTGGCCTTGCCATTGGGGCGCAGACAGCTGCGGAGATCGCGCTTTCCATTCTGGCGCAGATCGTGCGGGTCAAGAATGCCCGCCCACAGACCGAGGGCTATCCCATCACCTTGCTGGATGCGATAGTGCAGGCAGAAAAAGCCAGCACCCCGGCAGTGCTGGCTATCATTGTTGCGCGGCACGGCTCCACTCCGCGGGATGTGGGCGCAAAGATGCTCATTATGCCCGATGGCAGTACAGTTGGCAGCGTGGGCGGCGGTATTATGGAGCATTACACGGTACAGGCTGCTCAGAAGCTGTTGGCACAGGCTGCGCCCGTTCTGCAATGCCTGCAGCTTTCGGCTGACGGCAAAAACGAGGATGCGGCTGTTGTTGCCTGTGGCGGCTCCATGGAGGTGTTGTTGCAGACACTTTTCCCCGGGGAGGAAGCAAAATGAAAAAGGATGCCTTAATTATCGTGCGCGGCGGCGGCGATCTTGCCACTGGAACCATCCACCGGTTGTGGAGCGCCGGGCTGCGTGTGCTGGTACTGGAAACGACACAGCCCGCAGCCATCCGCCGTCAGGTGGCTCTGTGTGAAGCAGTCTATGAAGGCGAAGCCACTGTCGAAGGACTGCGTGCTGTCCGCATTGAAACATTAGAGCAGGCGCAGTCCGTCTGGGCGCAGGGCGCTGTTCCGGTGCTCGTTGACCCGGAGGGAGCCTGTATTGCCCGGGCAAAGCCTGATGTCGTGGTAGATGCCATTCTGGCTAAGCGCAACCTTGGCACCAGCCGGAATATGGCACCGCTGACCATTGCCCTTGGCCCAGGCTTTGTTGCTGGGCAGGACGTGGACGCCGTGGTGGAGACCAAACGCGGCCACCGGCTTGGACGGATCATTCGGGAGGGGAGCGCTATCCAAAATACCGGCATCCCCGGCGTTATTGGCGGGTATGGTGCAGAGCGGGTGATCCATGCACAGGCTGGCGGTGTTTTTATGAATGTGCGCAAGATCGGCGATTTGGTAGAGAAGGGTGAAACTATTGCTACCATCCGCACCCCGGAGGGAACGGACATCCCAGTCACAGCACAGATTCCCGGCATCCTGCGGGGACTGCTGCGCAGCGGCTATCCGGTCACACCGGGCTTTAAGATTGCGGATATTGACCCCCGGCGGGAGGAGCTTTCCAACTGTTTCCTGATATCGGATAAATCCCGCTGCATTGCCGGCAGTGTACTGGAGCTTGTCTGTGCGCAGGTGTGGCAGTAAAACCTATATAAAAATAACCCCTGCCGTTTTGCGGAAAGATCCGCAAATACGGCAGGGGTTTTAAGGTTCTATGTTAGTTGCGGTAGCAGCGATCCTGTCCTACAAGCCAGTTTTCGCACAGGCGCTGGGCTTCTTCAAGACTGCGGCTCTCGCAGTCAAAGAAGACACCGCGCATAGAGCAGTAGGAGTAGTGCACCTTAGGAACACCGTTGCCATCCTTGAAGCGTTCGTACCGTTCTTCACCGGGCATCAGAAAAAGCTGTTCCATGGTTCCTTCTCCTTTGTTTTCAAGCAGTATAAACGGCCGCCGGGCGGCGGCACACAACGCTTGCTATTGTATCACGATGGAGATCGGTTTGCCATTGTCTTTTTATCCAAAGATACGCCAGCTTTTTCTCTGCGGTTGTGTCAAAGAAGGGCTTGACAAATCATTCGTGCAAACTGCGTTCCTTTCCCAGCGCTACTTTCATGCCGTGGATACGCCCCAGTGCATAGGAGAGCATTGCTGCGCACAACAGGTTCAGCCAGCCGTAGCGAGCCTGATTTAAAGAGTTCGTTATACCAAGGATCAGATTTGCCAGACAGAGCAGGGAAAGCATCTGATTGATGCGGCTCAGATGCGTCAGACGGGAGTCGATATCCGAGAGCAGCTCAAAGCTGCCAAGCTCCGCTTTCCGCCGGAAGTACACCCAGTTGACACAGCCGCCGATATACTCTGCACCCAGCTCCTTTACAAAGGCGCGGTAATCGCTGCTGGGGTTCATCTCCAAGCGGATGATATACTCGCCCGGTTCGCAGCGTACAAAGGTATAAAAGGAAAACCCGGTATTGTCCAGTACCCAGCCCTCCTGCGCCATCTCGTTCAGCCAGCGCTCTTCTTTTTCAAAATCCCACACAAAGAAAAGCTTGAAAACGGTTTTCTTTTCCTTCATAAGGCTTCCTCCTTCAGGATGCTCTCACCATTTGCCACAAGCTGCTGCAAGCGGGCAAGCTCATGCTTTAAGATTTGTACACCCTCTGCGGTAAGCTGGTATTCCTTTTTGCGGCTGCCGCTTTCGGCAGGCAGGGGACGGATCCAGCCTTTTTCGCACAGGGAGGTCAAGGCACCATACAGTGTCCCGGCGGCAAGATGGACTCTGCCGCCGGAAAGCTGCTCCGTCTGTTGCATGATGCCATAGCCGTGCTGCGGATGGTAAAGAGATAACAGGATATAATAGGTCGATTCTGTCAATGCAAGGTTTTCCATACTGAAATACTCCATGGATTCTATCGGACGTCTTTATATCGTCATCCGATATATTGCGCCTAAAGTATATCGCCTCCCGATATACTTTGTCAAGCGTTTTCGGAAAAAAGCCATCAAAAAGCTTTAAAACACAGTTCGTATGGAAAAACCGATGGAACACAGGAAAATATTTTGTGCACTTTTCATAGTTTTCTTCTGAAGATTTTGGTGGTACAATATAGTCATCAAATTCTGCAATTCAGGAGGAACTCCATGGCGGAAAAGTGTATTGAACTGGATAGTGTAGAGATCGCAGCGGCTGTTTTTGGCAACTGCGACCGGAATATTCGCTTGTTGGAAAAAGAGTTTTCAGTCACCGCTGTCTGCCGCGGTACACAGCTGCGCATTTCCGGCGAGCCTGCCAACGTGGCCGCTGCGAACCGCGCCGTGGAGGGAATGCTTCTTCTGATCGAGAACCGCACCCCACTGGAGGATCAGACCGTGCACTACTGTATCAGTCTAGCGCACGATGGCGCGGAGAAGCGGGTAAAGGAGCTGACCGAGGATTTTGTTACTGTCACGGTCAAGGGACGGCCGATCCGCCCCAAAACGCTGGGACAGAAGGAATACCTGAGCGCTATCCGCTCCAATGCTATTACCTTCGGTGTCGGCCCGGCGGGTACTGGCAAGACCTATCTGGCCGTTGCCATGGCAGTGAAGGCCTTCAAGGCCAAGGAGGTATCCCGCATCATCCTGACACGCCCGGCGGTGGAGGCAGGCGAAAAGCTGGGCTTTCTGCCCGGTGACCTGCAGCAGAAGGTAGACCCCTATCTGCGGCCGCTGTACGACGGCCTGTTTGATATGCTGGGCGCAGAGACCTACGAGCGTCTGGTGGAAAAGCAGATCATTGAGGTGGCACCGCTAGCCTATATGCGTGGGCGCACACTGGATGATTCCTTTATCATTCTGGACGAGGCGCAGAACACCACCCCGGAGCAGATGAAAATGTTCCTTACCCGTATGGGCGTAGGCTCTAAGGTGGTCGTTACCGGCGATGTGACCCAGATCGATCTACCGGGCAGCACCCGTAGCGGTCTGGTGGACGCGCTGAAGGTGCTGAAGGATGTGAACGGCATTGCACAGTGCTACTTTACCGATAAGGACGTTGTGCGTCACCGGCTGGTGCAGGAGATCGTTAAGGCTTACGAGCGTGCCGCCCATCCGGCTGCCGAAGCGGAAAATAAAGAAAACAAAAAGAATTTTAAGTAACCCTTTGAAAGGAGTGGACCGATATGTCCAACAAAGTTTTGATCACCAACTCCCAGAAAGCTGTCAAGGTGCCCTCTGGGCTCCGCATCCTCATCCGCCGTGCCTGCAATGCCGTGCTAGAATATGAGCATTTCGACCGCCCCGCCGAGATCAGCGTTACCTTTGTGGACAACGCTGCCATTGCCGAGCTGAATAACCAGTACCGCAACAAGCCCATGCCCACCGATGTGCTGAGCTTTCCTCTGGGCGAGAACGGCAAGTATGATATCGACGAGAATAACGGCTGCATGATGCTGGGCGATATCGTCATTAGCATGGAGCGTGCCATGGAGCAGGCGAATCTGTATGGGCATCCGCTGCAGCGGGAGGTAGCCTTTCTGACCGTACACTCCATGCTGCATCTGCTGGGCTACGACCACGAAAACGGCGGTCTGGAAGCCATGCGTATGCGCGAAAAGGAGGAGGCTGTGCTGCTGCAGCTGGGTCTGCCCCGCACGGTCAGCTACACGGAATGATATTCCTTCACTGCAACAGAACATAAAAAACAAGACAGGAGTTCACTTTGAGTACTACAACACCCGTTCAGGAGCATTACGACACCTCCTCTGTATTCGTTGCTGTCATCGGACGGCCGAACGTGGGCAAATCCAGCCTGACGAACCTCTTGGTCGGCGAAAAGGTGGCTATCGTCACCTCCAAGCCTCAGACGACCCGCACCCGCATCACCGGCGTGATCACCCGGGGGCCGCTGCAATATGTGCTGCTGGATACCCCCGGTGTGCACAAAGCTCACAATAAGCTGGGCAAACGCATGGATAAGACCGCCAGCGATTCCATTGCGGATGTGGATGTTTCCATGATGCTGTTCGAACCCTACGGTGCACTGAACGAATCCGAGATGGTGCTGGTGGAGGCGCTACAGCGCAGCGGCCCGGCCATTGCGGTCATCAACAAGACCGACCTTGTGAAAGATCCTGCCGACCTGGAAGCCCGCAAGGCAGAGCTGAAGGCGCTGGGCGTGTTTGACGAGATCTACACCATCAGTGTGCGTAACAAGGAGGGCAGCGAGGAGCTGTTCGATGCTCTGAGCCGCTATGCCGTGGAAGGCCCCCATTACTTTGATGACGATGCTTATACCGATATGCCGGAAAAGGAACTGGTGGCCGAGGTCATCCGCGAAAAGGCACTGCTCTTTATGCGGGATGAGATCCCGCACGGCATTGCAGTGGTGGTGGAGCGCTTCAAGGAGCGCCCGGGCACAGACCTGATCGACATTGATGTGAACATCTACTGCGAGCGGGAGAGCCATAAGGGCATGGTCATCGGTAAGGGTGGTGCCATGCTTAAAAAGATTGCTAGTGCTGCCCGCGCCGACTGCGAGGAGTTCTTGGGCTGCCGGGTCAATTTGCAATGCTGGGTCAAGGTAAAATCCGACTGGCGGGACAACGAATTTTTGCTGAATAACTTCGGCTTCAAGCAGAATCCATCCAACCGCTGAGCACTGCCAAAGCAGGACAGTTTTCCCTTGTATGCTGTGCTAGAATTAGGCTGACACTATAACAAAAGCAGCCTGTGTACAGGAAAGGGAAGGAGTGCTGAAAATGGATGCTGCTGCAAGCTGGCAGGCCTTTGCCTGCACGGGGAATATTCTCCGTTATCTCGATTACAAACAACGGGTGCAGCTGCCCGCCGAGCATCCGGCAGGAGAAACGGACGATGGAACCATTTGTGACCATGGGTCTGGTACTGAAGGAGACCCGTTATAGAGAAGCAGACCGTATTCTGACGATTCTTACCCCGAAACTGGGCGTGATTACGGCAATGGCTGCAAACAGTCTGCGGTTGAAAAGCAAGCTGTTCAGTGCCTGCGGGCTGTTCTGCTATTCAGAGTTTACGCTGGTGCCCGGACGCAATATGTATACCGTGCGAGAAGCCGAGGTGCAGAACATCTTCCACGGCATTTCCTCTTCCATTGAAGGGGTAAGCCTTGCCATGTATCTGACAGAACTTGCTGCTGCGCTTTCGCCTACCGGCGAGGAAGCGGCCCGGGAATTGCGTCTAGTGCTGAACAGCCTGTATATGATCAGCGAGCACCGCACCGACCTGCGGGTGATCAAGGCAGTATTTGAGCTGCGCACCATGAGCGAGTGCGGCTTTATGCCGCAGCTGGTCTGCTGCCGGGATTGCGGCACCTACGATGAAGGAGATGCCTTTTATCTGGACGCACAGGAAGGGCATCTGCTTTGCGCGTCCTGTGCGGCAAAAGCAGGCAAGAACTGCAATCTGGACAAGGCTGCGTTGTTTGCGCTGCGCCACATCTGCTTAGTAGAGGACAAAAAAATATTTGCATTCAAGATCTCTGTGGGCAGTCTGGCAAAGCTTTCCACAGTGGCTGAAAACTATGCCCTGACGCATCTGGATAAGCCGCTGAAGAGCTATGCCTTTTTGAAAAGTGTGCTGCCCTGACCAAAAAGGAACAGTATGGAAACAAGCTACTTAAAAACATTAGAACTGGATAAGATCATTGCCCGTGCAGCAGAGGGCTGCGTATGCAAGGAAGCCCGTGCCATGCTGCTGGCTATTGAGCCGCAGTGCGACCCGGATGAGGTGCGCTACGCACTGGAACAGACGGACGCCATCAACACCCTGCTGATCAAAAACGGCTCGCCGCGCTTTGGCGGGGTAGAGGGGGTCAGCCAGCTTGCTGCCCGTGCCGTAAAGGGTGGCGTGCTTTCCATGGGCGAGCTGCTGATGGTGGCTGGTGCGCTGCGCAATTTTCAGCACCTGACCAGCTGGTACGGCTCCTCTGAACATGACGCGCTGCCGACCGATGATCTGTTTTACGCACTTGCACCGGAACCGGGTCTTGAGCAGCAGATCTCAAGTGCCATTCTGGCACCGGACGCCATGGCGGATACCGCCTCCCGCACGCTGGCAGAGCTGCGCAAAAAGATCCGCGCCACAGAAAACAGCATCCGCGACCGGCTGGAAAGCATGGTGCGCAATATGGATACCTCTAAATACTTGCAGGAAAGCGTGGTTTCCATGCGCAACGGCCGGTACGTTGTGCCGGTCAAGAGCGAGTATCGCGGCGAGGTCAGCGGCATCATCCACGATGTATCCTCTACGGGCGCTACGGTGTTTGTAGAGCCGCAGGCTGTGGTGGAGGCGAATGCCCGCATCCTGCAATACCGTGCACAGGAGGCGCAGGAGATCGAGCGCATTCTGGTGGCCTTTACCGCACAGGTGGCCGCTATTGAGCCGCAGTTCCAGTACAGTTACAAGGCCATGCTGGAAATTGACATTCTGCTGGCGAAAGCGCGGCTTGCGCTGGAGCTGAAGGCCTTCAAGCCCGCTGTGCGCACAGATTCTTCTTTTAATCTGATCCGCGCCCGCCACCCACTGATCGATCCGCAAAAGTGCGTTCCTGTGGATATTGCACTGGGCGGAGAATACGATTCTCTTATCATCACTGGCCCGAACACCGGCGGTAAAACGGTCACTCTGAAAACCGCTGGTCTGCTGTGCGCTATGGCACAGTGCGGTTTTCTGATCCCGGCAGACGAGCGCAGCGAGATCTGCGTGTTCGATGAATTTTTGGTAGACATCGGCGATGAGCAGAGCATTGAGCAGAGCCTTTCCACCTTCTCCGGCCACATGAAAAAGATCACCGGCATTCTGGAGCTTGCCATGCCGCACACCCTTGTGTTGCTGGACGAGCTGGGTGCCGGTACCGACCCCGCCGAGGGTGCCGCGCTGGCAGTTGCCATCATTGAGGAGCTGCGACGCCGTGGCGTGCTGCTGATGGCAACCACCCACTATGCGGAATTGAAGGTTTTTGCACTGGAGACTAAGGGTGTGGTCAACGCCAGCTGCGAGTTTGATCTGGAGACCCTGCGTCCCACCTATAAGCTGAGTGTGGGCGTACCGGGAAAATCCAATGCGTTCCTGATCAGCGAAAAGCTTGGCATTCCCAGCCGCGTCATTGAGGCTGCCCAGCAGCATCTGTCTGCCGAGGATAAACGTCTGGATGCAGTTCTGGGTCAGCTGGATGATCTGAAACTTCAACTGAAAGAAAGCCAGAACGAGGTGGAGCAGCTACGCAACGAAGCCTCCCATCAGCTGGAAGCCGCCCGCAAAAAGCGGGACGAGCTGATCCAGCAGGGCGAGAATGAATTGGAAGCAGCTCGTGCCAAGGCACGCACGCTGGCACAGCAGGTGGAAACACAGGCCTATGCGCTGACCGACGAGCTGCGCCAGTTGCAAAAGGACGAGCGCATGAGCGCCCAGCAGAAAGCGCAGCGCGCCCGCGAGATTGCCAAAAAGGAGACCGAAAAACTGTTTGCCGGTACGGAGGTGGTGCATAACCCCGTTAAGGAGTTTGTGCCACTGAAGGAGGTAAAGGTAGGGCAGGAGGTCTGCATTGCAGAGCTGAACCAGCTGGCCACCGTTCTGGCGCTGCCTGATAAAAACGGCGATGTGCTGGTGCGCGCCGGTATCATTAAGACCAAGGTACCCCTCAAGGGCTTGAAGCAGCCGGAAAAGCTGGTAAAAGAACCCACTGCACCAAAAACCAAGGCGCAGCAGCGGTATTCCCGCCTGACAGGCGACACCAACCGTCCCAACGGCAGGGTAGAGCGCGTACAGCGTACTGCCAAAATGGAGTGCAACCTGCTGGGACTTACGGTGGACGAGGCACTGTCAGAGGTGGATTCCTTTATCGATCGTGCCATCCTGAACGGACAGACGGTGGTCTATCTGATTCACGGCAACGGCACTGGCGCGCTGCGCACTGCCATTCATAAGCATTTGCGCGGCAACCGCATGGTCAAAAGCTTCCGTCTTGGTCGTTACGGCGAAGGTGAGAGCGGCGTGACGGTTGTAGAACTGAAATAACCCAGTAAAGACTGTCTTTTGAAAAATTGGCAGTCTTTTTTTGTTGCAGTGCAGGGAAAAGGCGAGTATACTCGTATTATAAATGTAAAACGAACAGGAAGTAAAACTTTATGCCAACCAGTCATCACAGACCCACAAATAAGCATAGTAAACGCAAAACGCACCGCCGCAAAGCCCAGCGTCGGATTTTGCATGGACTACTGCTTGTTTTTGCGGCACTGATGCTCTGCTTTGGCCTGTTTTTAGGGAAGGCGGCGCTGGAACTGAACGCGCCCGCAGAACCCGCAGTCTCGGCCGCAGAGGATGATTTTCGTCCTGTGGTGGGCGACCCGCCGTACCGGGTGGCAATAGACGCCGGACATGGCGGCAACGACCCAGGCGCAAGGGGAGTGGTCGAGGAAAAACAGGTCACAGCAGCAACGGCTGCTGTGCTGCTTCAATGGTTAGAGCAGGACCCGAATTACATTCCGTTGCAGACCCGGGAAAGCTTTGATGCAACCGCCACGCCTGCCCAGCGTGCAGCCACCGCCAGTGCCCAAAGCCCGCAGCTGTTGCTGTCCATCCACGGCAACTCTGCAGCCAATGGCTCTACGGCATCCGGCTTTGAATGCTATCCGGCAGTGCCCGGGCGCACATGGCATCAGGAGAGCTTTTATTTTGCCCGGCTGCTGGCAGGTGGAATGCAGAGCATCGGCGCAAAGCTGCGCGGACGTGGGGGAGTGCGGTACATTTATTATCTGGAAAACGACCAGAAGCAACTGGTGGAGAACACCTACACACAGGTGCGGTCTGAGCGCAGCTTTACGCTGCTGGAAGATGTGGATTGTCCGGCAGTGTTGGCAGAGCAGTGCTTTGTAACGAATGCCGAGGATGTGGAGCGTTTCGGCAGCGAGGAGAGCTGCAAGACTGTGGCGCGCATTTATTACGAAGCCATCTGTGCATACTTTGGCACAGAACCGCTGCCAGTGAAATGAGCATCGCTTCACCGAAGCAGAAAAAACGATATCACCTTATAACACGACTTGTAACGCACCAGAACAGCCACTGCAGGCAGAAAGTCAAACCTTGAACATTACTGGTATAATACATCCAGCAACGTAGAAGCAGACATGTGCAAACTGAAAAGCATCCACAGAAGCTGCCGGAAATCTGACAGAAAGAGAGAAGGGCAGCTTCTTTTTTGATTGTAGATATTTCGTATAATGCACGTTATGCGAAACTTAGGGAAGTGGAAAATGCCCATTTCCCGGATTTTTGGCGTTCCAGACTCGGCTGGCTCATTTTTTGGCTTGGCTTAACCGTTCTGCGCATTCTGCACTTTTTATCATATTTTATTGTTTTATTTGTCTCACGCTTACAGATACTTCCTGTGTTATGCGCTGCTGTATCGGTTCGTTTGTAATTCTTTTATTCCAGTAAGCATCTATGCGCCGCTTTATAACATTTCATGCTGCGTTTTATGATTTACAGTTTGCGGCTGTGGTTGATCATTCCAGTTGATTTTTGTGCGGACATGGCTTAGTACGTTTCTACCAGAATCTTCTGAGGACGCTCCTGTATGGCTGCTGACTGCTTACATTGTAAATTATAAAGACCCATGGCAGCATCCAGTCAAACCGGGTCGCGCCATGGGTCTTTGAACCGTCTTAAACGTTTTGTGTAGGTTTAAGTATTGCTTGATGAATCGTCAGTTTCTTCGATAGACATTGCCGAAATATCTGCCCGAAAGCCATCCTGTGCAGCGCCCTTAAAGGCGGTCATTGGGCCGGACGGTTCAGAAGCGTCCTCTCTCGCCGTGGCATTTTCGGCAGATGTCTCCCCTGCTGTTTCTGTTGTATCCAAACTTGCTTTTGTAGCTTTTATGGGCAGTACCTTGCCCAGCGGATTTTCTTCAATGGCAGAGCGAACCTGAAATTCTTGTAGGTGCGTATAAATTTGCGTTGTTCCGACGCTGCTGTGACCCAGAAGCTGCTTGAGGGTAAGGATATCCACATTGCCGGTTTGATACATCAACGTAGCGGCAGTATGGCGCAGCTTATGGGTGGAAAAACCCTTCAGTCCGGCAGCCTTCATTGCGCCGGAGATCAGCTGTTCTACCCTGCGGTTCGAGATACGCTCCTTGCGCATCCGCGTAATGAACACGGCTTTTTCCTTGGGTGAAAGCCCTTCCATAGTATTGCGCTTGCGCAGATACAACTGCAACGCCTCCACGCAGGCATCGTTCAGGTAGACCATGCGTTCCTTATGGCCTTTGCCAAATAGGCGGATCTGTCGCTGCTCTAAGTCAATGTCTCCAAGGTCCATACCTACCAGCTCTGCAAGGCGCATACCGCAGTTGAGGAACAGCACCACCATGCAGTAGTCCCGCTCCGGGAAATCGCTCTGGGTCTGGGTGCTCTCCAAAAGCGAGATGGACTGCTCTGCCGTCAGGTACTTGGGCAATACTTTATCCTGCTTGGGCGGACGGATAGCCGCCGTAGGGTCCTCGGATAGGCGGTTGACCTGATTGACCAGATAATCATAAAAGCCGTGCAGACTGCCCAGCCGCCGGGCGGTCGAAGATTTTTTGTTGCCGCATTCACGGCTCAAAAAATACAAATATTCATAAATATCTTCTTTTGTGACCGTTGCCCAGAATGCGGTATCCAGACCTTTCGGGTCGATGTCCTTCATTTCGCTGTCATCCGGAACAAGGCCGCGGCGACGCTTCATGAAACGGCTGAAGCCGCGCAGATCACAGTAATAACTGAATGCCGTATTGGCGCTTTTGCCCGCGATCACCTCCAGGTACCGCACATATTCCACAATATCCGGCGAAGCATCATCAAACGGCGGATGCTTGCCCGGATTTTTTTCATCAAGATAGATCGACATAGTTTCTCCGTAAATTCGTTACAACCGGTCTGATTTCAATGCATGGATCGCATCCGAGATATAAGCCGCACCTATCAGCTTCATGCCCGGATAATCTGCCGGGTTCAGGTGGGCAAGGCTATGTTTTGGCACCACAGCCCGCTCAAAGCCGATGCGCTCGGCTTCCCGCAGGCGTTGTTCAAGGTTGGGCACACTGCGCACCTCACCGCCCAGACCCACTTCCCCAATGGCAATGAGCTTATCGCTCACGGGGCAGTCCAGCAGAGACGACACCATACACAGGCAGACCGACAGATCGCAGGC
>OIEL01000685.1_pt1 | contig 18309 bp, 7 predicted proteins | sample 1581731 | NCBI WGS metagenome assembly OIEL01 (sample SAMN01760977, study PRJEB22395) | human gut metagenome | reverse complement strand
AAACCAGCCATTATATATCAGATAGCAGCTACTAAAGTGCCTTATTTTCTTAGTCGTCCCCGTCGTTTTGGCAAAAGTCTGCTAATTTCCACTTTTGAAGCCTATTTTCAGGGTCGTAAAGACCTTTTTGAAGGCTTGGCAATTGAAAAGTTAGAGACGAAGTGGGAGCAATATCCGGTTCTGCATCTTGATTTGAATGCGAAGAAATATGAGACGGCGGCAGATTTGGTTGCCATGCTAAACCAGTATTTGGAGAAATGGGAAGCCGTATATGGTGATGAGAAGAAAGACCGTAGTCCTGAAGAACGTTTTAGTTATATCATTGAGCAAGCCTATCTGAAAACAGGAAAAGGAGTTGTGGTATTGGTTGATGAGTATGATAAACCTTTGCTGCAAGCCCTTTTAGATGAGAACCTGTTGGATGAATACCGTCGTATTCTGAAAGCCTTTTATGGTGTACTGAAAAGTTCCGACCGCTATCTTCGGTTTATATTCTTGACAGGAGTCACAAAATTTGCCCAAGTAAGTGTGTTCAGTGATTTGAATCAACTGAATGATATTAGCATGAAGATTCCATACGCCAATATCTGTGGTATTACTAAAAAAGAATTAGTATCCACATTTACTCCCGAGTTGGAGCGGTTGGCAGAAGTGCAGGAGATGTCTTTTGAAGATACTGTCGATAAAATGACGGCAATGTACGATGGATATCACTTTACATATAGCGAAGATGGATTGTTTAATCCCTTCAGTGTCCTCAATGTCTTTGATGGATTAATGTTTGATAATTACTGGTTCCAGACCGGTACTCCTACCTATCTTGTAGACCTGCTGAAACAAAGTGATTATGATTTACGTTTGCTGATAGATGGCTTGGAAGTAGGAAGTTCCGGATTTGCCGAATACCGTGCAGAGACAAAAAATCCCCTTCCGATGATTTACCAAAGCGGTTATCTGACCATTAAAAACTTTGATAAATCATTGAACCTATATACGCTAGGTTTTCCGAATGATGAGGTAAAATATGGCTTTCTTAAATTCCTGATCCCCTATTATACACCCATCTCTTCTGATGAAACGGATTTTAATGCAGTTAAGTTTGTCCGTGAACTTCAGTCGGGCGACGTTCATTCCTTTATGGAACGTATGAAATCATTCTTTGCCGACATACCTTACGAATTGAACACAAAGACCGAACGTCATTATCAGGTTATTTTTTATCTCGTCTTTAAGTTGATGGGACAATATGTAGATGCAGAAGTCCGTAGCGCAAAAGGTCGTGCCGATGCTGTGGTGAAAACGAAAGACCGTATTTATGTTTTTGAGTTTAAACTGGAAGGAACAGTAGACGAAGCTCTGAAACAAATAGATGAAAAAGGATATTTGTTACCTTACCGGACAGACGGGCGTGAGCTAGTAAAAGTGGGAGTTTCCTTTAATGCTGAAGAACGTAATATTGGTGAATACAAAGTAATATAATCGTTTATTGAGTAAAATATAGAATAGAGCCATTCCGAAGCCCACTACTTAGGAATGGTTTTTTTGTTCTCTGAATTGGATAAGTTAACGAGAGTTAAAGTCTGATAGGCGATTGGACGAGTAGGGATAGAAGTCTGTATACCTATCAAACAACTTAAAAGTTTTGATATATGAAGCACAAAACAACCTTTGAAAAGCTCCCTCAAGCAAATACAGGGAGAAGTAAGAACTGGAAAACACTGCGGGCTATCTGTCTGCTATTGTTTTTAAGCGTCTCTTTCACCGCTTATTCCCAAATAACAGTGAATGTGAAAGACATCTCTTTGAGAGCCTCTTTAAAGAAAATCGAGCAAGTAAGCAATTACAAATTCTTCTACAATGAGAGTCTGCCGGAGTTAAACCGAAAAGTATCGTTGAATGTGAAGAACGCAACGATTGAACAAACCATGCAACAACTTTTAGGAGGAATGGACTTAGCGTATAAGAAAGAACAAGACAATGTGATTGTATTGATTCGCAAAGCCCAGGACAAATCGATAACTAAAAAAGTAACAGGTACTGTTGTCGATGAAAAAGGCGAACCAGTCATTGGTGCCAGTATTGTGATAAAAGGTGAGTCACACGGAACGATTACAGATTTTGATGGAAAGTTCACATTAGCAGACGTACCGGAAAAGGGAATATTGACTGTCTCTTATATCGGTTATAAAACAGTTGACCTTTCTGCCACAGGGCAGACATTCGTAAAAGTTGTACTTCAAGAAGACAGTAAAATGATAGACGAGGTCGTTGTTGTCGGCTACGGAGTCCAGTCACAAAAGCTAGTCACTACTTCTATCAGTAAAGTAAAGATGGAAAATATAGATCAGGGTAATGACTATAATCCGATTAAAATGCTGCAAGGACGTGTAGCGGGTGTGAATATCTCCTCTGCATCAGGAACTCCGGGAGAAGCACCGAATGTTACCGTTCGTGGTATCGGTTCCGTTAGTGGGGGAAGCTCGCCGCTTTATGTGGTCGATGGTATCCCCAGCGAAAAATATCCCAACTTGAATCCGAATGACATTGAGAGCATGGAAGTTTTGAAAGATGCGTCTGCGGCCGCTATCTATGGTTCACGTGCCAATGCCGGAGTTGTGTTGATAACGACCAAATCAGGTCAGCAAGGTAAGACGAAGATAGAGGTGTCCGGTCGTTACGGATTCGCTTATCTGGCTAGCGACATTGAAATGGCCAATTCGATGGAATATATGAATACGATGCAAGCCGCTATTGATAATTACAATGTGCAAATGGGAGCTAACCTTCAATTGTATGTTCCTTCTCAAATTCAGGAAACCAATTGGGTGAAAGAAATATCAAGAAAAAATTCGAAAACAGGTACCGGCTCTATCAGCATTTCCGGTGGAAATGAAAAGACCACCTTCTTTGCTTCTTTAGGCGCTAATACTCAAGAAGGATATTTGAATAAGAGCAGCTATGACCAGTATAATATGCGTGCCAAATTCACGCATAAAATAAACAACCTGTTCAAACTGAATATGAATTTGGCAGGTTCGGCCAGCCGTTCGGACTTATTGGAAGAAACGAGTACCAGCTTGAAAGTACTTCGTACAGCTCGTGAGGAGCAGCCCTGGTATTCACCTTATAAAGAAGACGGAACATCTTATAAAGTGAACGGGACAGATATTTTGCGCCACAATCCGGTGATGCTGATTAATGAAGAAGACTGGGTAGCTAAGAAATATCAACTGTCTGGTGTGTTCAGCATAGACGTAACTCCTTTCAAAGGATTTAAGTACACACCAACAGTAAGCGTATATGGTATTTTGGACAACACATCTAAAAAATTGTCGGACAAGCATGATGCCCGTAAAAATAGTAGTGGTTGGGGAGCATTAGCCGAACAAAAAGACCAGAGTTTCCGCTATGTGATAGATAATATATTCTCTTACAACAATGAATGGAATAAACTAATCTACTCCGTCATGTTGGGACATTCGTTTGAGAAATACACTTATGAACAATTCGGGGCAAAGAGTGATAACTATGCTAACGGTGCATTTCCTTCCTCAAACTTTGATTTAATCAATGCAGGCCCTAATATTTACGCCGGAAATATTAGTTATACATCTTATGCCTTAGAATCCTATTTCGGACGAATTGCTTTGAATTGGGACAATAAATATATACTGAATGCTTCTTTGCGTAGTGATGGTTCTTCCCGCTTTGCGAAGAACAAGAGATATGGTTATTTCCCTTCTGCTTCTTTTGCGTGGCGTGCCTCCAATGAGGAATTTTTCCCAAAAAACAAATACGTCAATGATGCAAAGTTAAGATTAAGCTGGGGTATGACAGGTAGCATGGCAGGAGTGAGTAATTATGCTCCGTTATCACTGATTAGTGCGGGTGGTGCTTCTTACAACGGTTCTGCCGGATTCCAGATTTCGCAGGATGCCCGTGCTTTGACTTGGGAGAAAGCCAGCCAGTTTAATATCGGATTTGATATAGAAATGTTTCAGTCTCGCCTGACTTTAAACATAGATATGTTCTATCAAAAGACTACCGACCTGCTGTTTAAGAAACCAGTCAATGCAACCACCGGATATACCACATTACAGTCCAATATCGGCTCATTAGAGAATAAAGGACTTGAGTTGGCTTTGAATGGTAAAATCTTCACCGGAAAGTTTAAATGGGATTTGGGTGGTAACATTTCTTTTGTAAAGAACAAGCTGCTTTCCCTCATCGAAGGAAATGATATGTATATTGTTCCCAGCAGCGGTAGTAACCTTTTAGGAGGTTCGATGCATGCATTGATTAACGGACAGCCTATCAGTACATTCTATATGTTAAAGATGGAAGGTATCTACCAGCGTGACGACGAAGTGCCTGCGAAACTGTATGCGAAAGGAGTCCGTGCCGGTGACGTGAAATATTTCGATTATAATGAAGACGGAGATATATCTGACGCCGACCGAATGAATGTAGGAAAAGCCATTCCTGATTTTTACGGTGGTATTACTTCCAACTTCTCTTACAAAGGTTTCGATTTGTCATTGTTCGGACAATTTTCGGTAGGTGGTAAAGTGATGTCGGCATGGCGGGGAGTGAACGGTTCCGAAGGTACTGACCATTTAGGATTGGCGCTATCCAATGTAAAAGTAAACGACCGTGGCGAATCTGTCGAGCAATACTTTAATGTAAGCAAAGAAGTGGCTAACGGATACTGGCGTGGAGAGGGCACAAGCAACACGATTCCTCGTCCTGTAAGAATAGGAGTACATACCGGGTATGATTATGACTATAACGTGCAAACCTCAACACGTTATTTGGAAGATGCTTCCTATTTTAAACTGAAAACTGTGACTTTGGGTTACACTTTGCCGGAATCAGTCGTTAAGAAACTTCGCGTGAACTCATTAAGAGTCTACGTTTCGGCTGATAATCTACTCACTCTCACCAAGTATTCCGGTTATGATCCCGAAACATCATTTTCCGGTAGCCCGGGAGACTCAAATTATGGAGTTGACTTCGGGTTGCAACCTGTATTACGAACATTTATTTTTGGTCTGAATCTAAACTTTTAAAAATATAGATGTATGAAACGATACTATACTATAATCAACTATTTGCTATGTAGCATTTGCCTTTTGTGGATGACGGGTTGTTCAGGTATACTGGACGATATGCGGCCTAAAGATCAGATACCTCAAGATATGTTGAGCGAATCCGATTTGGAAAAGTTATTGAATGGAGTGTATGCCGAAATGGAAGAACTGGTATTCAAATTTTATATGGATGGTGATGTAAAAGGTGAGAATTTCAAGGCAGGTCCCGGATTTTCCATGAACGACCCCATGTTGATGGCTCCTAGTTCTAAAGAAGTTTTGAGCCAGTGGCAAAAATGTTTCACAGCCTTGAAGCAAGTTAATTTCTTGGTCGAAACATACGAAGCGTCATCTAATAAAGAGAGTCAGGTTGTGAAGCAGACAGGAGGGACCGGATACTACTTCAGAGCTTTGATTTATTATCATCTGGTTACTCGCTGGGGAGGAGTTCCTATCTTGCGTAAGCGCACTTACGACGTCGTTCCCATTTCCCCCGAAACCGAAGTGTGGAGTTTTATAAAAGAAGACTTGGCTAAAGCGGAAGGATTACTGTCTGATTTCACCGATCGTTTTTATGTGTCTCTTAGTGCTTGCGATGCGCTTCAAGCCAAAGTATGTTTGTCCTTGAAAGACTATACAAATGCGGCAGCTTATGCCGACAAAGTGATTACAAAATCAAATTTTGCATTGAGTACTACATCAGTTGAGTATGCCCAGGCGTTTGTCTCTAATAGCAGTAGCAAAGAACTGGTCTTTGCGTTAGCCAACAAGCGTAGTACAAGTTTGCTGTTATTTTACCAAACGGTCAATGACATTGATCCGACTTGGGATTACTCTCCTTCTACCGAATGTTACAGCCATCTTTATGATGATACCGCCGTAAAGTCAAAGGATATACGGGCAAAGGCAGTATTTGGTGCAGATAATAGCCGTATTATTAAATTCCCGAATGGAAGTACCGGTCAGTTTGTTACCAATGAACAACCGTCACAAACCCCGATTGTGGTTACCCGTGTGGCGGAAATGTATCTGATTAAAGCGGAAGCATTGGGAGCAGTCAATGGGTTGGCTACATTAAAAGAATTTATGAACAAACGTTATGCAACCGTCTTGTTGCCTTCAAATATGACTGATGCAGAGTTTCAGAATCAAATACTTGATGAGCGTCACCGCGAGTTGTATGCGGAAGGTCAACGATGGTATGATTTGAAGCGAACCAACCGTTTGGACTTGTTTTCTTCCTTGAACGGTAGAAACTACCTGATGTATTATCCTGTTCCCCAGTCGGAACGCGATTTGGCGGGAGAGGAAAATTACCCTCAAAATGAAGGCTATTAATTATCTTAGAAAGAACAAAGTATGAAGAATATAAAAATAGTAACAACGTTTTTTATCTGCTTGCTGCTACTTTCAGCATGCTCGGATGATTGGAAGGAAAATGCGCTGACAGCTAAATTTACTTTTGACAAGACAACCTACTATGTAGGCGAAGAAGTCAGTATCACGAATGAGACAGTAGGCGGAGAAGGTAATTATACCTGCCAATGGGATTTAGGGAATGGAGAGACTTCAACAGAAGTTGCTCCTAAAGTGACTTACGAAACGAATGGGGCATATACAGTGACTTTGCACGTGAAAGACAGCAAAGGAAATTATGCAATGGCTCATAAATTATTGACGATTGAAGCTGAACCTCTGCCCGAAGTCGGCAATGTGAAACTGAAATGGGTAGGTGCCCACGTATTGGGCGAAATACGTTCTACGGCTCCGGCAGTCAGTGATGATAATAATGTATATATGACTTCCAATGACCATTATTTGCGGAAATTCTCGGCCGCTACCGGTGAGCAATTGTGGAAATTCGACTTATGGACATCGGCTGACGGTGATTCTCCGTCCGGTAATACGCATACCACTCCAAGTATTGATACGGATGGTACTGTGTATGTAGGAACAGGCGACACAAGTGGCAAAGTAGGGCGCGTATATGCCATCAATCCTGATGGAACAAAGAAATGGGTAGTTGCCGGAGATGCTGAAAAAGGATTTTGGAATAAAGGACAGGCTTCTACGCCTCGTATTAATTATCTGACTTGTGCGATTGGAGAGAATCATATCTATATGGGTAACGGCGGCTCTACGGGATCTGTGCTTGCTGTCGATAAGAATACCGGTTACAGAGTAGGTTATGTGGCAAACGCAGACAATTCCGGAGGCCCGTCGGGGGGAGTATCTGCCGGAATAGCATTGGCGAACAACACATTAATTTGGGCTGGTGGAAAGAACGGCTTATTCGGCGCGTCGGCGTCTGCACTGAATACAGGTGGTAATGTGATGTGGGCATGGCAAATATATAGTTCGGGAAATGATAAGCCTTCAGAAAACATGAATGCTTCCGTAGCTGTGGACGCAACCGGCACTATATACGGAATTGCCACCTTCCCGAGTATAGGAAGCAGTGCGTTTGCTATTGGAAGCGACGGGGTTGAGAAATGGCGTACTTCGTTAGGAAATGTAGGAACACTAGACCAAGGGGGTGTTGTGATAGGCTTGGACGGAAGTATCATTGTAACGGTAAAACGTGCTCCGGGTGAAGCCACGGGTGGAATTGTTGCATTATCTCCTAATGGAGTTGTTCAATGGCATTACGGTGTGCCGGAAGACGTCAGTGGATGTGCGGCAATCGATCAGGCCGGAAATATTCATTTTGGAACACAATCCGGTAATTATTATATCATTAAACCCGAAGCCTCGGAAGAACAGCTAATCTTGAAAAAAGATTTGGCTGCACTGATTAGCGAGAGCGATTCTCCTTTAAAAGATAACTGGGAAGCGGGTATCGGAAAAATCTGGAGTTCGCCTACAATCGGACCGGATGGAACGATCTATATTGGCGTTACTCACACGGTAGATCCGTCGAAGAGTGTCCTGATAGCTTTGGAAGATGAAGGTATAACCGGATGTGCAGCTTCGGCATGGCCGATGAAAGGGAAAGACAGCCGCCACACCAGTGCACAGTTGGGAGGCTCGGGAGAGAATCCGGGCGGCGAACCGGGCGGTCAACTGCCTATTACAGGAAATCTGAAGACCGATTTAAAGAATTTATTTGATGATAGTTCCTATAAGGTTTGGCTTTGTGCCCATCGGGCGAACACGCAGAAAGGTATAGCCGACGGCATACCGGAGAATTCATTAACTTCCATAGAGTATGCAATCAATGCAGGAGTAGAAATGATCGAACTTGATGCACGTCCCACCTCTGACGGAATATTGGTGCTGATGCACGATAATACGATCGACAGAACCACTAACGGAAGCGGTGCGGTAGGAGATTATTCTTATCAGCAATTACAGCAGCTCTATCTTAAAGATGCAGCAGGGAATCTGACAAACGAACGAATCCCCACTTTAGAGGACGCATTGAAGAAAGGCAAAGGAAAGGTTTATTTTAACTTGGATATAGTCAACAAAAACGTTGCCGTAGCGACAATGGTGGCATTACTTAAAAAACTCGACATGGAAAACGAAGTCCTGCTTTATGTTTCAAACAACCGTAATTATGCATACGATTTGAAAGCGGCGAACAGCGCTCTGTTACTGCATCCGATGGCAAAAGCTTCAGATGATATTACCTATTTTGCTTCATCTTACACGGACAATGTGCAGATGATGCAACTTTCCACCTCGGATGCTCTTGCGGGAGCGATGAAGGAAGACATTAAATCCAAAGGTTGGCTTTTATTCTCCAATATCGTAGGAGCGAATGATACGAACATGTTGTCGGACAACTATTCGGGGTTGGTAGGCATGATAAACAAACGTATTAATGTCGTACAGACTGATTATGCCGAATTAGCTGCCAAGTATTTAAAATCCAAAAAGTATAGATAATCCCCCAAAGTATAGATGATAAAGATGAATATGAAGAACTATCTGATAATAGGAATTATTTTGCTGTTTCCTTTCCGCTTGTTTGCAGATGAACCGGTGAAGGCAATTTACGCAAAGATTACGAATCCTGATAATAAAGAAGTAACCGTAGTCGCCCACCGGGCGGATTGGCGTTTTGCACCTGAAAATTCGTTGGCAGCAATAGAGAGTTCTATCCGGTTGGGAGCCGACGTCGTGGAGCTGGACGTTCAGAAAACCAAAGACGGACAGTTGATCCTTATGCATGATAAGACCTTGGATAGAACGACCACCGGAAAAGGTAAGGTTGTCGAGTGGACACTGGATTCTATCCGGACACTCCGTCTGAAGAATGGCGCTGCTTTGAGAACCAAACATCGTGTGCCTACATTGGAGGAAGCATTATTGACGGCTAAAGGGCGCGTTATGGTAAATTTGGATAAGGCTTATCCGATATTCGATGAGATTTTCCCCATTCTGGAGAAAACCGGAACCGTTGAACAGATCATCATGAAGGGGTCAAAGCCTGTTGCAGAAGTGAAAAAGGATTTGGGAAAATATTTAGACCGGATCATATATATGCCAATCGTACATTTGGATCGACCGGGAGCTATGCAGCAAATTGATGATTTCATGAAAGAACTTCACCCGGTAGCCTTCGAATTGTTGTTCGAATCGGATACTTGTCAATTCCCAAAACAAGTGAGGACGAAGCTGGAAGGAAAAAGTAAAATTTGGTATAATACCCTTTGGGATACGATGGCAGGCGGACATGATGACGACAAATCATTGGAAAACCCGGATGAAGGATATGGATATTTGATAGATAAACTTGGAGCAACAATCATTCAGACTGATCGTACCGCTTATTTACTGGAATACTTGCAAGTCCGTAAGAAACGTAATGAGCATAAGATAGACGCCTTTCATTAATATGTAAACTTCGGTTATGTCATTTAAAATATTGGATTTTTATAAAATCTCTTCCCCGCTAGCCGGGGGAGAGACTGATTCAGAAGATTCTTCCCGCTTTAAGCGCATCCGTTGGGCTACATTTTTGTCGGCTACTACCGGATATGGCATTTACTATGTTTGTCGCCTTAGCATGAACGTAGTGCGCAAGCCAATTGTAGAGGAGGGAGTATTTTCCGAAACGCAATTAGGAATTATCGGTTCCTGTCTGTTTTTTGTGTATGCAGTGGGTAAGTTGACGAATGGTTTTCTTGCTGACCGTAGTAATGTTCGGCGTTTTATGTCTACGGGATTATTATGTTCCGCTTTGATAAATCTGTGTTTGGGCTTCACCAGTTCATTTTATGCCTTTGTCGTACTTTGGGGATTGAATGGTTGGTTTCAGTCGATGGGAGCAGCATCCGGAGTGGTTTCGCTCACTCGGTGGTACAGTAGTAAAGAACGGGGAACTTTTTACGGCTTTTGGTCTGCTAGTCATAATTTGGGTGAAGCATTAACCTTTATTTCCATAGCCTTATTAGTCAGTTGGATGGGATGGAGGTACGGGATGATTGGAGCTGGCATTATTGGGATATTAGGTTTCTTTATGATGCTTGTCTTTATGCGTGATACGCCACAGAGTCAGGGATTCTTGTTGAACAAAAATTCTTCATCTGTGGATTCCCATTCTTTGTCTGGTAAACAAACGGAAGATTTCAACAAAGCACAAAAGGCTGTCTTGAAGAATCCTGCAATTTGGATTTTGGCTCTGTCCAGTGCATTTATGTATATTAGCCGCTATGCGGTAAATAGTTGGGGTGTTTTCTATCTGGAAGCTCAAAAGGGATATTCTACGCTGGATGCCAGTTTTATAATATCAATCAGTTCTATTTGTGGAATCATTGGCACAGTATTTTCCGGTATCATTTCCGATAAAATGTTTTCCGGCAGTCGTAATATTCCAGCTTTAGTATTTGGGTTGATGAATGTAATAGCACTTTGTTTGTTTCTCTTAGTTCCGGGAGCTCATTTTTGGATAGACGTGTTGGCAATGGTTCTTTTCGGTTTAGGTATCGGAGTTTTGATCTGTTTTCTGGGTGGTTTGATGGCAGTGGATATTGCTCCCCGTAATGCTTCGGGTGCTGCATTGGGAGTAGTCGGCATTGCCAGTTACATCGGTGCCGGATTGCAGGACGTGATGAGCGGTATACTGATAGAAGGGCAAAAGACCGTTCAGAATGGAGTAGATGTTTATGACTTCACCTATATCAATTGGTTTTGGATTGGTGCTGCTTTGCTTTCGGTGTTGTTTGCTTTGCTGGTATGGAATGCAAAATCAAAAGAAGTGAATTAAAGTGAGTACATTAGGTTAGAATATAAGTCTTTGTTTTCAAGGTATTAGTCACCATTCCGGGAAGTAAGTAATGATTGCTTTTCTTCCTGGAATGGCTTTATATTTATTACTTGATTTCTACCAGCCAGCGACTTAAATTCCTACTTTCAGCACTAAACTCCACGCCAATCTTTACCACTTCTCTATGGTCTACTTTATAAGGAATCAAATATCCTTTCTCATCAATCTGTTTGAGTGCTTCTTCGGCCGTTCCGTTCAGCTTAAATTCAAATACATAGATGTATTTAGGAGTCTTTACCACAGCATCAGCGCGCCCACGTGAACTGCGGACTTCCGCTTCCGTGAATTGTCCCATCAGTTTGAAAACCAAATAGAAAATAACCTGATAATGCCTTTCGGTTTGGTCGTTCAACTCGTAAGGAATATCTGCGAAAAAGGCTTCGAGACGAGTAAGGAAAGATTCGTAATCACTATTTTCCAGTTCATCAATGAATTTTCCAATATAAAATCCTTGATCGTTATTCTTCATTGGAGTGTAGAATGGAACAAGAAAATTGATGAATCCATAACGTACTTCATCATTGGGAAAATCCAATAGATAGTTATTAAATCGTCTGTCGTAGTCTTTAATCGTCAAATATCCACTTTGATAAATCAGCGGAATAGGATTATTAACATCCATTTTATATTCTGCAAAAGAAGAAACCGGAACTTCGATACCGCTTAATAAAGTACGGAGGTCGTATTCACTTTTTTGCAGCAGTTCAACTAAAAATGTAGGAGTACCTGTCTGAAACCAGTAACTATCGAATTTGCATCCGTCGAAAGAATTGAGTACGCTGAAGGGATTGAATACTCCTTCAGCAAATTCGCAGAAATGATAACCATCATAGGTGGCAGCCATTTTTTGAAGTGTCTCTTCAAAAGTCAGTTGGTTTGCTTCCGACAGGTTTTTGAGTTCAGGTGTGAAAGTATCAACTAATTCTTGCCGAGTAATGCCGCAGACCGTAGCATACGGAGGCTTCATGCTGATGTCGTTCAATTGATTCAAATCACTGAATACACTGACTTGTGAGAATTTTGTCACTCCGGTAAGAAATACAAATCGCAGATAGCGGTCGGCACTTTTTAGCACTCCGTAGAAGGCTTTCAATGTCTGGCGGTAATCGTCGAGAAGTTCCAAATTGTTGATAGCTTGCAAAAGCGGCTTATCATACTCATCCACCAATACCACTACTTGTTGACCTGTTTGTTCGCATGCCCGGCGAATAACACCCCCGAATCGTGAAGAAAGGGTTCTCTCGTCAATCCCTTTCCCGTATTTAAGTTCCCATTGAGTCAGATGATTACTAAGAATTTCATTTAACTTCTCCGGTTTATCATATTTTTCTGCGTTCAAATCAATATGTAAAACCGGATATTCCTTCCATTCAGTTTCCATTTTCTCAATGGCAAGGCCTTCAAACAATTCTTTTTTGCCTAAAAAATAGGATTCAAATGTAGATAACAACAAACTTTTGCCAAAACGGCGTGGTCTGCTTAGGAAATATGGCTTTCCCATATTCGCCATTCGCCATACCAATGCCGTTTTATCCACATATAAATAATTTTTCCTTCGGATATCCTCAAAGGTCTGTATTCCAATAGGAAGTTTACGCATCAAGTCATACATATTCGGTTCTTTAGCTGTTATACACATCAAAGGTAGCAATAATTTCTAGATAATGGTAAATGAATACTTTAAAAACAGGATGCATTAGAAATATATGATATTAAAATTTTGTTTTTATTTCTATTAACAATACATTTGTGCAAACAAAGCATTATGAATAAAATCACGAACAACACACTAAGGTGGCAGAGTTACATAAATAGACTATTCTTTTTATTTCTATTATTATGTACTATTTTCGAAGTTTGTGCAGCTAATAGTAAGCCCTTTCCTTTCAGCTATGGAAATCAATATAAGAGTTTTAAAAATATACTTCTACCTCATGATGCCAATCAGGTAAATACGATTTTTCAGGATAATTCGGGATTGATATGGGTAGGTACGAAGAACGGGTTGTTTAGTTATGACGGCTACCGGATACAGGATTATGTGTTGGAAGCAGATTCTGAAACGAAGGATATATTTTCAATAGTGCAGATAGATTCAGTCCGTTTATGTTTAGGTACAGGTCGGGGAATTTTGTTTTTCAATTTGTTTACAGAACAATATGAACCAGTTAATGCACAATTAAAAAAGATAAGAACAGTACGTTCTTTGGCTCTGTTTGATAAAAAGCTATGGATTGGTTCGCGCGATAAAGATTTATATTGCTATGATTTTGAAAAAGATTCATTGATGAGTGTACCATTAACAGCATCTGATGAACAAACTATTATTTATTCTTTAGTTCCTACAGAAGCTAAATTATATATTGGTTCCTATGGTGGATTGAGCTTTTATAATCCGATAAAAAAAAAGAGAGAAAGGCTTCCTTTGCCGGAGCAGTACGAAAATGAAATGGTTAACTCTTTACTATGGGATGAAGGGCGAAACTGCCTTTGGGTAGGTACGGAAGGAGCTTTGTTTCAATATATTCCTGACACCCGGCAGATTAATAAAATACCTTCTTTCCCTGCCAATTCATTTAAAACATTAACTCTGGACGGAAAGAAAGACTTAGTAGTGGGTACAGACAACGGACTGTATATTTATGGAGTGGAATCTCATAAATTAGAGCATATTGTTCATGATTCCCGAAACAAACAATCGCTGTGTAATAATATTGTTTGGTGTGCTTTTACAGATAAAGCCAAGAATGTGTGGTTGGGGACAGATCGGGGATCCTCATTAGCAGTTTATCATCCGACTTTTCATTTTATCCATATTTCAGAAATAACCGATAATGGAATTGGAAATCAGTTTACCACAATTTTAAAAGATTCAAAAGAAAATTATTGGTTAGGAGGGATAAACGGACTTATATTGATGAACAAAGTGTCCGGTGCAGAAGAAGGACAATATAAGATTAATTGGTTCAGGTCGGGAGACAACGAACACGCTCTTCCTCACAATCGCATCAGATGTATTTATGAAGATAGAGATAAGGATATCTGGATAGCTACCGACGGCGGAATTGCCAGATATGATGTAAATACAGGCAGATTTGTTCATTACGCTATCCTTAATGCTACCCGACTGAAGAATGCAAATTGGGCTTATGATATTTATGAAGATGAGAAAGGACGTTTGTGGATTGCCACTTATCTGGGAGGATTATTTGTTGTGAATAAGAATAAACTGATTGCCGGTGATAACACCATTCCCTATCTGGCAGAGAAAAACTATTCGGATGCAAATGGTTCGTCCCCTTCTTTGAGTAATATAGTGTATAAAATAGAGGTCGATAAAAACGGCTTTGTCTGGGTGAATACACAAGAAGGCCTGGTTAGAATTGATATTCGGAATAATCACATTGAAAAGAAAGATATTTATCTGGATAAAATGATTTATGATGGCAATGACTATATTTGGTATTCGACAGAGCGCATCATTTACAGGCTTCATATATTCTCCGGTTATGTAGAGAAAGTTTGCACTTTGCCAGAGGGAAGCCATGTATATTCATTTACGGTTGAGGAGAAGAAATTGTGGTTCTCCTATACGGAAGGTATATCAGTACTTAATAGAGAGACATTGCAGAAAGAAAATATTTCAATTCCCAACTATTATTACTTGTCTTGTTTCTTAGATGATTCACATCAGCTTTTGTTATGGGGTGGTGAGGATGGAATAGCTTGTCTTTCTACGATGTTGGCGCAAAACACTGTTTCATCGGAGCCTCCGGTTACTATTACTTCTATCTGGAATAGCAAAGGACGTTTGATGCCGGGCCTTGATTATGAAGGGAAAAGTGTGAAATATCGGAATGAAGTGGAACTGCATTATTCGACGAGTAATTTGACACTCGAATTTTCTTCGTTTACTTATTCGCCGGAAACAGACAGAGCTTTTTATTACTGTCTGGACGGGGCAAACAACGTATGGACTAAATTGGAAGTAGCTCAAAACCGCATCTTCCTACCCAATCTGGAACCGGGACGATATACTATAAAAGTTCGTAACGGGAACGATACCTCTACCGCTTCATCAGTCACAAACTTTAAAATAACCATTTTACCTCCTTGGTACAGAACCTTGTATGCTTACACCATTTATATACTGATATTTTTGTGCATTGCATGGTTGATACTGTGGCGTATTCAGTTGAGGATGAAGCGTCGGTATGAACGAATGGAAAAGGAGAAAACGCTGGAATTATCCAACTTGAAAATGGATTTCTTCATGAATATATCCCATGAGTTGAAGACACCGCTTAGTCTGATTATCGCCCCTTTGAGTAAGCTGATCAGTGAGACGAAAAATCAGGAAAGCAAACAAAAACTGGAGCTTATTCATCAGAATTCATTGCGTTTGAACACTCTGATACAACAGGTGCTGAATTTCAAGCAGATGGAGTATAATAGCGAAAATGTGCTTATTCGTTCGCATATAGAACTTTGTGCTTTTTTAAAGAACATAGTCGAGAGTTTCTCTCCTGTATTCGCGGAAAAGAAGATATTTAAAAGTTTTGCTTCCAATCAAAAAGAGATCTGGATGAATCTGGACGTCCTGAAGATAGAGTCGATATTTGTCAATATTATCTCCAATGCAGTGAAGTATATGCCCGAATCGGGTGGTGAGATTCATGTCGCTATCAGGCAAGAGGGAGACAGGAATACGATTGTGGTATCCGACAACGGGATAGGCATCAAGAAAGAAGACCTCTCCTACATCTTTATTCGTTTTTACCAAAGCAAGACCGGTCGAAAGCATACGAACGGCAGTGGCATCGGGCTTTATATCGTTAAGAAATTTGTGGAACTTCATGGTGGAAGAATAGAAGTCCATAGTCAGGGAGAAGGCTACGGCACTACGGTGAAAGTGGAGTTCCCTTTGTCGGATGAAAACAGGGTTCCCATTCAAGAACATAGCGATATTCAGGAAGGCATCGTAGAAGATAATTCTTTCCCCGTACTGTTAATCATCGATGACAATCAGGAAATGGTATCTTTCCTGATAGAGACTTTTTCAAAGACTTATCGTTGTTTGAAGGCTTTCAATGGAAAAGAAGGACTTTCCGTTGTTCGGGAAAACACAGTCGATTTGATTATTGTAGACGAAATGATGCCGGAAATGGGCGGTCTTGAATTTTGCCGGGTGTTACGTCGCAATCAGCCTCCAGCCTCCATTCCGGCGATAATGCTGACGGCGAAAGATGATCTTGAAACCGAGAAGAATAGCATCAAAGCAGGAGTTGATATATTTATGCCCAAGCCATTTGATATTGATAAGCTTTCTCTCCGTTTGGTTCAGTTGCAGGAAAGACGCAATAGTCTGGAGCAGAGAATACGGATAGAGAACATTTCAAAGCCGGTGGTTGAGGAGTCTTTTCAGTCCAATGATGAAATCCTGCTAGCAAAGGTGGTGAGCGTTATTGAAGAAAATATGGAGAATACGGAATTCAATGTGACGATGCTTTCCGATTTGATGGATATAGACGGTAAGCAGTTATATCGGAAGTTGAAACAGCTCACCGGTTCTAGTCCCGTCGATTATATCCGTCAAATCCGGATGAAGAAAGCGGCAGTGCTGTTGGCTCAAAAGAAATTCTCCGTTTCAGAGGTCATGTATATGGTCGGTTATACCAATGCTTCCTATTTTTCAAGATGTTTCGTCGCAGAGTTTAATATGACTCCCAAGCAATATATGCTATTGGATACTCATTAATTTTCTCTCCTTTTATAGATACAAATCGGACAGAATACTGTGAAATCGGTATTTTGTCCGATTTGTGTTAGTCTTTGTCTTTTTCGAATCCAACCATTTTCTGTATGTGCGCTAATATTGCAGAAAAATATTTTGTTAAACTTAAATGTATTAGCCATGAAACTAAAGAACTTTTTGAAAAAGGCTATTTGTTCGGTGCCGATAGTCGTAGTTCGTTCGATCTTGTTGCTTTGTATTTACTTGTCATTGGGACTTGTTGCCCGTGCTGCAACGCAACAAAGAAAGATCACTGTCTCCGGAATTGTGACAGACAGTAGCGGTGAGCCTGTTATTGGTGCGAGTATTACAGAAAAAGGAACTTCCAACGGAACTATCTCTGATGTGAAAGGACATTTTGGAATTTCAGTTTCCTCAACTGCTATTTTGCAGATTTCCTTTATCGGATATAGAACGGAAGAAGTGACTGCATCTCCTGCAAAAACGTCGCTGAAGGTTATATTAAGAGAAAATAGCGAGCAACTCGAAGAAGTGGTAGTTGTGGGATATGGAGTACAGAAAAAAGCCAATCTGACCGGCTCTGTTGCTTCTGTCAATTTTAAGGATGTGAATACGATGCCTGTAGCCAATACAACAAATATGCTCCAGGGGCGTCTGCCAGGTGTGGTACTGACCAATAATGGTGCGCAGGCAGGTAAAGATACCCCTGAAATTCGTATCCGTGGTGTCGGAACTTTGAGTGGCAATAATGATCCGATGGTTTTGATTGATGGAGTAGAAGCATCCGTTGCTCAGATAGCTCAAATTCCTGCAGGTGATATCGACAATGTGTCCGTATTGAAAGACGCGGCGTCTGCTTCCATCTATGGAGTACGTGCGGCAAACGGAGTAATCCTGATAACGACCAAAAGAGGAATGGAATCCAAGCCTGCCATTTCTTATTCCGGTAGCATTGCTCTTCAAGAGGCAACCGTATTACCCGATTATGTGGGCTCTTATGACTGGGCGAAAATGTATAATGATGCTCAAGGCACTGACTTTTATACTCCTGAAATGTTGCAGAAGATTCAAGATGGTTCCGATCCCGATCATTTTGCTAATACAGATTGGGCAAGAGAATTGTTTCATACGGCAGCGATGCATCAGCATCACCTTTCCGTCAGTGGAGGAGGAAAAGATACACATTATAT
>OIEL01000675.1_pt1 | contig 18474 bp, 9 predicted proteins | sample 1581731 | NCBI WGS metagenome assembly OIEL01 (sample SAMN01760977, study PRJEB22395) | human gut metagenome | reverse complement strand
GCTGAGATTTTTACATCAGATAAGTCTTATCTGAGCGGTATTGGCAATACATTGAAGTTTACTATCATTTCCAACATCGTTAAGCTGATCCCGGCTCTTCTGATCGCGATTATGCTTCAGGAGGGACTTAAAGGCAAAGGGCTTTACAGAACATTGCTCTACCTGCCGTCTATTCTGCCTTTTGTAATCATTGGTCTTGTATTTAAATCCATCCTGAATTATAATAACGGACTTTTAAACACACTTCTTGATGCATTCCATCTTGGAATTTTCAAACAGAAATGGCTGTCTGATCTGGCTATTGTATGGAAATCCATCTATGGTGTAGATGCATGGCGAGGTATTGGTTATGTTATGACTATCTTTCTTGCAGGTCTGAATACGATTCCGAAATCTTATTATGAGGCTGCACAGATTGACGGTGCAAACTTCTGGCAGAGACTTCGGTATGTAACACTTCCGATGCTGAGTGGTGCTATCATGATCAACCTTGTATTTGGTATTACATATGGTCTGAAAGTATTCGATATTGTTTATGTACTTACAAACGGTGGCCCTGGACATGCAACAGAGGTTCTTACAACTTATGCATTCCAGCTCTATTCCAGAGGCCAGTATGGAATGTCTTCTGCATTGAATACTGTTCTTCTTGTAATTACAGCGATCATAGGTGTATTTATTGTTAAGACATTGAGTAAACAGGAGGTACAGCAGTAATGGCAAAAAAAAGAATTCAGAATTTATTAAAACATGTTGTATGTATCCTGCTTTGCTTATGTGTCGTGCTTCCATTTTATATGGTAGTGATCAATTCTTTTAAGACAAAAGCAGAGGCAGCCAGAATGAGTCTGACACTTCCTACAGAATGGGTATTTTCCAACTACTCTGAGGTTATTGAAAAAGGAAGCCTGATCCAGGGATTCCTGAACAGTTTTGCATATGCGCTGATCGCTACAACACTTGGCGTTGTACTTTGCTCCATGGCTGCATTTGTTATGTGCCGTAAGAGAACAAAATTGAATGTTGAAACTTCAAGTGAGAGATCAATTAATGATGAGAAATAAGATTAGACAATTACTTTGGCTGCTCTGCTGCCTTCCGGTGCTGACTGGTTGCATTGGGGAAGATGACTACGCCAATGATCCTAGAGGTAATTTCGAACAACTATGGAAGATCATCGACGAACAGTATTGTTTCCTGGATACGAAAGGTATTGACTGGGATGCTGTTCATGACGAATACAGCAAACTGATTATTCCGTCGATGTCCAATGATGACCTGTTCGACATCCTAAGCCAAATGCTTTATATCTTGAAAGACGGGCATGTCAATCTATCTTCTGCCAGTCGTATTTCTTATTACGATGCATGGTATCAGGGCTACCCTTGGAATTATAGAGAAGATATTCTTTATAACTATTATCTGGGTAGTGCCAATTCAGGTTATCGCACATCCGCTGGTCTTAAATATAAAATATTCGACAATAACATAGGATACATACGTTATGAAAGTTTCAGTGCCGGAGTTGGAGATGGCAATTTGGATGAGGTCCTTTACTATTTACAAATCTGCAATGGATTAATTATCGATGTCCGTGATAACGGAGGAGGTAATCTAACCAATTCTTCACGTATAGCTGCCCGGTTCACTGATAAACTGGCATTAACAGGATATATCCAACATAAGACAGGGCCGGAACACAATGATTTCTCAAAGATGGAACCCATTTATTTAGAACCCTCCAACAGTATTCGTTGGCAAAAAAAGGTCGTGATACTAACCAATCGTCGATGTTATAGTGCCACAAATGATTTTGTTAACGTAATGCGTAGCTTAAACAATGATAACGAAGATAAAAGAATCATCCAGCTGGGCGACCAGACTGGTGGTGGATCAGGGCTGCCATTTTCATCAGAATTACCCAATGGCTGGAGCGTCCGCTTCTCTGCCAGCCCCCACTTTGATAAGTATGGAAAGTCATTGGAGGATGGAATAAAACCTGATGTATACGTAAACATGGATAAGATTCTGGAAGAAGGGATAGAGCAGGGTGACATAGAATCACAAAAGAAAGATCCACTGATTGAAAAGGCATTCGAAATCTTAAGTGAATAACTTTATTGCCGAATTATTTGCCAAATCAGAAAATCTTCCTATCTTTGCACCGCTAAACAAAAAAGCTACACATGCGGATGTGGCGTAATTGGTAGCCGCGCCAGACTTAGGATCTGGTGCCGTGAGGCGTGTAGGTTCGAGTCCTATCATCCGCACTAAAAATAAACTAGAAGCCTTCAAGATACTATCTTGGAGGCTTTTTAATTGGTTAGACATGAATAAACATCAACTTTGCTGCATCGGTCACATCACATTAGACAAAGTAGTCACTCCTCAAAACACTGTCTACATGCCGGGAGGAACAGCTTTTTATTGCTCACATGCCATCCGCCATTTTAATGATATCGATTATGCGCTGGTAACGGCAGTAGGTGCCACTGAAATGAAAGTTGTAGAGCAGCTGCGCAAAGTGGGTATTAACGTAACTGCCTTACCGAGCAAACACTCCGTATACTTCGAGAACATCTATGGAGCCAATCCGGACGACCGTACCCAACGGGTATTAGCGAAAGCCGATCCGTTCACAGCCAGTCAGTTGAAAGAGATAGATGCGCAAATCTACCATCTCGGCTCTCTGCTGGCTGACGACTTCTCATTGGAAGTAATCAAAGAACTATCTCAAAAAGGGTTGATTGCAGTAGACTCACAAGGCTATTTACGTGAAGTGCGTGACACCCACGTCTATCCGGTGGACTGGACAGATAAGAGAGAAGCCTTGCAATATATTCATTTCCTCAAAGTCAACGAGCATGAAATGGAAGTACTGACCGGTCTTTCCGACCCGCATGAAGCTGCCCGCCAATTACATGAATGGGGCGTGAAAGAAGTGCTTGTCACCTTGGGAAGCATGGGATCACTTATTTTCGACGGAAAAGACTTCTATCGTATTCCGGCTTATAAGCCCAGAGAAGTGGTAGACGCAACGGGATGTGGAGACACGTATACCATCGGCTATTTATATCAACGGGTATCAGGTGCCGGCATCGAAGAAGCCGGTCGTTTTGCAGCCGCCATGTCTACATTAAAAATAGAGAAATCAGGTCCTTTCAATGGCAGCAAAGAAGACGTCATTCAATGTATGACCACTGCGGAACAAATGTTTTAAAACAGGAAAGGCATGAACCACACCGGTTCATGTCTGAACTTTTTCAACAGTCTCCTCACCCTTTTGTGTTAAAAACAAGCATCCTCTCTTTTTTCCCAAATCTTTTTTGAATTTCGTTTGTTTCCTTTGTTACTCTCGCCAAAAGACGGCAGAAAAAAGACTTCAACCTAAATAATAACAAATGGAAAAATTTAATGCAATGAGGACTAGACTTTTACAACATCTTCAGAAAAAAGCCATCAGGTCAAGGAGCATCATGACGCTTGTTTGCCTGCTACTGGCCTCTGCATCAGCCTTTGCACAGACAAAGACGGTGACAGGAACAGTGACGGACGCTGCCAATGAACCATTGATCGGCGCATCGGTACTCGTACAAGGAACTTCCACCGGAACCATCACGGACATGGACGGTAAATATTCAATCTCTGTCACTCCGGAGGACGTACTGGCATTTTCATACGTGGGGATGACTTCGCAAACCATTAAAGTGGGGACACAGAACGTCATCAATGTCACTTTAAAAGAAGATTCACAAGTACTAGCCGAAACAGTCGTTATCGGATACGGTAGTGCAAAGAAAAGAGACTTGACAGGTTCTATCACCAATATCAAAGGAGAAGAGTTAGCCAACAAACCGGCAATGAATCCGCTGTCTTCCCTTCAGGGGAAAGTGGCAGGTGTACAGATTGTAAACTCCGGACGGGCCGGATCAGACCCGGAAATCCGTATTCGCGGAACAAACTCCATCAACGGATATAAACCGCTGTACATTGTCGACGGATTATTCAATGACAACATCAATTTCCTGAATCCGGAGGACATCGAATCCATGGAAATCCTGAAAGACCCGTCATCTCTGGCTATCTTCGGTGTTCGCGGTGCGAATGGTGTTATCATCATTACCACAAAGAAAGCCAAAGAGGGACAGACACTAGTCAATATTAATACTTCTTTCGGTTTCAAGAAAGTGGTAGATAAAGTGAAATTGGTGAATGGTTCACAATTCAAGGAACTATATAACGAACAGCTTGCCAATCAGAAAGATGACCCTTTCGATTATACCGGCTGGGATGCCAATACCGACTGGCAAGACGAAATTTTCCAGACTGCTTTCATTACAAACAATAACATCAGTATTACAGGGGCTTCGCCCAAACATAGTTTCTACCTGGGAGTGGGCTACTCTTACGAACAAGGAAACATCGAGCATGAAAAATTCAGCAAGGTAACCATCAACGCAAGTAATGATTATAAGATTACGGACTTTTTGAAAGTCGGTTTCCAATTCAACGGAGCACGTATGCTTCCTGCAGATTCCAAACAGGTGTTGAATGCCCTGCGTGCAACTCCTATCGCTCCGGTATATAACAACGAATACGGATTATATACGGCTCTGCCCGAATTCCAGAAAGCGCAGATCAACAACCCGATGGTAGACGTCGAATTAAAAGCGAATACTACCAAAGCGGAAAACTACCGGGCATCCGGTAATATTTATGGTGAGGTAGACTTCCTGAAACATTTCACGTTCAAAGCGATGTTCTCCATGGATTATGCGTCGAACAACGGACGGACATATACACCGATCGTAAAAGTATACGATGCCGCTGTCAACGGAGGGATCTCTACTTTGGGAACAGGCAAGACCGAGGTCAGCCAGTTTAAAGAGAATGAAACAAAAGTTCAGAGTGACTACCTGTTGACATACACCAACAGCTTTGATAATGGAAATCATAACCTGACAGCTACCGCCGGTTTTACTACCTATTATAATTCGTTGAGCCGATTGGACGGAGCACGCAAGCAGGGGGTCGGACTGGTTATTCCGGATAATCCGGACAAATGGTTTGTCAGCATCGGCGATGCGGCTACCGCTACCAATGGAAGTACTCAATGGGAACGCAGTACATTATCCGTACTTGCACGCGTGATCTACAACTATAAAGGTAAATACTTGTTCAACGGTTCTTTCCGCCGGGATGGTTCTTCCGCTTTCTCCTACACAGGAAATGAATGGCAGAACTTCTTCTCGCTGGGTGGAGGTTGGCTGATGTCCGAAGAAGAATTTATGAAAGACATCAAATGGCTGGATATGTTGAAAATCAAAGCATCTTACGGTACGTTAGGAAACCAGAACCTGGATAAAGCCTATCCTGCCGAACCCTTATTGACCAATGCTTATTCGGCTGTATTCGGTAAACCGTCCATCATTTATCCCGGATACCAGCTTGCCTATCTTCCTAATCCTAACCTGCGTTGGGAAAAAGTAGAAGCCTGGGAAGCCGGATTTGAAACGAACCTGCTTCGCAACCGCTTGCATTTTGAGGGTGTTTACTATAAGAAGAAGACCAAAGATTTGTTAGCCGAAGTTCCCGGAATTTCCGGAACTATCCCCGGTATCGGAAACTTGGGAGAGATCCAGAATAAAGGAGTGGAAATGGCTGTAACCTGGCGCGATCAGATTGGTGACTGGGGATATTCCGTCAGTGCCAACCTGACTACTATCAAGAATGAGGTAAAAAGTCTTGTTCAGGAAGGATACTCCATCATTGCCGGAGATAAGCAGCAAAGTTACACAATGGCAGGTTATCCTATCGGATATTTCTATGGTTACAAAGTGGCAGGCGTTTATCAGTCACAAGCAGATATTGACGCATCACCCAAAAATACACTGGCTACCGTTACCCCCGGTGACCTAAAATTCACCGATGTGAACGGTGACGGAGAAATCACCCCGGAAGACCGTACCATGATAGGTAACCCGACTCCAAAGGTAACTTACGGTTTTTCTCTCGGAGTAGACTATAAGAATTGGTCGTTAGGCATCGACATGATGGGACAAGGTGGAAACAAGATTTTCCGTACATGGGATAACTACAATTTTGCCCAGTTCAACTACCTGGAACAACGTTTGGACCGCTGGCACGGAGAAGGTACGTCCAACACCCAACCGTTGCTGAACACCAAACATTCTATCAATAACTTGAATTCCGACTATTACATTGAGAACGGTAGTTTCTTCCGTATCCGCAACGTACAGTTAGCGTATACGTTCGACAAGAGCTTAATTGCCAAAATACGTCTGCAAGCTCTGAAAGTCTATGTCAACATACAGAACTTGAAGACATGGAAACATAACACCGGATATACTCCCGAACTTGGAGGAACTGCCACCGCATTCGGAGTAGATAACGGCAGTTATCCTGTACCTGCAGTCTATACCTTCGGTATCAACCTAACATTCTAGTGACAAGGTGCCACTCCCAGTTTTCCATGCGGAACACAACTTTAATCTTTAAAACTATCATTATATGAAACTGAATAAATATATATTTGCAGCTCTTATTACTTCAACTACATTATTTCTAGGCAGCTGTAGTGACTTTCTGGATCGTAGTCCACAAGGACAGTTTACGGAAGATGATAATCCGAACGCTCTGGTCAACGGTAAGATTTATAATGTCTATACGATGATGCGTAACTATAATGTGACAGCCGGTCCTCCTGCTTTTGCCATCCACTGTTTCCGTTCGGAAGATTCGGAAAAAGGAAGTATTGCCAGCGATGGCTCTGATGTAGCCGAAATGTATGATGATTTTGTGTATACACCGACCAACGGCCTACTGGGTGCTTATTGGGGACAGAATTATGCCATCATCTACCAATGTAATGAGATTCTTGATGCCATTGCAGAAAAAGAAACAGCCGGACAAACAGAAACTGAAGACATCATCAATAAGGGAGAGGCCTCTTTCTTCCGTGCTTATTGCTACTTCAATCTGGTAAGAGCTTTCGGCGAAGTTCCTTTGGTAACTTATAAAATCAACGATGCTTCGGAAGCCAATATCCCGAAGACAAGTGCTGATAAAATCTATGAGCAAATCGACAAGGACCTGAAAACAGCAGAAGAGTCATTGCCAGAAACATGGAGCAGCGAATACACCGGACGACTGACTTGGGGAGCTGCCCGTTCCTTACACGCGCGTACTTATATGATGCGCAACGACTGGAACAATATGTACACAGCCTCCACCGACGTCATCAAAAAGGGGCTCTACAACTTAAAGACTCCGTATAATGAGATTTTCACGGATGATGGTGAAAATAACGGAGGTTCTATATTCGAGTTGCAATGTACAGCTACTGCCGCTCTTCCTCAAAGTACCGTTATCGGTAGCCAGTTCTGTGAAGTACAAGGTGTACGCGGAGCAGGTCAATGGGACTTGGGATGGGGATGGCACATGGCAACAGAGTATATGGCGCAAGCATACGAACAGGGTGATCCACGCAAAAACTCTACCCTACTCTACTTCCGCCACTCGGACAGCGATCCTATCACACCGGAAAACACCAACGAACCATACGGCGAGTCTCCGGTTTCTCCGGCAATAGGTGCTTACTTTAACAAGAAAGCCTATACCGACCCGGCTTTGCGCAAAGAATATACCAACAAAGGATTCTGGGTAAACATTCGTCTGATCCGCTACGCAGATGTACTGCTGATGGGAGCCGAATCAGCTAATGAAAAAGGTATTCCGGGTGAAGCAATCGACTATTTGGAACAAGTACGCGCACGCGCCAGAGGCACCAATAGCAATATATTGCCTAAAGTGACGACTACCGATCAGGGAGAATTGCGTGAGGCCATCCGCCACGAACGCCGTGTGGAATTAGGGTTGGAATTCGACCGTTTCTATGACCTCGTTCGTTGGGGCATTGCAAAAGAAGTGTTACACGCAGCCGGTAAAACCAATTATCAGGACAAAAACGCACTGCTTCCACTGCCACAGACAGAGATCGACAAGTCTAAGGGAGTGTTAGTACAGAACCCCGACTACCAATAAGAAAGTTCCTCGGTGCCGAACGGTTGTTTCCTCGGTGCCGAAACTACTGTTCCTCGGTGTCGAACAATGTCCTCCTCGGTGCCGAACATTCAACGCATCAGGAGGACTTTATATGAATAGAGATAAAAGTAACTATAATAATATGATATACAAAAAGTTAAGTCTATCCGTCCTGTTGTTTGCCGCAGGTTTTCTAACCGCGTCGGCACAAAAGTCGCCACAGGATATGGATCGTTTCATCGACGTATTGATGAATAAAATGACGCTGGAAGAAAAAATCGGACAGTTAAACCTTCCTGTCACCGGAGAGATCACTACGGGACAGGCTAAAAGCAGCGACATCGCCGCAAAAATCAAGAAAGGCGAAGTGGGAGGATTGTTCAATCTGAAAGGAGTAGAGAAAATACGTGAAGTACAGAAACAGGCTGTGGAAGATTCCCGGCTGGGTATTCCGTTATTGTTCGGGATGGACGTTATTCACGGATACGAAACGATGTTCCCTATCCCGCTCGGTTTGTCTTGCACCTGGGACATGACAGCCATTGAAGAGTCTGCCCGCATTGCGGCTGTAGAAGCGAGCGCCGATGGGATCTCATGGACTTTCAGCCCGATGGTGGATATTTCACGTGACCCTCGTTGGGGACGCGTATCCGAAGGTAGTGGCGAAGACCCGTTTCTCGGTGCCATGATTGCCGAAGCGATGGTGCGCGGCTATCAGGGGAAAAACATGGAACGGAATGACGAAATCATGGCCTGCGTAAAACACTTTGCGTTATATGGGGCAGGCGAAGCCGGCCGCGACTATAACACCGTGGATATGAGCCGCCAACGAATGTTCAATGATTATATGCTACCGTATGAAGCAGCCGTTGAAGCGGGTGTAGGTAGCGTGATGGCTTCTTTTAATGAAGTAGACGGTATTCCGGCCACTGCCAATAAATGGCTGATGACGGATATTCTCCGCGGACAGTGGGGATTCAACGGTTTTGTGGTAACTGATTATACCGGCATTTCAGAAATGATCGACCACGGTATCGGTGATCTTCAGACAGTATCCGCCCGTGCCATCAACGCCGGAGTGGATATGGATATGGTAAGCGAGGGTTTTGTAGGGACACTGAAGAAATCCGTTCAGGAAGGAAAAGTCTCTATGGAAACATTGAATACGGCTTGCCGTCGTATTCTGGAAGCCAAATATAAACTGGGATTGTTTGATAATCCTTATAAATATTGCGATCCGAAACGTCCGGCACGCGACATCTTTACCAAAGCGCATCGTGATGCAGCCCGCAGAATTGCAGCAGAAAGTTTCGTTCTTCTGAAGAATGACAGTCCCGACGGTAATCCGAACGGAAATCCGTTGTTGCCTTTCAACCCTAAAGGAAATATTGCAGTAATCGGTCCGTTGGCAAACAGCCGTAGCAATATGCCGGGTACATGGAGCGTAGCAGCTGTGCTCGACCGTTGCCCTTCTTTGGTAGAAGGATTGAAAGAGATGACAGCCGGAAAAGCGAATATCATGTACGCTAAAGGAAGCAACCTGATTAGTGATGCAAGTTACGAAGAACGGGCAACGATGTTCGGCCGTTCCCTGAACCGTGACAACCGCACCGACCAGCAGTTGTTGGACGAAGCATTGAACGTAGCCCGTCGGTCGGATATCATCATCGCAGCGCTAGGCGAATCTTCTGAAATGAGCGGTGAAAGCAGCAGTCGTACAGACTTGAATATTCCCGACGTACAACAGAATCTGTTGAAAGAACTTTTAAAGACAGGCAAACCGGTGGTACTGGTGTTATTCACCGGACGTCCGCTTACGCTGAACTGGGAACAGGAGCATGTGCCTGCCATTCTGAATGTATGGTTCGGAGGTAGTGAAGCCGCTTACGCCATTGGTGACGCCCTCTTCGGTTACGTCAATCCGGGTGGTAAACTGACTATGACTTTCCCGAAGAATGTCGGCCAGATACCTCTTTATTATGCGCACAAAAATACCGGACGCCCATTGAAAGATGGCAAATGGTTCGAGAAATTCCGCAGCAACTATCTCGATGTGGATAATGATCCGCTTTATCCGTTCGGTTACGGCCTTTCTTATACGACGTTCTCTTACAGCGACATCGACTTGAGTCATTCTTCCATGGACATGAACGGTTCGTTGACCGCGGCAGTGGAGGTTACCAATACCGGAACATGGCCCGGCTCGGAAGTGGTACAGCTTTATATCCGCGACGTTGTGGGTAGCAGTACCCGTCCCGTCAAAGAGCTGAAAGGTTTCCAAAAGATATTCCTCGAACCGGGAGAAATGAAGATTGTCCGTTTCAAGATTGCTCCGGAAATGCTTCGATACTATAATTATGACTTGCAACTGGTTGCCGAACCGGGCGACTTTGAAGTGATGATCGGTACGAACAGCCGTGATGTGAAAACCGCGAAGTTCACGTTAAACTAAACTTTTATCACCTTGATTATGAACGATAAATATAAAAGAATAATAGAAATGAGTGCACTTCCGCTCATGTTACTATTTCTATCCGCCGTTACCCTGACTTTCCAGAGCTGTAAAGGGAAAAGCAAAAGCAACAACCTTTCCGCAGCCACCGACTCGTTATCGGACGACGCCCTGATGGATACCGTCCAGCGACGGACTTTCCTCTATTTCTGGGAAGGTGCCGAGCCGAATAGCGGCTTAGCTCCCGAACGTTATCATGTAGACGGCGTTTATCCTGAAAACGATGCCAACGTAGTCACTTCCGGCGGCAGCGGCTTCGGCATCATGGCTATCCTTGCGGGAATCGACCGCGGTTACGTCACCCGCGAGGAGGGACTGGCACGAATGGAACGCATCGTTTCTTTCCTCGAAAAAGCAGACCGTTTCCACGGAGCCTACCCTCATTGGTGGTATGGTGATACGGGCAAGGTGAAACCATTCGGCCAGAAAGATAATGGGGGCGATCTGGTAGAGACAGCCTTCCTCATCCAAGGTCTGCTGGCTGTACACCAATATTACGTCAACGGAAATGAGAAAGAGAAAGTCCTCGCCCAACGTATCGACCAGATTTGGCGGGATGTCGACTGGAACTGGTATCGGCAAGGCGGGCAAAACGTCCTTTACTGGCATTGGAGTCCGACGTATGGCTGGGAAATGAATTTCCCTGTACACGGCTACAACGAATGTATGATTATGTATATTCTTGCCGCTGCTTCTCCTACCCATGGGGTACCTGCGGCTGTCTATCATGACGGTTGGGCACAGAACGGAGCCATCGTTTCTCCGCATAAAGTGGAAGGAATCGAGTTGCATCTCCGCTATCAGGGCACTGAAGCCGGACCGCTTTTCTGGGCTCAATACTCTTTCCTCGGACTTGATCCGGTGGGACTAAAAGATGAATATTGCCCCAGCTACTTCCACGAAATGCGCAACCTGACACTGGTGAACCGTGCTTACTGCATCCGCAACCCTAAACATTACAAAGGTTTCGGACCGGATTGTTGGGGACTGACCGCCAGCTACTCCGTCGATGGATATGCGGCTCATTCGCCCAATGAGCAGGAGGACAAAGGAGTAATCTCCCCTACCGCCGCACTTTCATCCATTGTCTATACACCGGAATATTCCATGCAGGTAATGCGCCATCTGTATGGTATGGGAGATAAAGTGTTCGGTCCTTTCGGATTCTACGATGCTTTCAGCGAAACGGACAATTGGTATCCGCAACGTTATCTGGCTATCGACCAGGGTCCTATTGCTGTCATGATCGAAAACTACCGTACCGGATTATTGTGGAAACTCTTCATGAGCCATCCTGATGTACAGGCCGGATTAACCAAACTTGGTTTTAACACCAACAAGCAAGACGTGAGACAGAAATAAGAGGGAATCTCGGTGTGCGGAAGTGGTCTACTGACCACCTCCACCACCGGTGTTTCCACCTCCTCCGCCGCCACCTTTCACATCGTCATTGTCGATGCTTCGTGCGGCTTTCTTCACACTGGCTTTCAACTCTCCAAGCCGATAGCTGATACTGAAACCGTAATATCGGCTCGGATATTTGCTCGAACTCTTCGAAATAAAGTTAGCTCCTTCTGTGTGGTTATTGTAAGTTCTGTATTTCTCCAGAACATTGCTGCAATAAATATTCAAAGAAAGACGTTCTTCTTTCAGGAAAGAACGGCTCAATCCCAAACTATAATAACTATATCCTGAACCTTTTCCCTGCAAACTGATTCGGGGTGTGCTACCTCCGCCGTTCAGGCTCAAACGTACTTTTCCCGGTAAGGTCTGCTGAATTCCTCCATAAGCAGAAGCATTCCATCCATAATTATGCAGCTCTTGGGCAGGACTCCGCAAATCGCTATAATTGCCACGTCCATTGACGTAAATTCTCGTTTTAGGAGAAGCATTCCAGTTCAAATAAAAGTTCAATCCTGTTTCCCGGCTCTTTCCGATATTACCGTATGTGCTATACAGTGCACCGTAGGGAGCTTTATGCCCACCTTCAAAGATTTCTCCGTCTTTATCAGTAATCAAGCGGCTGATTCTTTCAATTCCATTGTTATTGAAAGAATGACGCAAAGAAAGATTGATGTTGAACTTGGACGTAAAACTGCTGTAAGACAAGTCGAACGAATGACTCTTCTCACTCTTCAAGTTCGGATTTCCCTGACTGATAAACATCGGATTCTGATTATCGAAATAAGGATTCAAATTCCAGATACCCGGACGCCAGATACGCATATTATATCCACCACGCAAATTCTGCGTCTTTCCTAGTTTTATTCCCAAGGAAACGGAAGGAACCAGATCACTAAAATTCGAATCAAAGTTCTCGCCCGGACCCACCAGATACTTCACCTCTTGTATGGTTTGCTCATAACGTAATCCCGGTTTGAAAGTAAATCCCTTGTATTTCAGCGTATATCCGGCATAAGCAGAGAGAATATGATTCAAATGACGGTACTCGCTACTACGATTCTCATTATATGCATAGTTTTCACTTGCTCCCTCGGCTTCATAAAACCGATTATCACTGGAGTTACGTCGGAAAATATATTTGGCACCGGTTTCAATTGTATGCAGCTTTCCAATCGGAGTAGTATAGTCCACCTGGAAAGTCTGCTCCATCGTATTTGTCTTTCCGTCCGAATGGAAATTCTTTAATGACAATTCTTTGATGATATCCAGTTTATTCTCATCAGGCTCGATATCCAGATAAGTATTATATGAATCATTCGTTTGGGGTTGGGAATTGATTTTATAAGAAAGCGTAATCATTCGTTCTTTATTCTTTCGGGAAGTACGCTGATAGTCTATATTTCCGTTGATAGAATACCATGACCCTTTTCCATGATTGTCGGTTCTATAACGGTACGCAAAATCCTGTCGGTCAGCTCCGTGCATAATCGTATTTCCGCCACTGTTACTTTTGTCACTGCTACCGTACATTCCGAAAGCCACGGTCAGCAACCTCAACGTATCAATCTCGTAACTGGCTTCCAAATTGCCATACTGAAAATTCCCTTTCGACTTGGAGCTACTTTCCGATTCCAGATATTTTTCATTCTCTTTATCCGGTTCGTAGTTTTCGCGGTAACTGTCGGAATAGCTGCGCGGGCTATTATTATAATTGTAGTTATAGTTGGCAGAAACAGTCAGTTTACCTTGTTTCACCATTGCGTAAGTGCCGGCACCTACTCCGTTATTATTAGCATTTCCTCTGAAAGTAGCCGTGTAGCCTTCAAATCCGGAACCTACTGTGACGATATTCAGAATACCTCCGATACCTTCCGCATCATATTTAGCTCCCGGTGAAGTTATCACCTCAATATATTTGATTGTGTTTGCCGGCATACTTTTCAGTACTTCCTTCGGATTATTGCTCATCATATTATTGGGCTTTCCATTCACATGTATCTTGAAACTGCTACTGCCGTTCACCTGTACATTGTCTTCTCCATCCACCGTTACCAAAGGCACTTTCCGAAGCATCTCCAATATACTGTTCGATTTTGAGTCCGGATCATCTTCAATATTATATTCAATCTTATCCACATCTACCTTTACCAAAGGTTTTTGTGCAACTACCTCCACTCCTTTCAATACGTTATTGGCTTCTGAAGAAATCATTGTGCCCAAGTCAACCTCCTTCACGGATGGTTTTAGAGTAAACTCCTTTACTATCGGCGCTTTACCAATCGAAGAAATTGTGATGATGTAATTGCCCGCAGCGACATTCAGTTTCTCCTGAAATTTACCATTCGCCCCAGTCACCGCCATCTTGACTGCTTTATCCGGAGCATTTTTGGGAGTAATCTTAATCGTTGCATACGGTTCTCCCTCTTGTGTTAGAGAATCAAGAAGTACTCCTTTGACAGTATAAGAAGGAGCTGTGGATTTTTGTGCCCATCCCGCCACGGAGGTAGCGAACACGAATAGAATTAGTAGTAACAGTCTGTGTTTCATGACTAGAAATATTTAGTTTATGTTTATTAGACGCAGGACATTCAAAAATGCTGCAAAGTTGAAGGTCAAAAGTAGTTGGTTTATCCACACTTACGAATTTTTCGGAGTTAAGAATATAAAACGAATGGATAAAAAATCTTACTACAGTATATTTCTAGTATTTTTAAACATTTTTGTTCAGGGATATCTTTAAATATATCTATTCAGGGGCATCTTTAAATGTTTCTATTCAAGAGTACTTTTAGACATTTCTGTTCAACGGTATCAGTTATTCCATATTTAAAATGAGATAGGATGGTATTTACCGTCGCATCAACCGTATCAGTCGCCTTAAGTGAGCGCAGATTCTTCCAATCCAGCAGGTACTAAAGTTCTCTTCATATTTCGTGAACACTTTCTCACAATCCCGGAGCCGGCTGTTTTGCCTTTTCATAGCTGTTTGTATCTCTTTCATTCGGACAATTTGTTCCCTTTGACACAAGAGTTCCTTGTCCTGACAGCCAATAATTTTAACATATAAGTTACAGATATTTGCTTTTTCAATACATAGTTCTTCCAATGTGTCGATATACTCGGCTGTAATTCGATCCTTATTCTGATGAAGAAATCCGATAAGGCTTTCTTCATCAACAGTGGTGATACCTTTCTCATACGACATTGGGAATCTTTTCATATCCGCCCAAAGCCAGATTACTTCTTTGTTGATTCCATACTTGGCCGCCGCTTCTTCTACGCTAATCCATTTTGGCATAATGCTTTTGTTTTAATGTGTTCCACAATAAAAATGGAGTATTATTTTGTTTATGTGGCACAACGTGCATCCACGTTTTCTGTATTTCGGGCGGACGGGGAATTGTTTAGGTTAGACTTTTAGGGGTAATCATAACCGACCGGACACAAAAAAGACGTGAATGCTGTTGCACCATTATCTCCACTCGAGGTCTTAGCATACCCTATAGAAAGACAATGATAACAACAGACATCCACGCCAATCGTTTATATATAACACATCTCCAACGGATATGTTGATATAAAGCCGTTCGCGTGGAATATCTGTTGAATCATCTCTCCTCTATATGAAATTGCTAAGTTTCGAGTGGGAGAGACAATACATTACATATTCCATTTAGTAATATATATCGCCTTCTACTAGTTTCATCACGCTGATGAGCAGAAAGCGTATGACAAAGATATACATATTTTTTTAGATGCAGTGGAAATATGGAAATAAATGCAGGAAATTATGTATATTCAGCAAGCCGGCTCAGTTGTAATTCTTGGGGGATTTGGTTCAGGACAGCCATATCCCTAAAAATTGATTCATTTCCGTGCCGGTTTTGAGCTAGAACTCGTTCGTTTCCGCAAGCTAATGAGATAATTTATTTAGTTCAACGGTTGATTGGGTGAGTCACTTACTCAACTGATGTTGGTTTTGAATCAATTGCCACTAATGATTTCATTAGTTACTTTTAGGTAATTGCTTGCCTATTAATATGTATTTCATAGCCTAATGAGTTTTCGTTTGACTTAAGTCGAACGAACGCTTAACTTAAGTTGAACTATCGCTTGACTTAACTCAAACGAAAACTCATTAGGCAATCAAAAAAATAATATAGGCAAGAAGAAAAAATAAAAGTAGCATAGTGGCGAGGTATAATTAACGATAGCATAGTTTATTCATTTCTGAAACAGAAAGGAACAAAATCGCATCTCTGCGATGAAGTCAAAGAGTGCTAATTACTTCAGAGCATTTCGGCCTTTAAATATCCAGAAAAAAGTTTGCGATGTTTTTACTCTAACACCCTTACCCTCACACCTGTAACCATGATGGATAAACTGTTTGAGCTAATAGGTGAGGGTGTTAGAGTAAAAACATCGCAAAACTTTTTTTAGAGGAATATTTGCAGTGATATTCGGCAAGCCGCATGAAACATATTTAGAATAGGTAGAATATGATGATTTGGATCAAATCCTCTATCACCACTCTGTAAATACGATGAATAAAGAGTTTCAGAACGATGGTGATAGGTTGAAAGAGGAATTGATGAAATCAATAGGGAGAGAAAGAATTATACTTCTTCTACAATTTTCCAATCACCGATACTTCTTGTCGTACTATCGAAGTTAACTCCTATTTTTACAACTTTCCGATGATCAGGCTGATAAGGAATAATATATCCCTTACTATTTATTTGCTCCAGTGCTTCCTCCGGAGTTCCATCTACCTTAAATTCAAAGACATAAATGGCATCTTGCATCTTTACTACCACGTCTGCCCGTCCGATTGCACTTTTCACCTCTGTATCTACATACTGCCCCATCAAACGGAACAACAAATAGAAAATTGTCTGATAATGTTTTTCCTGCTTATTTTCCAAATCATTGGGAATTGAAGCAAAGAAAGACCTTATTCTCTCCAGACATTCGGTCAGTTTTCCGGCACGCAAATCCTTGATAAAAGAGACTACATAAAAGGTATTCTCACGGGCAGGTAAATGCACATACGCGGGCATAAGAGATTCTATGAATCCTTTCCGCACTTCTTTGTTAGGATAAGCCAATGTGTAGAGTTGGAACTCCGGATCATATCCCTTGATGGTAAGATAGCCGCTTTGATAAAGTACAGGAAGAGGATCGGTAATAACACTCGTTGGCGCATCAAACTGTTCTGCAGTAGCCGTTGCACCATCCAATTCGCGAATATCAAAATTACTCTGCTGCAATATATTAATTAAAAAAGTAGGTGTCCCGGTAGAAAACCAAAAATTCTCATAGCTCTTTTGAGCAAATGCATTAAACAAACTAAATGGATTGTAAATATCTTCACTGTTTTTACTAAAATGATATCCGTCATACTGCTGCTTCAAATGCGTACAAGCCTCCTCGTAGGTTTCATTATTAGCCTGTGCCATCATTTCAATATCAGTTTTCAATTGTGTACGCAATTCCCGTTCGGTTATACCACAGATAGCACTATAATCATCTCTCATGCTGATATTCTGCAAATTATTCAGTTCACTGAAAATACTCATTTGACTGAATTTGCTAATACCTGTCAAGAAAAGGAAACGAAGATATTCTCCTTGCGCTTTCAAGGGACTAAAGAATTTCCGCATTTCTTCTCGAAGTTCATTTTGCAGTTCCGGCAAATGGTTACTGTCTAATAAAGGAGCATCGTATTCGTCAATAAGTACTACTACCGGTTTGCCCGTCTGTTCATAAGCACGACGAATCACTCCCCGGAAACGTTCCGCGGGCGTACCTTCTACTTCTTCCTTTCCATAGAGTTTTTCCCAATCGTATAGGTTCAGATTCAACTGTCCCAAAAGGTCGGAAAGTGCTGTGTACTTTGTCATACTGAAATCAAGGTGCAACACCGGATAGACATTCCACTCTTTCTCTAAACGCTCCATTGCCAAACCTTGAAACAATTCCTTCTTCCCCCGAAAATAAGCATGAAGAGTGGATACCAACAAACTTTTTCCGAAACGACGGGGACGAGTCAAAAAATAAGCCTTATTGGTATTAGCCAAACGATAAATCAGCTCCGTCTTATCTACATAGACGTTGTTATTATTGCGTAAGTCTTCAAAATTCTGTATTCCTATCGGGTATATTCTGAAAGTAGTATCCATAATGCCTATCCTTATAAAATTGAAATGTAGACAAATATAGGCATTAAAATATAGACTTCAAACAGTACGTACTGTTTTCTACACTTCATTCAGTTAAAAGCAAACTATACTTATACTTTCCTCTTTTTAAAAGCAATGAAGTACCCGGAAATTTATTATCTTTGTGTAATTGATTTATAAAACCGGAGTATATGAGCACTAAAATTTATCCCATTGGCATACAGAATTTCGAAAAGATTCGTAATGACGGCTATTTATATATTGATAAAACGGCATTGATGTATCAAATGGTAAAGACCGGGCGTTATTACT
>OIEL01000668.1_pt1 | contig 18592 bp, 15 predicted proteins | sample 1581731 | NCBI WGS metagenome assembly OIEL01 (sample SAMN01760977, study PRJEB22395) | human gut metagenome | reverse complement strand
TGGAGTTCAGACGTGTGCTCTTCCGATCTCTCTAATGTAACAAAAGAAGAATTTATAAACAATGTAGAAACAGCAAAAAAACATATCGTTGCAGGAGATATTTTCCAGATAGTATTATCTCAGAGATTTGAAATTGACAATCCGCCAGATAGTTTCAATGTTTACCGTATGCTGAGAGCTACCAATCCTTCCCCTTATCTGTACTATTTCAAAAACAAGGACTACAATATTGCCGGCGCTTCTCCTGAAATGCTTGTAAACGTTACAGACGGCATTGTAAAAACTAAGCCTATTGCAGGTACAGTCCCACGAGGAAAAACAGAAGAAGAAGATCTGACTCTGGAAAAATCACTGATTTCCGATCCGAAGGAATGTGCAGAACACACAATGCTTGTGGATCTGGGACGTAATGATGTGGGTAAGGTTTCAGAATTTGGAAGCGTTGAAGTAACAAGCTTTATGAAAACCGAAAGATATTCAAAGGTTATGCACCTTGTTTCCGACGTAAAGGGAAAACTTAGATCCGATAAAAATGCTCTGGACGCATTAATGGCAGTACTTCCGGCAGGTACTCTTTCGGGAGCGCCAAAGGTAAGAGCTATGGAAATCATTGATGAGCTTGAAAATAAAAGAAGAGGTCTTTACGGCGGTACGGTAGGATATATCGGCTTTGACGGTAATATTGATACATGTATTGCAATACGGACAGTTTTATTTAAAAATAAAAAAGCCTATATTCAGGCAGGCGCTGGAATCGTTTACGATTCTGTTCCCGAAAAAGAATTCTGTGAAACTCAGAACAAAGCCAAAGCAATGATCAATGCTATAGAGGAGGCAACCGCTTTATGATACTATTAATAGATAATTATGATTCATTCACATATAATCTTTATCAATATATCGGCGAATTATATCAGGACATACAAGTTGTAAGAAATGATGAGATTACACTTGACGAAATTGAAAAACTGTCACCCCAGGCATTAATAATTTCTCCAGGTCCTGGTTATCCGAAAGATGCAGGAATTTCAGTCGAAGCAATTAAGCACTTCAGCGGTAAATTACCGATTCTGGGAATTTGCTTGGGACATCAGTCAATATGCGAAGCTTTCGGAGGTACGATTATTCCTGCAAAAGAACTTATGCACGGTAAATCAAGTAATATAAAAATTGATACTTCATCGGCAATTTTCAAAGGACTTCCCGAAACCATCGTTTCTGCCAGATATCATTCATTGATTGCAGACAGCAGTAATATTCCGGATTGTCTTAAAGTGACCGGTACAGATTCAGCCGGTCAGATCATGGCTGTTGAACATAAAGAACATTCCACATACGGTTTACAGTTCCATCCCGAATCAGTACTTACCGGATACGGTAAAATCATAATTAAAAACTTCCTTTTACAAATAAAAGATATTAATTTAAATGAAAAAGAAGTTTCAGAAGAAGAATTACCTAAAACAGAATTGAAACCATTAATATCCAAAGTAGTAGACCAGAAAGATCTTACTCTTGAAGAATCAATGAAAGCAATGGATATTATTATGAGCGGAAGAGCAACTGACGCACAAATTTCTTCATTCCTTACGGCACTGAGAATCAAGGGTGAAACTATTGAAGAAATCACCGGTCTTGCTAAGATAATGAGAGAAAAAGCAAATACCATTGAAGGCTGTAAAGACGCCGTTGACATTGTAGGTACGGGCGGAGACCTATCCAACACATTTAATATTTCAACAACATCTTCATTTGTAATAGCAGGCTGCGGCGCTAAAGTCGCTAAGCACGGTAACAGAAGCGTTTCAAGTAAAAGCGGCGCTGCCGACGTACTGGAAAATCTGGGCGTTAAAATCACATCTTCTCCGGAACAGGCAAAGGAAATAATAAAATCTGTCGGTATATCATTCCTTTTTGCACAAAGCTATCACGGTTCTATGAGATTTGTAGGCCCTTCAAGACGTGAAACAGGAATCCGAACAGTATTTAATATATTGGGTCCTCTTTCTAATCCTGCAAATACGGATTACATCCTTCTGGGCGTTTATGATAAGGAACTTTTAAAGCCGATGGGTAAAGTTCTTATAAATCTGGGAATCAAAAAAGCAATGTTGGTCTATGGAAATGACAAACTTGATGAAATATCAATTTCCGATAATACATCTGTATGCGAAATACAGGATAATGAAATGACATTTTACGAGATAAATCCTGAAGACTACGGATTCAGCAAAGCATCTAAAGAAGATGTTGTAGGCGGTACTGCCGAAGAAAATGCGCAGATCACTCTCGGCATTTTAAACGGTAAAATAAGAGATGCCAAACGTGATATTGTACTTCTCAATGCTGGATGTGCTTTATATGTATGCGGTAAGGCTGAATCAATCAAAAGCGGCATAGAACTCGCCGCCGCAAGTATTGACGGCGGTTGGGCAATGGCAAAGCTTGATCAGCTTATTGAAAAATCAAACAGTTTTTAATGGTGATTCATATGATTTTAGATGATATAATTGAAAAAAGAAAAATTCAGTTGGAAAGAGAAAAATCGACTGTATCATTTGCGGAAATCAAAAAAAAGGCACTGAATATTGATACTCCGTGCCGTGATTTTTACAAAGCTTTAAATGGTGAAAAGTTATCTGTAATTTCAGAAGTAAAAAAAGCGTCTCCTTCAAAATCTGTAATAAAACAGGATTTCAAACCTGTTGAAATTGCAATGAAATATGAAAATGCAGGTGCTGACGCAATTTCTTGTCTTACCGAAGAATTTTATTTCCAGGGCAGCAGTAAATATTTAAAAGAAATCAGAAAAGCAGTAAATATGCCGATACTCAGAAAGGATTTCATTTTTGATGAGTATCAGATATTTGAGGCAAGAACAATTGGTGCTGACGCCATACTTCTCATAGCCGCAGTGCTTGATACCGATACCATGAAGTATTTTAAAGATATCGCAGAAGGACTGGGCATGAACTGTCTTTTCGAAGCCCACAACGAAAAAGAGCTTGAATCAATTTTAAAGTGTTCCCCTAAAATAGTTGGAATAAATAACAGAAATTTAAAAACCTTCGAAGTAAGTCTTGAAAATACAGTACGTTTAAGCAACATGATTCCTGAAAAATGCTTGCTGGTTTCAGAAAGCGGAATTGCGTTCAACGATGATATGAAAAAGGTTAAATCAGCCGGAGCCGATGCCGTCTTAATCGGTGAAACACTTATGAGAAGTGAAAATATTAATGATACTATGGCTTCATTGAGGAAAGATGTATGAAAATAAAATTATGCGGGATAAGACGACCGGAGGATATCCGATATGTAAATGAATTCAAACCCGACTATATAGGTTTTATTTTGTCTCAAGGCTTCAGACGCTCTGTAAGTATGGAAACATTCCGTGAACTGAAAAGTCATCTTGACAAAAACATCAGAACTGTAGGGGTTTTTGTAAATGAGTCTATGGAATATATTTTAAATTATTATGCCGAAGAACTTGACGTGATTCAGCTTCACGGTGATGAAACTACTGAGTATTTACAAGAATTAAAAAAAATGGTAAAATGTAAAATATGGAAGGCTGTCAGAGTAAAAAATGCTGAGGACATTATAGCCGCAGATAAGATGGGTGCAGATCATCTGCTTCTAGACAGCTTTTCAGCAAATGAATACGGCGGAACAGGAAAAACCGCAAACTGGAGTATTATTAACAGCGTTGATATAAAAACCCCTTATTTCCTTGCAGGGGGTCTTAACAAAGACAATATATGTGATGCCGTCAGAACAGTTAAACCATACGGTATAGACATCTCCGGCGGAATTGAAACAGACGGCTACAAAGACAAGGAAAAAATAGAAATTATTATGAAACTTATAAGGAGTGGGAACTTTGAATAAAAAAGGTAGATTCGGAATTTACGGCGGGCAATATGTTCCGGAAACAGTTATGCATGCCGTATGTGAACTTGAGGCAGCATATGAGCATTATAAAAATGACAAGGAATTTTGTGAAGAGTTAAAATCTCTTTACAGAGATTATGCCGGACGTCCGTCAATGCTTTACTATGCAGAAAAAATGACTAAAGATTTAAACGGTCCTAAAATATATATCAAACGTGAAGATTTAAACCATACAGGTTCTCACAAAATAAACAACGTTTTAGGTCAAATCCTTCTTGCAAAGAAAATGGGCAAAAAGCGTATTATTGCTGAAACAGGCGCAGGTCAGCATGGTGTTGCAACTGCTACTGCCGCAGCTCTTTTCGGTATGGAATGCGAAGTGTATATGGGTGAAGTTGATATGGAAAGACAGTCTCTCAACGTTTACCGTATGGAACTTCTGGGAGCAAAGGTCACTCCGGCAAAAAGCGGTACCGGCACTCTGAAAGATGCAATCAATGAAGCTATGAAAGACTGGGCTACAAATATCGAAACAACTTATTACTTAATAGGTTCTGTTATGGGTCCTCACCCTTACCCTGAAATGGTACGTGATTTTCAGAAAATCATAAGTAAAGAAATAAAAGAACAGCTCTATGAAAAAGAAAACAAGTTACCGGACTGCGTTGTAGCCTGCGTAGGAGGCGGTTCTAATGCCATGGGGGCTTTCTACAATTTTATCGAAGATGATTCGGTAAGACTAATAGGTGCAGAAGCTGCCGGTAAAGGTATTGATACCAAATATCATGCCGCTACCTCTGCCAAGGGCAGTGACGGTATTTTCCATGGTATGAAATCAATTTTTCTTCAAAATGACGAGGGACAAATCGATGAAGTATATTCTATTTCTGCCGGTCTGGATTATCCCGGAATCGGACCTGAACATGCTGATCTGTTTAAGAGAAAAAGAGCAGAATATATGCCTATAACTGATGAGGAAGCTGTATGTGCATTTGAATATCTTTCAAGAACAGAAGGTATCATTCCCGCTATAGAATCTGCACATGCAGTAGCTGCCGCAATGAAAATTGCTCCTTCAATGAATAAGGATCAAGTTATGGTTATAAATTTATCAGGACGAGGAGATAAAGACGTTTATCAGGTTGCAAGATACAGAGGGGTGAAATTAAATGAACAGGATTGATAAAAAACTTCAACAGTTAAAAGCAGAAAACAAAAAAGCTCTTATTACTTATGTTACATGCGGAGATGGCGGCTATGATACGACTGAATCTGCCGTTTTGAAAATGGCTGAAAACGGCGCTGATATTATTGAACTGGGCGTACCGTTTTCCGATCCGATCGCTGAAGGGCCGGTTATACAGGCTGCAAGCGAACGTGCATTAAAAAACGATACTACGTTAAAAGGAATCTTTGAGATGGTTAAGCGTCTCAGAAGTAAAACAAATATTCCTTTGCTTCTTATGATGTATGTCAATTCAATTTTTCGTTTCGGTACTGAAAAATTCTTTACAATGTGTGAAGATACAGGCATTGACGGTGTTATAGTACCAGATCTTCCATTTGAAGAAAAAGAAGAAATTCAAGAATCAGCTGATAAGCACAGTATTATTAACATAAGTCTTATTACCCCCACATCAACTGACAGAATAAGTATGATTGCAAAAGAAGCTAAAGGATTCGTTTATTGTGTTTCGTCAACCGGTGTTACAGGTATGCGTTCGGGATTTACTACAGATTTTAACCAATTTATAGGTGAAATTAAAAAGCATACTGATACGCCATGTGCTATAGGATTTGGTATTTCAGGTCCGGAACAAGCAAAAAATCTCAAGCAATATTGTGATGGCGTAATTGTAGGAAGCGCTATTGTAAATATAATTGGAAAAAATGGCAAAGATTCTGCCGAAATGGTAGGTAAATTTACAAACAATTTAAGAACTGCGCTTGATGAGTAAGGATGTGTTATTATGGGAACAAGTGCGTCTGAAATATTTGATTTGAGAAACTTTTATTATTATAAGTGCGGAAATATTTTTAGCGGAAGTCTTAATAATTTCAATTACAAAATTATTCCCAAAGAGAATGAATTAACTGTTCTTATATGGCACGGTATGTTGTGCTCCGAACTAGCAAAAATTGAAATTGAAAAAAACTTTCCTCTTGATGAAGATGGATTTGCTAATATGATTCAATGGCTGGAATCCGAATATAAAAAACAAATATAAAAATGACCGTTTATGTTGAAATTACATAAACGGTCATTTTGCCGCGATATCTTTCGTTTTAAATAAAGTCTTTAATATACCTACAGTCCTCTGATGCGGGAACATATTTTAAGCTTGGAATATCCATTTCGCATTTTTAATGCAAAATGATTTTATGATGAATTTGTCCGACGTCGAAAAATTTTTTAGTATGAAAAAAATACTTGACAAATATACCACAACAGTTTATAATATTCATAAACTATTTTTTAGGGAGATGAGAAAAAGGCTATGGACGATGACGATGGCGATAATAATAACGAATACCGCATTTTTATTTATATGTTTACATCAGGCATGATCCGCTATCTTCGGGAATAGGTGGATTGTGCCTTTTTGTGTTTAAAATATATTAAATAAGGAGATCATTATGAATCAAATAATTTTACAGATAATTCTTATTGCGCTGAATGCGGTGTTTGCGGCTACCGAGATAGCCGTTATTTCATTAAACGATCAAAAGCTCGAAAAAATGGCGGAAAGCGGCGACAAACGCGCCAAAAGACTCGTTAATCTTACCTCACAACCGTCAAAATTTCTCTCTACTATTCAAGTAGCGATAACTCTTTCGGGCTTTCTAGGAAGTGCCTTTGCGGCGGATAATTTCTCTGCTTCCCTCACAAAGCTCATTATGAAAACGAGTATAGGCATACCCGAAAAGACCTTGGACACTATATCGCTCATTGTAATAACCCTGTTGCTGTCTTACTTCACGATAATCTTGGGAGAGCTTGTTCCAAAACGTGTCGCCATGAAAAATTCCGAAAAACTTGCGCTCGCCATATCAGGAATAATTTCGTTCGTTTCAAAGATATTCTCGCCTATAGTATGGCTGCTCACAGTATCGACTAACCTTGTACTGAAGCTTCTCGGTATAGATCCCGACAACAACGACAACGAAGTGACCGAGGAAGAAATACGCATGATGCTCGATCAAGGCAGAGAAACGGGCACTATCGACGAGAGCGAAAAAGAATTCATAGATAATGTTTTCGATTTCGACGACACTCAGGTAGACACCGTTTTCACCCACCGCAAAAAAGTCGATTTCATATCCACCCGCGACGATCCCAAAATCTGGAAGGAAACAATTTATAAAGAATGCCACAGCAAATATCCCGTATGCGGAGATAATTTCGATGATATCATAGGAGTTCTTGATGCTAAGAAATACTTCCGTCTCGAAAACAAGAATCGCGAGAACATTATGAACGAATGCGTCAGTTCTGCGTATTTCGTGCCGGAAACAATAAGTGCAGACGTACTTTTCAAGAATATGAAGGAAAGCGGCAACCATTTTGCCATAGTACTAGATGAATACGGCGGTATGTGCGGAGTAGTGACAATGACCGACCTAATAGAAGAACTAGTGGGAGATATCAACTTATAAGCGGATTTTTTACGAGGCGATGTACTTCCTTTGCAAAACAACGAAAAGGTAACCTGATGTTTAGAAACTCGCTCGGGCAAATATAGTATAATTACATAATAATGGAATAGCTGTATTATAAATTCATTTGACGATAAGAAAGATCTGTAAATCCTTTAGATAAGTATAATTTTTTTGCACCCATATTTGATTCTGTTATTTCCAAACGAAAACGTGCGGCGTTATCTTTATACTTATCAATAACAAAATCAATAAGTTCAGAACCGATTCCCTGAGATCTAAATTCAGGTTTTACATAAATTTCATCAAGCCAAACTACCATTCCGCCTGCTTCATTGGAATATGTCAATGCAAGAAGAATATAACCGACAGTTTTATTATTTTTTTCACATACATAAGCTTTTGCAAAATCTAAACCTTCCATTAAAAGATTAAATGTTTTTTCCATATTAGACACAGGAATAGAATGATCAACGCCATCTGTATTATAAAAATCCATGCACATTTTAATAAAATCAATTTTATCATCCGATTTTATTTCACGAATCAATTATATCACCTCATATATTTAAACAGCAAGTGAATATTCACTTGCTGTTTTGAATTATAATAATTAATTATTATTTATTCTTTTACACCGCCAAGTGCAACGCCTTCAACAATGAAACGTGACAGTAAAAGATAGATAACTACAACTGGAATAATTGATAATGCAATACCTGCATAAATTACACCATAGTCAGCAATTTTATCATTTGACTTAAGCATATTAATCATCATAGGCATTGTTAACTGTTCAAACTTACGTGAAACAAGAATCATTGATGGCTGGTAGAAGTTGTTCCAGTTTTGAATGAAAGCAAAGATTGCCTGAACAGCAATGGCCGGCTTCATCATAGGAATAGCAATTGTAAGGAATGTCCTAAATTCTCCGCAACCGTCAATTCGCGCCGCTTCGACAATATCAAGCGGGAAAGAAGATTTCAAATACTGCCTCATAAAGAAAACAATAGCAGGAGCAGCAATTGTAGGAACAATCAAAGGAATAAACGAGTCCGAAAGTCCCAATTGAATCATAAACTGCAAGAAACCAACTGATGTAACCTGCATAGGAACCATCATAACTACAAGGATAAATGTATATGCCGGTCCTCTAAGTTTAAAATCATATACAACAAGACCATATGCTGTTAAAGCTGAGAAGAAAACACTAAGAACCGTACTGCCTACAGCAATAATAGCACTGTTCTTGAAACCGATAAACGGATCAAATTGAAACATTGGGTCATTAAGAAGCTTCTTAACATTTGCAGCAAGATTACTTCCCGGAATAAATGAAACAGAACTAATAATATCTACATGTTTACGTGTTGCATTAATTATCAATATGTAAATTGGAACAAGACAAATAAGAGTCAAAATAATGCAAATGACAAAATAAACCATAGATTTAGCACGGAGCTTAGCCGAATAATTTTCCTTTGGCTGACTCATATCTCCATACCCCCTAAACCTTTTTGTTTTGCCTTAAGAGCTTTCATATTAGCCTTACGTTCTTTCTTCCTAGCCGCTTCATCTTTATCACGATTAAAAAAGAAAGTAATAGATCCTAGCACAATTGTAATTACAAACAAAATAACAGATGCTGCTGCTGAGAATCCATAGTTTGGATTCGGCATTTTTTCACGAAAATGCTCATAAATAAATACCGCAACAGTTTTCGTATATTCATTTCTCTGCGTACCTTTAATATACATATAAGGAATATCAAACATCTGTAAGCCACCGATCATTGATGTGACCATTGTATATAACATTATAGGTCTAAGGAGCGGCAAAGTTATCTTTCTGAATACCTGACCACTGCTAGCGCCGTCAATATTTGCAGCTTCAAACAATGATGGATTCAATCCCATAATACCAGACATGAGCATGATCATAGTATTACCGAACCACATCCAGCACTGAATAAACATTATCATGCCTCTGGACTGCCAAACGCCTGTTACAAACTTAATTGGATTATCAATTAAACCTACACTAAGTAAAAGATTATTTATAGGACCATACTTAGATTCAGCAAAAAGTGAAAGATATAGAGCAGCAACAGATGCAGCAGTAATAATATTAGGCATGTACATTACTACTTTGAAGAAACCTTTTCCCGGAATTTTAAGCTTTGCGTCAGTAAACCAAACGGCAAGCAAAAGAGAAATAATAATCTGCGGGATAAAGTTACCAATCCAGACAATAAATGTATTACCTAATGTCTGAAAAAATGTTTCATGAATAGCCGATGCTGTACGTCCCATGTTACCAGTACCGAACAGCAAAGCTTCAAAGTTGCCCAAGCCAATAAATTCATCAATTTTCTTACCATTGCCCTCAAAGCTAAGAATAAAAGTATTGATTAATGGCCAAAGCTGGAAAAAACAATATACCAAAAAGAAGGGCAAAATAAAGAAATAACCGTATTTAGCATAGCTGATTGAACGAATATTTCTTTGTGCAGCAGATGCCATAAAGTACACCTCTCTCTAAGAAATCAGATTAATAATACATGTATACGGGATGGATTATACCACCCCGTAGGCATGTTAAAGAAAATAAAATAATTTAATTATTCAACTGTAATATCTGTAACAGATTCAGCTACTCTATCCTTAAAGTCTTCGATACAAGCAGCTGCATCAGCTGTTTCACCTGCACAGTAAGCATTTACTGCATCAATGAATGCCTGCTTAATTGAAGCATCATAAGGAGTGATAAGACCGTTCAGATTGATGTTCTTACCAGTTTCGTGAAGAACTGCGAACTGATCCTGACCACCGAGAAGTGGGTTGCTGTTAGAACCTTCGCTAACAATTTCTTCCATTACAGCCATGTTATTTACATAGTCAGGCTTGCCGAGAGCATACTTCTTCATAGATGTGTTATCAACTGTGAAGTAGTTGATGAAGTTAGCAGCCATATCTGCATTATCTGTCTTAGGTGATACGCAGATCCATGTACCGCCCCAGTAGTAAGGTGTAGGTCCCTGGCATACGTTCCACTTGCCGTATGTAGCACCGCCTTCACCGCCTGCAGCAGAAAGAAGGATTGATTCGCCGAAGCCCCATGTTGATACAAAGTAACCCATTGTATCGTCTGTCTGGCCTGCAGCCTTCCATTCGTCTGTCCACTGGTTAAGTTCTGTAACATAACCATTGTCTCTCATATTCTTAGCAAGATCAATAAATGTGTTGCAGAAATCGTCAACAGCAAGCTTATCATCTACAACCCATGGTGTAGATCTGTTAGCAGCGAATGCCTGCCAGATACCGCCAAGTGTTGTTGTCAGAGCTGTCTTATTGCCTGAAGCATCATATACTTCCTTAGCTGTAGCCTGGAATGCATCCCAGTCAGAAACCTTAGCCTGCATTTCTTCAGGTGTCTTAACGCCGAGGTATGATTCAGCCAAATCTGTTCTGTAGCACCAACCACCAGGAGCTGCCTGCCATGAAACGCCCTTGATTACACCGTTGGAATCCTTACCGATATCCATTGTATATGCATACTGACCAGCAAATGCGTCATCTGAGAAACCAAGATCGCTCATAGGAGCTGTTGCTGAATCGTCGTTAATGTACTTGAGAGCCCAGTCAGCTTCAACCATGAAGATATCAACGTCAGAACCGCCGAGGAAGTACTGGTCATACTGAGCAGAAGCTTCACCGCCGCCAACACCGAAGTTTACAAAGTTGATCTGATCATCTGTGTAGCCTGTATCAGCTTTCCACATGTCGAGCATAACATTTACGTCATCAGGTGTCCAGCAAAGGATTGTCATCTTGTCGCCGCCTGTTGGAAGTGAACCTGAATATGTAAATTCGCCCTGTTCAGCAGTTGAGCTTTCACCTTCAGAAGAAGATTCAGAATTTGATGATGATTCACTGCTGCTGCTTTCTTCTGAAGAAGATGATGATGAAGATTTATCGGAGGACGTGCTGGCAGATAAAGAAGATGAAATCCAGGAAGACGATGAAGATGAGGTCGTACGTTCGATTTCAGAAGCATTGAAAAAAAATGAGGACGATCTGGAAGTGTTAGACATTCAGGATGTAGATGACGTTGATGATGTGAAACGGACATAACAGAAAAAGGAACAGACTGCTGCAGAAATGCGGTGGCCTGTTCTTTTTTTGACATTTTTCGGTATAAAGTGTAATTTACTGAATATATTACTGAAATATATATAATACAAATATTAGATTGCCGCCTGCCAGTGTTCTGCCTGCGCCTGATAATCCTCAGCCTGAGCTAAAAAAGCGGCAGAAAGTTCGGCATTTTTATCCTGTTTGGCTTGTGCGGCAAGTGTGCTGTAACATTTTGAAAGACAGGCAAGCGGCGCGTCGCCGGACGAGTGGATGTCGATAATGCTCGGTGTTTCGGAAGCTGCGTTTAAATACCAAAGAACAGCTTCTTCATAATCCTTTAATCCGTAAAAATAGTGTCCGAGTTCCATGCAGATTTCCGCACACGGATTCTGTGCCATATCCTTTAAGCAGATTTTAAAGAATTCATTGTATGCGTTTGTCAGGCGGTAAATGCGCGCCAGCACGCAGGCAATGTTTTTGCGGCAGTCTTCGGGACGGTCTTCCTTTGCAAGCACATTTTCAAAAATTTCACGGACACTTAAAAAGTCTTCATCTGTTCCCGAAATAAAAAGTTCCTTGCAGAACATAATCACGACATAATTTTCAAGGCGCACACCGCGGCGGACAGCATCGGCAAACACGCCGAAATCCCGTTTGGTATGGCTTTGTTCAGGCAGATGTAAAATCTTAATATCACTGTCAAATACAACCGGTTCTAATCGTACGGTTTCGTGAATCGGAGAAATCCATTCAAACGTACGCAGGCGCTTAAACAGCTTCGGGCGGTATTCTTCTTCAAAATTATAAACGGTGTTGTGCGATTTGCTGTTGACGTAAATCATCTGTACAATGTCAATTTCCGGAACAAGCACCTGTTTTAAATTTAAAAACTGGCGGCGGTTTTCCTCGTCTAAGACCTCGTCCGCATCGGCAGAAAAAATGTAGTCGCAGTTTGCTTTTGAAAAGGCAAAATTTCTTGCGGCGGCAAAATCGTTGTTCCATGGATAATCATAAATCAAATCCGTATATCCGGCGGCGATTTCTTTGGTGCGGTCGGTTGAGCCGGTATCTACGATAACAATTTCATCGCAGATCGGACGGTACGAATCCAGACAGCGTTTTAATAACTTTTCTTCATTTTTAACAATCATGCAAAGACTGATTGAAATCATAACGTACTCCTATCTGCCAAACGGCGTATATTCCAAATCTTTTATTACTGTAAGTATGACATTTTTGTGGGAAGACTGTCAACGGGAAGTTTCACAATGGGGAAAAGTATGGTATACTGTTTTTAGTTTAGAATAAGTGGAAAGTGAGGCACAAAAGTATGAAAAAAAGAAAGGCAGCAGTGCTGGCGGCAGCTGCGTTTGCAATGACGGCGGCATTTTTTTTAAACGGCATCCGGAGGGCAGAAGCGGCAGACAATGTTGTAGTGATGTTAGATCCCGGACATGACAGTACACATACAGGGGCGGCAGCATATGGTTTAAAAGAGCAGCAATTAAATTTAAAAATCGGACTGGCGTGCCGTACAGAGCTTGAAAAATACGATGGCATAACCGTTTATATGACACATGATACCATTGCGTGTCCGTTTGAAGGCAGTACAACCAAACAGGACTTAATACAGCGGACAGAATATGCAGGAGAAGTCGGAGCGGACCTTTTTGTAAGTCTGCATAACAATTCGGGCGATGACAGCGGATATGAAATTTATTATCCCAATAATCACTATGTATCAGAATTTAATGATATAGGATATGCGGTATCTGAGCATATTGCGGGTTACCTGAGTGAAATGGGCATATACCGGAATGGATTGTATACAAGAGATAGTGATGGCGAGGAAGATGATGATACCAACTGGTATCCGGATGGAAGCCGCGCGGATTATTACAGTGTCATCAGAAATTCCAAGTACAACGGTGTACCGGGAATTATTGTAGAACATGCTTATCTTTCAGATGCGGGGGATACACATGTATTTTTGTCCAATGACAACATGCTGGTACGTATGGGACAGGCAGATGCCAGCGGAATTGCAGATTATTTCGGACTGCATAAGAAAAATGGTCTATGTACGGATAAATACGGTGACTGGCATTATTACGAAGACGGTGAAGTATCGGATTACACGGGAATGGCGTTCAATGAATATGGCTGGTGGTATGTTACAGACGGTGAAATAGATGATTCTTATACAGGTATTGCAGAAAATGAGTATGGCCGCTGGTATATGCAGGACGGTGTTGTAAACATGGATTATACCGGAATGCTTTGTGACGGAGCAGAATGGTACTATGTTCAGGGCGGTTATATAAATGATGCCTATACGGGAATGGCATGTAACGAGTATGGCTGGTGGTACTTTGAAGACGGAAAGTTAAACTGGAATTACACGGGAATGGCGTTGAATGAATACGGCTGGTGGTATTTTGAGAATGGCGTATTAAACTGGGATTATACCGGAATGGTATGTAACGAATATGGCTGGTGGTACTATCAGAATGGCAACTTGAATCGTGAATATACGGGAATGGCGTTGAATGAATACGGCTGGTGGTATTTTGAAAATGGATTTTTAAACCTGAATTATACGGGAATGGCGTTGAATGAGTATGGCTGGTGGTATTTTGAAAATGGCAATTTAAATGATGCCTATACGGGAATGGCATGTAATGAATATGGCTGGTGGTACTTTGAAAACGGTCAACTGAATCGTGAATATACGGGAATGGCGCACAATGAATACGGCTGGTGGTATTTTGAAAATGGCCTGTTAAATGAGGAATATACCGGTATTGGCGCAAACAGTTACGGTGAATGGTATTATCAGCAGGGCAGAATCGGATATGACTTTAGCGGAAAAGTGAAATTTGATGATACAGAATATACCATTACAGAAGGTTATGTCGTAGAAAAAAGGATTGTAAATGAAACAGAAGCAGATACAGCAGATACAGTACATACAGCAGGAACGCTTCCAGCAGGCGAAGAAAGCAGTACTCTCGGCAAATAGGCATAATAAAGGGATTGGAACACTTTCTGAAAAGACGGTACATAGTGTACTGAAAAAATTTTTTGAGCCGGAAGAAGACAACCATGAAGTTGCGCTTGAGGGTTATTTTGCGGATATTTACAATGAAAACGGGGTTATTGAAATCCAGACAAGAAGCTTTGAGCGGCTTCGTGAAAAGCTGGCAGTCTTTTTGAACCACTATCCGGTAACAATTGTCTATCCGATGCCCTGCAACAAATGGGTGTTCTGGGTTGATGAACAGACAGGGGAGGTGAGTGAACCAAGAAAATCACCGCGCCACTACACGGTCTACGATGCTTTTACAGAGCTGTATAAAATCAAACAGTATCTGCATCACCCACAGCTGACGATCAAACTGGTACTGATGGATATGCAGGAGTATAAGACGTTACAGCAGCGGATTCGTACCAAAAAAGGAATCCGCAGGCACGGCGAAAAAAAGGACAGAATCCCGATAGGCATACGGGAGATAGTGACAATTGAGCAGCTTGAAGACTATATGCAGTTTGTGCCGTATGAACTGGATGACACGTTTACTTCGGCGGATTTTGCAAAAGCTGCCCATATTCCAGTGGATACGGCAAGGATAACGCTTAATATTTTAAAGGATACGCAGACGGTTACAAGAGTAGGAAAGCAGGGCAGGTCGTATCTTTACGAGGTGAAGGAAAACAATAGATGTATGTAATAAAGGACAACGTAATTAAACTTTCAGTCCGCGGACTGGTTGAATTTATCTGCCGCAGCGGTGATATTGATAACAGAACCGGCGGATTTTCAGATGTGCGTCTGATGCAGGAGGGTACGCGCATGCACAAAAAAATACAAAAAAGCATGGGCGCATCTTACAGGGCGGAAGTTCCGTTAAAAATTGAACTGCCGGAAACGGTGGAGAATATTGATTACATCATACGTCTGGAGGGCAGGGCGGACGGTATTATCAGTGATTTCCACGAAGAAGCGGACGGCAGTAAGACACCGGTTGGAAAGGTTATTATTGATGAGATTAAAACCATGCAGTCTGATGTGGAAAAGTTAGAACAGCCGGTGTCGGTACATGAAGCGCAGGCAAAGGTGTACGGCTATATTTATATGGTACAGAACCATCTTTCCGGTATCGGCGTACAGATGACCTATGCCAATCCTGAAACAGAAAAAATAAAGCGTTTTACAAAAGAATATTCAAAAGAAGAACTGACAGAATGGTTTGAAACGCTGATCAACAGCTTTAAACGGTGGTCAGATTTTGTCTTTTGCGAACGTGAAAAAAGGACGGCATCGATTAAGAAGCTGTCCTTTCCGTTTGAATACCGCAAAGGACAGAAAAAACTGGTAACAGGTGTTTATCACTGCATCGGGGAAGCAAGAAATCTTTTTATTCAGGCATCAACCGGTGTTGGAAAAACCATTTCAACTATTTATCCGGCAGTCTGTGCCATGGGACAGAGTAAGGCAGACAAAATCTTTTATCTGACCTCTAAGACGATTACAAGAACCGTTGCCGAAGAAACCTTTTCAATTCTGCGCAGGCAGGGGCTTTCTATGCGTACGGTGACACTGACGGCAAAAGATAAAATCTGCATTCTGGAGGAAAGAAACTGCAATCCTGTTAAATGCGAGAGGGCAGCAGGACATTTTGACAGGATTAACGATGCGGTCTATGACATGATCACACATGAAATGGTAATTGACCGTGAAAAAGTGATGGAATATGCAAAGAAACATTGTGTCTGTCCGTTTGAGATGTCGCTGGATATTTCATACTGGTGTGACGGCATTATCTGTGATTATAATTATGTTTTTGACCCAAATGTGGCACTCAAGCGCTACTTTGGCGAAGGAAACAGGGGCGAGTATATTTTTCTGGTGGACGAAGCACACAATCTGGTTGACAGGGCAAGGCAGATGTACAGTGCTATTCTTGTAAAAGAGGATTTTCTGACAATAAAAAAATATGTAAAAGATACAGACAGGGCATTGTATAACAGCCTTGAAAAGTGCAATGCCGGATTGTTGGAATATAAAAGAAAATGTGATACAATAGATGTGATTGATTATCTGGGAACTTTTCCTGCGGCACTGGAACGGTGTTATGTAAGATTACAGCATTTTCTGGAACATCATAAAAATCATCCGCAGCAGGAGGAAATTTTGCAGTTTTTCTTTACACTGCGGCATTTTCTGAATATGTATGACTGCATGGATGAAAAATATCTGATTTATACAAAGCATGATGAGAACAATCATTTTTATATGAAATTGTTCTGTGTAGACCCGTCAACGAATCTGTCGGAAAGACTGGCACAGGGAAGAAGTGCCGTGTTTTTTTCGGCGACGCTGCTTCCGGTCAATTATTTTAAAGAAATGCTGACTGCAGATACACAGGATTATGCAGTGTATGCACAGTCTTCGTTTGACAGTAAAAAGCGCAGAATTGTTATTGGAAAAGATGTCAGCAGCAGATATACAAGAAGAAATGCAGGGGAATACCGGAAAGTATGCCGCTACATTGCCGAAACGGTACAGGTGCATCCGGGACGGTATCTCGTATTTTTTCCATCATATGGATATTTGCAGCAGGTAAAAGAAAACTATGAACAGATGTATAAACCGGATGAAATCATCATGGGCGCAGAGGGCGGTACACCAAAGCTTACAGCAGAACAGAATCTGATTGTGCAGCTTCCGTCAATGAAAGAACAGGAAAAAGAAAATTTTCTGTCTTTATTTGAAAATGTGCAGGGAAGTGGAAGCCTTTTAGGATTTTGTGTAATGGGCGGCATATTTTCAGAAGGGATTGACTTAAAAAGAGAAAGTCTTATCGGAACGATTATTGTCGGTACGGGAATTCCGATGATATCAAAGGAAAGAAATCTGTTGCGGGATTACTTTGACGGATGTGGAAAGGATGGTTATGCGTATGCCTATATCTATCCCGGCATGAATAAGGTATTACAGTCGGCAGGGCGCGTTATCCGCACAGAGGAAGACTGTGGAGTGATTATTTTACTCGATGACAGATTCTTAACACCCGGATATGAAAAGCTGTATCCGAGGGAATGGAATGAGATTTATCCGGTAACAAAGCACAATTTTAAAAATATATTAGCAGATTTTTGGAAAAATTTAGTGCAATAAAGTTAAATGTATTGTATAATAATTAAAAGAATTAATGTAAGCTGTATATACAAGTGTGGCTCGTGAGTGAAAAATCCAACGCAATATTAGGAACGTCTGACAAAATAATTGGCAGTGAGTGGAGAATAGCATATGGAGAATAGTATTAAGAATCAATTAGAAGAAAGCAGAAAAGATGGTACTTTAAAGGAAACGCTTCAGGGGATGGGGTTTAACCGTTTGCAGTCCGTAGAGATTGCCAAAGGCTTGAACAATGAAGTGGATATTACAAAATATGCGGATAAAAAGTATGACGCAGCGCAGATGAAGTCTATCCGGCTGGCACTCGAAGAAGGCATGGATATCACACCGTTTGCAGATAACCGTTATAATTATATGCAGATGGAGGAAATTAAAGCGGTTATCAGGGAACATATGGATTTAGATGCGGTATGCAATCCGGCATATGATTATTCGGTCATGAAAGAGATCCGTTTATCAGAACGGATGAATTATGATATTACAAAATACGCAAAGCGGGGATTTTCAGGAAATGTTCTTAGACAAATCCGCAAGGCAAGGGAAAAAGAGATTGATTTATCGTTCTTTGTCAATGAAGGATTTGATGAATATCAGCTGCGGGAAATCCGTCTTGGTATTGAACACTGTGTAGATATTACAAAATATCTGCTGCATGAATATACGGGGGACCAGATGAAGCAGCTGCGGCTTGGATTACAGGCCG
>OIEL01000667.1_pt1 | contig 18600 bp, 15 predicted proteins | sample 1581731 | NCBI WGS metagenome assembly OIEL01 (sample SAMN01760977, study PRJEB22395) | human gut metagenome | reverse complement strand
GGCGGTTTCATTCTGACAGTTATCCTGTTGAACGAACTGATACAGATGGTACTGCGAGGAAATAACTTCAAGGACTTTGATGATTCTATTTTTATAAAATGGATCATAAAAGCACTTTGCGGTGTAATTTTGGTCGCCAACACCTATTACATCGCTTCGGCACTATTCTCGTTTGGCACAACGGTATGCTCCAACGGACTTGCCACACTATTCGGGACCGGAGATTATCTATCTTCCACGCTCTCGATCAATCCGTCGGCTCTCAGCGGTCTGAGCTTGGGTGAGCTGATGACGGTGTGGTTTATTTCCCTGATCGTTCATCTTGGGGTGCTGATACTGATAGTTGCTATCGTTATCACACTTGCAAGCCGTATCATCGAGGTGTTTATGTATCTCAGCATTGCACCGATTCCTATGGCGACCATGATGGACAGCGGTGAATGGGCTTCTATCGGTAAGAACTGGATCAAACAGCTTCTCGCTCTTTCTTTCCAGGGGTTCTTTATCGTAGTGGCACTCGGTATTTTCAAGACGCTTTTCAGCAATGCTATTGTCGCTCTGAACGCAAGTACAGACGGCGTGATCCTGCAAATGGGACTGCTTCTCGGCTATACCGCAGCACTTATCTTCACGATTCTCCGCACAGGAGCTATCAGCAAATCAGTGTTCAACGCTCACTGAGAACAAGATCGGAGGTTATTATTTGGCACATTATGTACCGATCCCAAAAGATTTGAACGACATCAAGGAAAAGTTCATCATGGGATTCACAAAGAGACAGGTAATATGCTTCGGTATCGGTCTTGTTCTTGGTGCGCCTGTGTATTTTCTCACAAGAGCGTCTATCGGAATGTCGGGGGCGATCTTCGCTATGGGTGCGGTCGCCGCACCTGCGATACTCTGTGGCATTTACAAGAAAAACGGCGTGTTCTTGGAGAAACAGGTGAAGTTCATGCGTGAATATTTCACCCGACCGAGAAAGCGATATTACCAAACAACCAATGTATTCAGGTGCATTGAACGGCACATCGAATACAACAGAATCAAGAAGAAGCTGAGAGATGCCGAAAGAAAAGGCTGATACGGCTCTCTATATATAATAGTATAACTTTCGGTGTCTCCGCTTTGGAATATAAACGGAGGTCACAATGGGCTTTAGAAAGAGAAATGCCAAAAGAAGTGATAACCGCAGCTCGGCTAAGGTTATCATGGGCAAGCCTGCCTCTCAGTTATCAAAAGAGGAGAAAAAGATTCTCTCCGCAAGAATGGCGGAGATCAGGAGTGAAAACGGCGGTAAATCGACTGTGCAGAACACGATACCGTTTCTGTGTATGTATCAGGACGGCGTGTGCCAGGTGTCGGAGAATTTCTTTTCTCTGACGGTGCAGTTTTACGATGCCAACTACTCCATTGCAGAGTTTGATGAGCAGAACAATATCTTTTCCAAGTATTGCGATGTGATCAATCTCTTTGACAACACAATTCGTTTTCAGCTTACCTTTGAAAATCAGAACCGTTCAAAGGCAAAGCTCGTCAAAACGGTGCAGATACCCGAACAGGACGATGATTTCAACTCTATCCGCAAGGAATACAGCGAAATGCTCACCGACAAGCTCCTGAAAGGCAGCAACGGACAGAGTGCAAGAAAGTTCCTGACATTCGGTATCGAATCCACATCATACAAGGCAGCAAGGGCAAAGCTCATGTCGATCAAGAATGATGTTATCAAGGGATTTAAGGCTTTCGGTGTCGAAGCGGAACTGCTTGACGGCAGGCAGAGACTTGAAGCTCTGTATTATGCCCTGAATCCTTACAGAAATTCCCCATTTCTTTTCGATTGGGGCGAAATGCTGAGGGCAGGAATGGACACAAAGGACTTCATCTGTCCGCCCTCGCTCAAATTCAATAAGGCAGACTTTGAGATCGGCAATGCCTACGGTGCTGTGTGGGGTATGAATATCCTTGCCGGAGAGCTGCCCGATGAGATACTCAAGGACTTCCTTGAAATGCAGAATCTTTTCTGCGTGAACATTCATGTAGAACCGCTGGACCAGATAGATGCCCTGAAATTCGTCAAAAAGAAGCTCACAAATGTTGAGCAGATGAAGATCGACGAACAGAAAAAGGCATCGCAGTCCGGCTATGATCCCGACATTCTGCCACCTGCGATCAAGATGTATATCGAGGACATTGAAAAGCTCCTCGGTGATCTGAACAGCAAGAATGAGCGACTGTTCCATATCAGCATTTCGCTGAGGGCATACGCAAAATCGAAGAAAGACCTGAAACTTCTTTCTGAGATGCTGAAAAGAACGTGCCAGAAGAACAACTGCACGATGTTCCCTTACGATTACAGGCAGGAGCAGACGCTCGTTTCCACACTTCCGCTGTGCTATAACGAGATTCCCGTCCGCCGTGAGATGCACACCAGCGGTATCGCTATCTTCGTACCGTTTACCACAAAAGAGCTGTTTCAGGACGGACAAGCTACCTACTACGGCATCAATACGCTGTCGGGCAACATGATCCGTGCCAACAGGTCAAGGCTCAAAAACCCGAACGGACTTATCCTCGGTACGCCAGGTGCAGGCAAGAGTTTCAGCGTTAAGCGTGAGATCCTCGACTGCTTTCTGACAACCGTGGACGATATTATCATCTGCGATCCCGAAGGTGAGTATTTTCCGCTTGTTTCGGCACTCCACGGACAGCTTATCCGTATCGCCAGCAACTCGGAACAGCACATCAACCCTATGGACATCACCATTGATGACTATATGTTCAGCAATCCTATGGAAGTCATTGCGAACAAGTCTGACTTCCTGATCTCCCTGTGTGAGATCATTGTCGGCGGCCGCTACGGACTTTCTGCGGAGGAACGCTCGGTCATTGATAAGTGTGTTCAGCGTATCTACAAGCACTTCATTGAGAATGAACCGTCTGAGGACAAGATGCCACTTCTCTCTGATTTGCAGAGAGAGCTTCATGAGGAGGGCGAAGTCGCTCTGAGAGTGGCAAACTCTTTGGAGATGTTCGTAAACGGCAGCCAGAACCTCTTTAATCATCGCACCAATATTGATATGAGCAATCGTATCATCTGCTTTGATATTAAGGAGCTTGGCAACCAGCTCAAAAAGGTCGGTATGCTCATCGTGCAGGATACCGTGTGGAACAGGGTTTCCGCCAACCGTGAGAAAAAGAAGATCACTCGCTACTATATCGACGAGTTCCATTTGCTTCTCAAGGAGGAACAGACAGCGAAGTATTCCGCTGAGATCTGGAAGCGTTTCCGTAAATGGGGCGGCGTTCCGACGGGTATCACACAGAATGTCAAGGACTTGCTTTCTTCTCAGGAGGTCGAGAACATCTTTGATAACTCGGATTTCGTGTATATGCTCAATCAGGCAGCCGGAGACAGAGACATTCTCGCTGAAAAGCTCCATATCTCAAAGGAGCAGATGAAGTATGTCACGAACAGCGGTCCGGGCGAAGGGCTTATCCGCTACGATAAGGTCTTGCTGCCGTTTACGGACAAGTTCCCGACGGATACAGAGATGTATCGCCTTATGACCACGAAGCCAACCGAAAGTGCGTAAACTGCGAAGAATGGAGGATTTATGAGCTTACAGAGAAAAGAAAATAACCTCCGCAGAGCGCAGGCACGACTTGACCGTATTCAGAACCCTCCCCGATGGAAAGTGGTTTCACACCTGAAAGCAAGGGAGTTTCAGATCGACTATCGCCGTGAGCCAAATCGTCACGGCAGATACCGAACCCGTGCGTATATTGTCCGTGGTGCGAAAGCGTATCACGGCAATAACCGTGGACTTATCCACAAGGCTGTCAACCTGAAATACCGTGTGCAGGGCGATAAACCCTCGGTCACAAGGACGATCAAATCATGGCAGCCAAAGACCATGAAGGGCAAGCTGTTCAAGGCAAATGCCCGTGCTGTGAATTTTGCAGTTCACGATGTTACACAGACGGCAGTCGATACGGCTCTCGCAGCGGAGACTGTCGGTCTGAAAACATCGGATACTGCCCAGCGTGAAGTCCGCAACAAGCTCAAACAGAAGTACACCCGTGAAGCGGTGGACGATTATCACCGTGGCGTATTTCTCATGGGGCGCACGGCGGTCGATGCTGTCAAGGGTACACATCACCACCTGAAAACAAAGAAACAGCATAAACTCGAAAAGGCAAAGTTTCAGCTAAAGAAAGCTGATAACAAGCTATATAAGTCGAAAATCGGCAAGCCGAAGCTCAGGGCGAACAAGGCAGCTCTGCGAGGTGCTAAGGCTGAGTATAAGGCGAAGAAAAAGCCTGCCCACGGCAATAAGCTCCGCAAGGCGATGAATAAGCGTAGGCTGCAAGCCTACAAACAGACGAAGCGTGAGCTGAAATTTGAGCGTAAACAGCTCAGGACAGAAAACAAGTTCCGTGTCAAGGAATTCCGCAATCAGAAGAAGATCAGCAAATTGACCAGACCGGGACTGCTTGCATTGAAGCCTGCCACTTATACCGCAGGCAGAATGAAAGCGTCCGCTTGGCAAAAGGCGGTCAACGAAGATCAGGACAACGATTTTCTCCACGCTATCGACTCTGCAAAACGCAGAGTTGTAGAGCCTGCGGCACAGAAAGTAAGCAAGCCTCAGCGTTTGCAGAAAAAAGAGAAACAGCGTGACCGCCTGAATGACAAGAAGTCGAAGTCCAATAACCGCCTGAACAGGCAGGAGACTCGACTGAAAGACAAGCACGACAGCTATAAAAAGCGTAAAAAGCCGAAGCCGAAAAAGAAGAAAGGTGCTAAGGACACGATCTCCGCTGCATTAAAGGCAGCGTGGAAATTCGTGAAGAATGTCTATGAGAGCGAGGTCAAAAAGTTCTTTCTTTGTCTGGCGATACCTGTCATTGTGATATTGCTTGTATTCGGTATTATCACGATGCTGTTCTCTGCGACTTCCTCGCACAGCGGTTTTACGCTCGGCACATACGCAGCGCAGGACTATGACCTGAGTGAAGCGGAGAAATACTACACGGAACTTGCCTATAACCTCAATCAGAAGATTCGCAAGGTAAGCAGTTCTGCTGACTGGCAAAGCGGTCTTGCTGCTTTCGGAGCAAATACGGGTGATCTCTCCGATACCCCTGATGAATGGGTGTGGGGACGCTCCTCGGTCTATGACTTTGATCCTGTGTATGACTTCGATACCTACAAGCTGTGGTCGTTCCTCTGTGCTTATTACTATGATTTCGATGCCGATAACGATGATATTTACTATTGGGAGTTCGACGGCGATACGGAAGATCTGCTTGAAGAAATCTTCAATGATGAATATGAGTTCGTCTATTGGTATGATAATCAGTCCCGTTGGGAGGAGCTTTCCCCATACAACTATTGGGGCGGCGGTAACGCATCTTCGGGAACATATTACAGGGCTGAGAAAGATGCTTATATCTATGACGGGCAGCCGTACAGATACCGCTTCAAGCCGATTGCGATCACATCGGAGCTTTCGCAGTATGAGGACGATGACGGCTATCTCTGCATTACAGACGGCTATCGTGTGCTTGATGCACAGAACGATTACAAAGAAACAGGCTTCTTTATCATGGATCACCGTTGGTATTCCGGCACAAGCCACCCGTTCTACTACATCGACAACGATACCGACACTTTCTTCTTTATGAAAGGAAGTACCCGTCATAACCGCAGTTTTTGGGGGTGGGACGGTACAGATGCTTGGTTCTTGGTATCTCCGACAGATACCCATATCTGGAACAGCAGTCTGAATGATGTGTGTATGTACGGCTACTATGAGAAATACAAGTGGAAAACGGAGTGCAAGCTCTACTATAACGTAAAGCAGAACAAGACCTTTGATGAGGTCATTGCCGATAAGCTCGGCAGTATGTCACATTCCGATGAACGCTTGCAGTATTACAGTCTGCTGATCGGTACGGACGGCTCTGCTTCGATGTACGGCAATCACCAGACTTTGCATAATCTTCTTCCGGGTGCAACGATTCGTGATTACTCGCTGAAACGGGAGTTTGGCTATGAAATGACGGGTTGGAACACCGACAGCGACGGGCTGTATCAGGGTATCAAGGTGTACTGCACCAATGGCGATAAGCTCAAAGCTCCGTTCAAGGGCAAGATCACCGATGTTGATACCGACGATAACAAGATCACAATACGCAAGGACGATGTGGAGTATTGGTATGACGGTACGGGCGGAACTGAGCGTGATACGGAAGTCACCATTGCTAATGCTGTGCTTCTGAGTGGCTTCTCTGAGGGCGATACGGTCAATGACGGACAGGAGTTTGCAAAAACAACAGCAGGAAATGTAAATTTCCATATTTATATAGACACTGACGGCTACGGTTGGGACTACATTGATCCCCGACTGGTGCTGTATTGACGGAGGTGCGAATGGCTCTATACGATGCGAAGATCGAAAAAAACTGCAAAAAGGTAGAGCAGCTTGAACGGAATATCAAGCGTGATACAGAGGAACGCAGACGGCTTCTCTCCGAAATTGACAGACTGCGTTACCTCTCGCTCTGCGAAAAGCTGAACTGTCAGGGAGAGGAATTAGAAACCGTCCTCGCCAGAGAACATGAGCAGATCCAGAACATGAAGGCTCGTGGAATGACCGATGATGAGATCGACCATCTCGGCAAAGGCGGCAATGACGGTAAATACGAAGATCAAATGAGTTTTTACTCTGAGGAGGACGATGATGAAAACAAGAATGCTTAGTGCTGTTATGGCAGCATTTATGCTTGCAACTGCAAGTGTGGGCGGTATTACCGCTTCTGCCGCTGAAAAGGCTTCTGCCGGAGAGGATACGGCTGAAACTACTGCGGTCGATGAGGACAGCTCGGCAGATACTACGGAGACAACTGCCGATACAGCGGAAAGCTCCGATACTGAGGAGACTTCTTCTGTTTCAGAAGATAATACCGACGATATGGAGAAGTTCCGTGAGGTCATGAGCGACCTTGCCGAAGCAGGAACAACAGAGGTCGCTCCTGACTATTACGGTGATGATTACTATGATACGGACGGTAATGCTACGCTTATCAAGTCCGAAAGAATTGTCTACAATTCCGAGGAAATGCAGTTCATCGCCGTTACTACAAAGGACGGTCATGTGTTTTATGTGCTGATAAACTATTCGGCACAGAATGCCGAGGACCAGGTATTTTTCCTGAACAAAGTTGACGACTATGATCTGTACGCACTTCTCTACGCCGGAGCTGAGGACGATGATGAGAAAAAGAAAATCACGCCCGAACAGGCAGCTCAGGCGGCTGAAAAGGCAAACGGCAGGATGCAGTCCAGCAATGGTGCAGATACCGCTGATACAGAGGAATCTGCGGAGGACGGCGAAGATGCAACAGATGCTCAGGTCCAGGCAAAGCCTGTGCCTATGAGCAAGAACAGCATGATGCTCGTTTTCGGTGCGATCGTTCTGATCGGTGTCGGCGGTGCAGGCTTCTTCCTGATGAAGAAAAAGAACGGCGGCAACAGTAAGACCGCTATGCAGGTCGAGCCTGAGTATGACGATGATAATGAGATCACTGAGGACGAGGACGATATGAAGTTCTACGATGATCAGGACGATGAAGAATAAGAAAGAGAGGGCAAAAGAATGGGAAAGATGAAGAAGATCGGTGTGTGTATGGCAGCGGTGGCAGGTGCCGCCGGAATTGCAGGACTCTCCGCTAAGGCGGTCGAGGGCGTGAGAAAGAAGTGGTTTCTCCGTGGCTTTGAGGCAGGACAGTTCATCGGCAATCTCACCGCTGCGGAGAGCTTCGCTCAGGAAAAGACCGTGATCCAACAGAAGTATGACAAGCTCTGCGAGGAGTTTGACGAACTTCAGGAGAACTACAACGAGCTTTGTGAGGACTACTACGAAGCATAATCAACTTTGAACCCAGTGGATTCAAAGTTCCCGACAACAGAACAAACAACATAAGACAATGAGAAAAGAGAGAGAATTTGTCTAATGAAGGTACTCAGCTTATTTGACGGTATCTCCTGCGGTATGCTTGCACTACAAAGGGCAGGCATACCCGTGGAGTGCTATGATGCGTTTGAGATCGACAAGTATGCCGTCACAGTCTCAAAGCGCAATTTCCCCGTAATCGTTCATCACGGGAATGTTTATGACGGCGATTTCACGAAGTTTCAGGGGTATGACCTTCTGCTCGGCGGTTCGCCCTGCACCTATTGGTCTATCGCCAAAAAGGACAGAGAGGTTGACTGCAACGGTGAGGGGTTCAGGCTTTTCAAAGAGTATGTGCGAGCTTTAGAGGAATCAGGCTGTAAGTATTTCCTCTACGAAAACAACTACTCCGTTCATCAGCGTATCAAGGACGAGATCACAAGGGTTCTCGGTGTAGAGCCTATTATGATAAACTCGGCGCTTGTTTCGGCTCAGAACCGTAAACGCTGCTACTGGACGAACATTCCGTTTGCTTCTTTTCCTGCTGACAAAGGTATCCTGCTGAAAGATGTACTTGAAAGCGGTGTTGCGTGGCAGGACAAGTCCTACTGTATGACCGCTTCCTATGACGGTGCTGTGCTGTATAACACTTTGGAGCGTAAGCAGCGGACTATGGTCGCAGAGCCTATCCCGATCAATACATATCAGGGTTCGGACAAGTCCCGCACTGTCATGGCAGGCTATCACAAGTACGGTGAAGCGACTATTATCAAAAACTCAGGTTTTAACGGCGGAACAACTGCGGTCGCTATGCCTGTTGGTGCCGCCCAGCGTGGCAGATACGTTGACGGTGAAAAGACCGAACAGCATATCGAAGTGCGTGAGGATGGCAAATCCAACTGCCTGACAACTGTGCAGAAAGATAGTCTTGTATGCTCTCCCGTCCGTGTCGGTCATTACGGCAAGGGCGGACAGGGACAGCGTATTTACTCCATTGTCGGCAAATCTGTCACACTCTCTGCTAACGGTGGCGGACAGGGTGCAAAGACCGGTCTGTATAAGATAGACCTTCCCGACGGCGATTATGTGATCCGAAAACTCACGCCGATCGAAGCGGAACGCTTGCAGACTCTCCCCGACAACTATACCGCAGGCATTTCCAATACCCAGCGATACAAGTGTATCGGCAACGGTTGGACGGTCGATGTGATCGCCCACATCTTGGGAGGGCTTCACAATGCTTGATGAAGCCCTGAACAAGTGTGCCGAAAACAATAACTACACCATTTATACCAGTATGTGCAAGGCACAGCGTATCCTGATGCGGTCTTATGATGCCGTGTGCAGTATCAGCGGCGGTTCGGACAGCGATATTGTCCTTGACCTGATTCACAAGGTCGATGAGGACGGCAAGGTCAAATATTTCTGGATAGATACAGGACTTGAATACACTGCCACTAAGGAGCATTTGGACTTCCTTGAACAGAAATACGGTATCACCATTGAGCGTGTCAAGCCCGATAAACCTATCCCGACTTGCGTTAAGGAGTATGGTGTTCCTTTCCTGTCGAAATATGTATCTGAACAGATGATGCGTTTGCAGGCTCACGGCTTTCAGTGGGAAGATGAACCGCTTGAAGTGCTGTTGAAGAAATATCCTCGGTGCAAAACGGCTCTGCAATGGTGGTGCGGTGAACGATACTCCGACAAGGACGGTATCCAGAAGATAAGCCGTTTTTCGATCTATCGCAACCGTTTCCTCAAAGAGTTCATCATGGCAAATCCGCCGGATTTCCCCATATCCAACAAGTGCTGTGAATTTGCGAAGAAAAAGCCAGCAAAGCGTATCGTCAAGGAACACGATGCAGATTTGGATATAACAGGTATCCGGCAAGCTGAGGGCGGTATCCGTTCCGCAGCTTTCAAGACCTGTTTCTCGGAATGCAAGTCAAAGGGGTGCAACACCTTCCGTCCTGTGTTTTGGTACACGGACGGCGATAAGCGTGACTATGAGGAAATGTTTGGTGTGACGCACTCTCGCTGCTACACCGAGTACGGACTGCGGAGAACGGGCTGTGTCGGGTGTCCATTCAGCAAGCACATCACCGAGGAGCTTGCGACCATCGAGGAACATGAGCCGAATCTGTATAAGGCGGCAGTCCATATTTTCGGGAAGTCCTACGAATATACAGCGAAATATCGTGCTTTCGTCAAGGAAATGAAAGCGAATGAGAAAGAGGAGAAGAAACGTGATAGACTACGCAGCCTTAATGGAACATCTGCCTGTGATACTGGTGGTAACAGCGGTGCTGGCTCTCCTAATCGGAGTGCCGTATCTGCTAACTACAACGCTCCTGAGATCAGAAAAGGAGCGTGATAACGATGTTCGATCCTGAATTTCAGAGAAAAGCTCTTAGCCTGATCATGGGCTTTATCATGCAGTTTTCAGAAACTCCGGCAGAACCTGAAGTGCAGGAGCTTTCGGTCAATGACCTGAATGTATCGACGATCTCTGTTTCCTGCCTGAAAGTGGCTTGGAATGGTGAGCCTGACCGTGATTATTATGTGAGCTGCACGGCTCACGATGATGATTATGCTTATGCGGATAATATGTATTTTGAGTTCAAGTCCAATGAGCTTTGTTACATAACAGGTCTGCGTGAGGGTACGGAGTACACGGTAACGGTCGAGCCTATTCTTTCAGATGATGAAAAGGACGGTTATACCGCAGTTTACGCAAGTGCTGACGGCAAGACGGAAACGGTAGAGGTCATTTATGAGTTCCCCTATGAGGACGGTTGGACAAACTGTTTTGCAGGAGAACGAGCTTCGGGCTTGACGGCAATGCCAAGCTCAGGAGCAATATATGGCTCAAAGGTCGATACCATAACAGGCACGGGCATTCGCCGTGATGATTATGGTGATTACTGCTGTGCTATGGGCGTATGGTATGGCTACTGCAATGACAGATTTTTAATCGAGCTTGAGAATGGCACTCAGTTCACTACGAAAATCTGCGACAGCAAAGGCTATGCCGACGATGGCGATGGCAAGTATCACAACTTCGGCGGCAGCGGTAAGTGTATCGTGGAGTTTATCTACGATGATTATAATTTACCGTCCTGCGTGGCTTTCTCAGGCTCTTGGGGTTATTACAACTGGAACGGTCTTGACCTCGGAGCAAACATCAAATCAATCAAGAAGATCAACTACGGTGAACCCGTAGACTACTAAATTTGGAGGTTACTATTATGAACGTAAAGAAGATCATCAAGGGTATTATCGGACTCGGTGCAATCGGTGGCGTTGCCTACGCAGCTTATAAGCTCGGTGAATCCGACGGAAGATTTAACGAGATTCACCGCCGTATGACTGAGAACGGAGATGAGGACGATGAGGACATTGAGGTCGAGGAGGACGATGATTACAGGTTCTACGACAATTACGATGAGCCTGACGATGGCTGCATCGCTCCCATTGACTTCGGCAAGATGAACGATGCACCTGCTGAGAAGTATGAGGACAGCAAGTGTTGTTCTGCGGATAAGGACACATTTGCACCTTTCTCCTCTGTTCAGGTGAACGGCATTTCGGAGAGTGACTTCCTGTCTCTGCTCTATCAGATCTCTGCAAGAAAGTACATCTCCAACAAGGCGATCAGAGAGTACCTCGATGTTGATACCGACAAGGCGGCTGAGGTGCTGTCGGTTCTGTATCATGCCGGCTACATCGCTTCGGAGACTGGCAAGCGTATTCCCGTCCGCCTGACTATCTCTGACTATTTTTCCCTTATCAGAGGTGATCGCAAGTGAGTATTCTGATCGTGGGCGAAAAGCCCAGCGTTTCCCGTGCGATCAGTGCGGTGGTCGGTGCTTCATCTGCACACAAAGGCTACACCGAGGGTAACGGCTATGTGGTTTCGTGGTGTGTCGGACACCTTGTCGGTTTGAAGTTCCCGAACGAATACGGCAACGGCTGGGACCAGAGGTGGAGCTTTTCACAGCTTCCGATGCTCCCCGAAAAGTGGCAGTTCCGTGTGACTGACAGCACAAAGGCACAGTATGAGCTGCTGAAAAAACTTATGAACAGAGTCGATGTTTCGGAGATCATCTGTGCAACGGACGCTGACCGTGAGGGCGAGTGTATTTTCCGCTATGTGTATAACATGGCGAACTGCAAAAAGCCTGTGAAGCGGTTGTGGGTATCAAGCCTTGAAGAGTCGGCTATCCGCAAGGCTCTCACAACGATGAAGCCTATGTCCGCATACGATAATCTGTTCAATGCAGGCTATGCCCGTGCAAGGGCTGACTGGCTTGTGGGAATGAACAGTTCTCGTCTGTTTTCCGTTCGTTACGGCGGTAAGCTCAACATTGGCAGAGTGCAGACACCGACGCTCGCAATGATCGTTCAGCGTGATGCTGAGGTCAATGGGTTTATCAAGCAGAAGTATTACACGGCAGACCTGAACTGCGGTAAGTTCATTCTTTCTTCTGCAAGAATTGACGATGAAAATGTCGCTGAATCACTTGTTTCTGCCTGTGACGGCAACACAGTCACAATCAGCTCGGTCAAGCGTGAGGTCAAGACCGACAAAGCGCCGAAGCTATATGACCTGACCACGCTCCAAAGAGAAGCAAACAAGGCTTTCGGCTATACGGCACAGCAGACGCTCGACTATACGCAGTCGCTCTATGAGGGCAAGCTCGTTACATATCCTCGCACAGATAGTCAATTCCTGTCCGATGATATGGCGCAGACGGCACTTGATGTGGCAAAGCTCTGTGATACCTATTTCGGGTTCGGTATCTCGCATACACCTGATATTTCAAAGGTCATCAACAATGCTAAGGTTTCGGGGCATCATGCAATTATCCCCACAAGCGGTATCGCAACGGCTGACCTTTCTTCTCTGCCGTCCGGCGAGAGAAATATCCTCACGCTGATCGCAACAAAGCTGATCTGTGCAACGGCTCCGGCGCACAAGTATGAAGCTGTTAAGCTCACAGGTATCTGCAATGGTACGGAGTTCATGGCAACGGGCCGCACGGTGCTTGAAATGGGTTGGAAAGCCTATGCCAAGCAGTCCGACAAAAAGAATGAGGAAAAGTCTCTGCCTGCGGTATCTGAGGGACAGACCTTCACGGTTGCTGCAAGCAAGGGCGAACACTTCACTTCTCCTCCGAAGCCGTATACCGAGGACACACTTCTCTCCGCTATGGAGAGAGCCGGAAATGAGGACTACGACGAGGACATCGAAAAGAAGGGACTCGGCACTCCTGCCACAAGAGCTGCGACTATCGAAGCACTTGTAAAGAATGGCTATATGGAGCGTGTCGGCAAACAGCTCAGGGCAACGGATAAGGGCAAGGAGCTTGTGACTGTTGTTCCCGATGAAGTGAAGTCCGCAAAGTTGACCGCAGAATGGGAGTCCAAGCTCCAGCAGATCGAACACGGCAGCCTGCCCGAAGCGGTCTTTATGTCGGGTATTCAACAGTTTATCACTGAGATGTGCAGTAAATACGGCTCTGTGGATAAGTCTGTTTCTCTTTCTGACGGCGGTAATGAGCCTGTCGGCAAATGCCCGAAGTGCGGTGCTGAGGTGGTCAAGGGTAAATTCGGTTACTACTGCAAGGGCAAGTGCGGTATGAATATCGCAAAGGTGTACGGCGTGGAGCTTTCCGATACCCAGGTCAAGGGACTTCTTGACGGCAAGTCCACAAGCTACACATCTAAGGGCAAAAAGACGATCGTCCGCCCTGAGATCGTGGAGAATCCGTATAACGGCAAGATGTACTATCAGTGGAAAACAGAAAGGGGTAACAAGAATGGATAACAAACAGCTTGCGGAAGTCGCAAAGATCCTCGGTGTCTCCGAGGACAGTATTTCCGCTATGGACGATGAGATCAAGAACAGTATGACAGCGGTCTTTGAACAGGTCGCCGTCAAAAACGATGAGGACAAAAAGGCTGTCTTTGAAGCCCTCGACAATCTATGGCAGAAAGGCTCTATCTACATTGAGCTGAGTGAAGTCGCAAAGTCCACGGGTATCACCACCGAAACGCTCCGCAGTCTTGACTATGAGACTCAGCAGACTATCGTCTATGAGTTCATGATGGACAGTTCGCAGACCGCCCGTTTCTATGACCTTGTGAACAAGTCACTTGCGGTCGCTGACCTCCCGAATGTGGCGAAGCTCATTGGCACTCCCGTTCGTGAGCTGAGGTCGCTCCCTCGCCGTATTCAGGAGAATGTATGCGGTGCGTATGCAATGGAGTACGATGCCGACAGCACCAATACTGACCTTATCGACACGATCAGGGAGATGATCGCACCGTGACAGATTTCCCGTATATCGGCGGTATCGAAGTCTCCGCTATCCAGAACCGTGAGTTTATCCGCATTGAAACGGACAAGGCGCAGGCTATCGTGGTGGCTCTCGACAAGAGCAATATTCCTTTTTCTGCCCGATTCGGTGATGCCGAAATGGTGCTGACCTATGACGGCAGCTACAAGGAACAGGTCGAGGAGATCATCGCAAAGGCACAGTCCGGCGACTATGAAGCATTGCTCCGTGAGCTGCAAGTTTACGGAGTGCCTGACGGCTATTATCGGCTGCTCGGTGAAGTAGCGGAGCTTCTGAACACAACTGTGAGCTTTTTGCAGTCCCGTCCCGATGAAGTTCAGCTATTGCTCTGTAAGTTCTATGTTGACCTGTGGCTCTGCGACAAGGCTACACTTCAGCGTGAGCTTGACCGTATTATCACGGTCAACGGCAGAACGCTCTCGGATATTTCGGAGTATGAACGAAAAAAGGTTCAGGAGAAAACTCCTGCCGAACCTGTGCAGACGGCAGACAAAGTTCCCACATTTGAGGAGCTTTATGATGCTTATCAGCGCCGTCATGTCAATGACCACTTTACAAGAGAAGCCCATAAACATCTGGCTGAGATCGCCCGACGCAGACAGCGTGACGAACAGGAGCGTATCATTCAGACAGAAGAAAGAGAAAGGAAGAACAGACCATGAAGAAGTTTATCATCATCGGAAGTGCCGTTGTTACGGCTGTGACCACAGCGGGTATCATCATCGTGAGAAAGAGAAAGTGAGGTAGCCTATGCCCGTACAGGACAATGACGATAAGAGAACCGCCGACCAGCCTGCGGTCGATGCGGAGGAAGAACTGAGAAGAAAACAGGCGCAGGCGCAGGAACAGCAGCAGGAGGAGTCCGGCGCTCAGAAGTCGGGAAAACTTCTTCCTTTTCTGAACGCAAAGGCGGAGCATCATCAGAGCCGTATCGACTCTATTGACGAAAAGATTGCCAATCAGACGGACAGGATCGACCGCAACAAGGCGAAGATCGAAGCATTGTCTGCAAAAGCTGACAAGCTCGAAGATACGAACCGTATGCTGAAAGCCACTATCGGCAATCTGCCAGGTATCCGCACTCTCATCGCTAACAACGAGAAGCGTATTCAGGCTATCCGTGAGGTGAAAATTCCGAAGCGGCAGGAGAAGATAGATCAGGGTTGGAAGAAAATCGACACCCTGACCGCAAAGCGTGACCGTATCGAACACAAGCTGAACCGTGTGATCGCTCTCAATGACACGATCAAGAGCTTCGGTATCCACTTCAACAAGGAGCGCCGTGAAGCCTTTGCCGATGCAATGACAAGGCTGAACAGCTCGACCGTGGACTGCCTGAGCGACAAGAAAGCAACGCTTGAAGCGAAAAGACAGGATATTCTTGACACTTATAACGCTCCTGAAACAAGTGCCGTTGACAAGCTCAAACTTGGTGAACAGCTCAAGGGCGTGAATGAGCGTATCGGCGCACTGGAAAGCAAGATCATGAAGCTCGCCCGTCCCGAAGCGCACTACGAGGAGCAGACCAATGACCAGCTCGATGCTTCTATGGTTCTCACTGGAGAAAAGCTCGGTGAAATGGTGCAGAACGGCACAATGGATATGCCTTCTCTTGCTGAGGGTGCTGTGCAGGCGGCACAGGAAGTTGAAACGCTCGACAGGTCAAAGGTTGCTGAACTTGCCGACCAGCTTGGTATCCAGCCGCTTGCCAATGCAGAAATGCAGATGGAAGATGATTACAACATGATTGACGGTATCATCAACAACGGCAGCAAAGAGGATATTGACAAGGCAAAGGCAGAGCTTGCAGAGGGTATCAAGTCTATGGAAAGCCTTGCAGACAATCCTTTCGTTTCTGAGGAAGTCCGTGCTTCTGCGGCTGATGAGCTTGCAAAAATGAAGAAACAGCTTGAACTGCTTGACAGTGCCGATGAAGTCCAGGTGGATAGCTGGCTCTCAGCTATGATCGAGAATGGCGATGCAGTCCTCACCGATGACGGCGGTTTCAAGGTCAACCCCGATTATTACAAGGAGTTGCCGAGAAATGATCGTCATGTGGAGACTATGACGGAAATTCAGGCGGTCGAGGTCATGTCCGCATTGACTGCCGCAGGCGTGGCATATTCCGCTGCTACTAAGGGTGAGGATAAGGTCGGCATTACTGTTTCTAAAGCTGATGTTCCTGCCCTGAATGATGTGATGTACGCTTCTATCGGCAAGATCGCCCATACAGAAGCCGCAAAGGAAAACGGCGGTAAGGGCGAAAAGGGCAAGTATCAGACGATCAATCCCGAATACTATGCATCGCTCGGCAAGGACGATAAGCACACCCGTGTTGAGCCTATCGGAACTGCACGGAAGATCGTGGCAGAGCTGCAAAAGCAGAATATCCCGTATTCAGCGGTAGTCCGCAAGAATGACACGGTGGCGGTCACAGTCTCTAAGGCGAATGCCGAAGCCTACAAGCAGATTGAGAGTGCTGTCAAGGGCGAAAGAGCCGTGGAGTATGTCAATCCCGACTTTTTCAAGTCACTTCCAAAGCAGGAGCGTTTTACGCAGCGTATGGACGAGGGGCAGGCTCGGAAAAAGTCGGCAGAGCTGACCGCAAAGGGCGTGGAACATTCTGCGGTGTTCGGCGGTGAAAAGTCCGCTGTCACAGTTGCAAAGAAGGACTCACAGAGGGCTTTCTTCTCCCGTGGCAGGATGCAGCGTGACGCACAGCGTATCAGCGGTCGAGGACAGCAGAAGCCTCAGCAGAGAGAACAGACACCCAAAAAGAGAAAGAATCAGGGGCTTGAATAATAGATGAGAATTACTGACGAACAGAAAGAAAGGGCGGCATTTGTCAATCTTCCTCAGTTCCTCATGGCTCACGGCTTTGACCTGAAAAAAGTCGGCAGAGAGTATGTGTGGAAGAATCACGATAGCCTGCACATCAAGGATAACGGTCCAGGTGAGCGTGGTGCGTGGTTTCGTTTCAGCGAGGACAAGGGCGGCGATAACATCGGATTCCTGCGTGAATACATGGGAATGTCCTTTGTTGATGCGGTCGAAGCCCTCACAGGCGAACACATTGACCGCATCTATACTCCGTCCCGCACATACGAACAGAAGCCGAAAACAGTAACGGCAAGGGAGCTTTCCCTTGCCGAAGCTGACAATGCAAGGCGTGTGTTTGCGTAGCTGTGCAAGACCAGAGGGCTTGACTATGACCTTGTGGCTTCACTTGTGAGACAGGGCGTGATCGCTCAGGAAGAAAAGACAGGAAATGTCCTTTTCAAATACTATGACGATCAGGGCAAGATCATCGGTGCTGAAAAGGTCGGCACATCAACAGAATACAAATTCAAAGGAATTGCAACAGGCTCGGCAGCAGGACACGGCTTTGAAGTAGTCCGTGGCACGGGCGAAAAGGCTTTTTTCTTTGAGTCGGCTATTGATATGCTCTCCTATCTGCAAATGCACGATAAAGAGCTAACCGATTGCAGGCTCGTTTCCATGATGGGCGTGAAGCCGAATATCGTGCTTGATACAATGCTCAGGCACAATATCTCTCCTGAGAATGTATTTTTATGCTCCGACAATGATACCGCAGGCAATGATTTTGCCCAGCGTTTGCAGGAGCAGTATCCCGACATGAAGCGTGTTATCACTCCCGATACATATAAAGACTGGAATGATATGCTTCGTGGTATCCCAAAAGCAGTAGAACATGAGACTGAGAAAAAGGAGGTTGACAGCGTGGCTGACCTTATTACATTCGGCAACAGAATGTGGAATGATGCGACTGATAACAGAGACAAGTCGCTGATTTCTATGCAGCTTGCAGACTTTCAGCGTGTGCGAGACACACTTGAAAGATCGGGTATCAATTACTATGCCTATGAAATGAACGGTACTGTTCGTATGGCGGTAAATGATAAGGACACCGACTGGCTGAGAAATATCCTCGGCAATGTGAGCATTACAAAATCCAACAGACCTTACTCTCCGCCCGAAAAAAACATCTTCGGAAGTGCGGAGTATCGTTATATCCCGCAGAAGGAGTACCTCTCCGCTGACCGTGACCTTGTGCTGAAAATGGCTGAGATCATGAAAGCCCGTGGTATGCAGTTTTCGGGCAGAGTCTATCCGTCCGGCAAGGGTACGCTGACGGTTAGTCACGCTGATCTCTTTGCAGTCCGCAACATCAGGGACGAGGTTGTGAATATGCGTAAGCAGTTTGCAAGTCCCGATAAGGCGCAGGAAGTCAGCGTGACTAACCGTCAGCGTACCCT
>OIEL01000656.1_pt1 | contig 18770 bp, 10 predicted proteins | sample 1581731 | NCBI WGS metagenome assembly OIEL01 (sample SAMN01760977, study PRJEB22395) | human gut metagenome | reverse complement strand
CCCCTGCGGCGTTAAGTTCTGATAATAAAAAAGCCATGACGGACAATGCCCGTCACGGCGAGTGACTGGTCGAGGTGACGGGACGTTGAACAGTGGGTTCAAGCCTGCGTTTCGACCAAAATAAAAAGGTTACGCTTTTCGGTTTCTCAAAGCATAACCCTACTTGTTTAGGTAATACAAAAACTCCCCCTGCGGCGTTAAGTTCTGATAATAAAAAAGCCATGACGGACAATGCCCGTCACGGCGAGTGACTGGTCGAGGTGACGGGACTTGAACCCACGGCCTCTGCGTCCCGAACGCAGCGCTCTACCAAACTGAGCCACACCTCGAAATACCACTGTAATATTATATCACACCCATCAAACCTTGTCAAGGCGTTTTTTCTGTTTTGTATCCTCTTTGCTTTTTTTACTGCGTTGACCTTTGGTGTATGACGAATTTATTGAAATCATTCTCATTGTAACTTATTTTCATTGACATATGCCTTGTGTTGTGATATTATATATATAAAGGTGTTCTTGTTTAAAAGTTTTTGTATGAGGTGATGAAATTGATGAATGTGAAGAAAAGAATGTTGAGCATTGTCCTGTCTGGCGCAATGGCTGTTTCTACTGCTGTGTCTGCTGGATCGTTCAGTGCCTTTGCCGTGGCGCAATGTGTTGCGTATTCAGGCTCTAATGTGAATGATCAGGACTATGTGCAATGGTCTGACACAGTGAAATCTTACCTGACAGTGTGCGACAACGGCAATTATATGCGTGTCCAGTCAGGCGCTATCGAGGGCAAGCTCCTTGTGGAATATTACAGCTCTGATTTTGAACCGCTCAGCACTAAGCTTATCGACAATGAACTGCCGATCTTTGGCGCTTTCTATGACTCCGGCAATAATTATTATGTCCTTAGCGGTCAGGAAAATCCGAAACAAAACGACTCCCTCGAGGTTTTCCGTATAACGAAGTATGATAAGAATTGGAACAAAATAAAGTCCTGCGGTCTGTATGGAGCTAACACTACAGTTCCATTCGATGCAGGCTCGGCAAGAATGACCCATAGCGGTGACCACCTGCTTGTGAGAACCTGCCACGAAATGTATAAATCAAGCGACGGCAATAATCATCAGGCTAATGTTACCATTGAAGTGGATATGCCTTCAATGACTATCACTGATTCATATACCGGCGTCATGAACGTTGATTATGGCTATGTTAGCCACTCCTTCAATCAGTTTATAAAAACCGACGGCAACCATATAGTCGCCCTCGACCATGGTGACGCTCATCCACGTTCTGCCGTTCTGGTGAAGTATAATTCTGATTTTACTACAGGCAAATTTTTCCCAAGTTATTTTGAACAGGTCAGCAATATCGACGTTGTAACATACCCTGAATATACCGCCGGTCACTATAACTATACAGGTGCGGCTATAGGCGGCTTTGATGTGTCATCATCAAGCTATATCGTGGCACAGAGTACAGTAGACCTTGATTATATCAATACGTCAGAAACACGAAACGTCTACGTTTCCGCTGTTTCAAAGGACCTTTCCACAAACAAGCTCAATAAGATAACTTCTTATGCGGAGGGTACAGACTCAGCTTCAGCTCCACAGCTTGTGAAGATAAATAATAACAGCTTTTTGCTATTGTGGGCCAGAGATACAAAGGTAAGCTGTGTGAAGCTAAACGCTGACGGCACAGTAAACGGCAGTATACACACCTTTGAGGGAAGCCTTTCAGATTGCCAGCCTGTTATAAAAAACGGCAGAGCAGTTTGGTATGTTTACGATAAAAATAACGTGACCTTTAACTCCCTGAACCTTTCAAATCTTGACGATATAAAGACGATTGACGTCAAAACAGGTCATGACTACGAAACAAAGTACGCATCAAAAACTGACGGCACTGTAACACAGACCTGCAAGTCTTGCGGCTATGTGAATAAGTTCACAGTACCGACCTCTACCACTGTTTATTGGCGCACAGACCTTTCGAATACGTCCTTTTCAAGCGTATTGAGCAAAACTCAGTTCAGTGTGGGCGACAGCATTGATTTCTGGCTTTATGACGATACAGACTACACAGTTGAATTTTCTGATCGCAGCATGGTAAGTGTAAATAAGCTTGAAAACTATGCTAATGATATCAGACGTATCACATTCAAAAACGGCGGTTCACTCACTGTAAAAATTTATCCTACATACAATCCGTCTGTAGCAAAGACATACAAATTCACCTGCGGATGCACGAGCCACACATATGGCAGTGCTGTTATCACAAAACAGCCGACCTGCACATCAGAAGGTACAAAAACAAAAACTTGTACGCAGTGCGGAGCAACAGTAACAGAAACAATTGCAAAGCTTTCCCACAGCTACACAGCCACAGTTGTTGCACCTACTTGCACTACTAACGGCTACACACTCCACAAGTGTTCTGTTTGCGGTACTTCATACAAAGACAGCACAACTAAGGCAATAGGTCACAGCTACGGAAATTCTGTTGTAACAAAACAACCGACCTGCACATCAGAGGGTACAAAAACAAAGACTTGCACAAAGTGCAATGCGAGAGTTACAGAAACTATACCAAAGACTTCACACAAATATGCTGACACAGTTGTTGCACCTACTTGCACTACTGACGGCTATACACTCCACAAGTGTTCTGTTTGCGGTACTTCATACAAGGGCAACACAACAAAAGCAACAGGTCACAGCTACGGAAATTCTGTTGTAACAAAACAACCGACCTGCACATCAGAGGGTACAAAAATAAAGACTTGCACAAAGTGCAATGCGACAGTTACAGAAACTATACCAAAGACTTCACACAAATATACTGACACAGTTGTTGCACCTACTTGCACTGCTGACGGCTACACTCTCCACAAGTGTTCTGTTTGCGGTACTTCATACAAGGATAGCATAACTAAGGCAACAGGTCACAGCTACGGAAATTCTGTTGTAACAAAACAGCCGACCTGCACATCAGAGGGTACAAAAATAAAGACTTGCACAAAGTGCAATGTGACAGTTACAGAAAAGCTTCCTGCAAAGGGTCACACTGCAGTTACCGACAAGGGCTACCCTGCTACTTGCACCACCGCAGGCAAAACAGACGGCTCACATTGCTCAGTTTGCAATACTGTTATCAAGGTTCAGACAGTGATATATGCCACAGGTCACAAGTCAAGCGGTTGGATAGTTGACAAGGCGGCTTCTATCGGAGTTAAAGGCTCAAAACACAAGGAATGTACAGTCTGCAAGAAAGTTCTTGAAACGGCTGAGATCCCTGCACTTTCAAGAATTAGCATTTCAAAGGCAAGCGTGACACTTTCCACTTCGACCTACGCATATGACGGCAAGGCAAAGAAGCCTGGTGTAACGGTCAAGCTAAACGGAAAAACTTTGAAGAATGGTACAGATTACGCAGTTTCCTATTCAAACAACACCAAGGTCGGAACAGCTACTGTAAAAATCACAGGCAAGGGCAATTACACAGGCTCAGTTTCTAAGACCTACAATATCAAAAATAACTTCAAGAAAGCCACCATTTCAGGCATTTCAAACAAGTCATATACGGGCAAGAATATCACTCAGAGCTTTACTGTTAAATACAATGGCAAAACGCTGAAAAAAGGCACTGACTACACAGTTTCCTACTTAAGCAACAAGAATATAGGTACTGCCACTGTAAAAGTCACAGGAAAAGGCTCTTACGCAGGCACTATCACAAAGACGTTCAAGATAAATCCTGCCAAGCAGGAGATACAGAAGCTCACTGCTAAGAGCAAGGCATTCTTTGTGGATTGGGCGCAGAAAGGTTCGGCTACCGGATACGAGATACAGTACGCTACCAACTCAAAGTTCACAAGTGCAAAGAAAGTTACCATAACAAACAACAAGACCGACAAGACCACTATTTCAAAGCTTTCAGGCAAAAAGAAATATTACGTTCGTGTTCGTTCGTATACAACTGTAAAGGGTACTAAGTATTATGGCGCTTGGTCGGCTTCAAAGAGTGTGACTACTAAGAAGTAATTTTATATGAGAACAGCGTATCGCAGGGGACTGCGGTACGCTGTTTTATTTTTACTTTGATATTGCAGTTCGAGGCATCAAAAATTATTCTTTTCCTAGTCTTTCAGAAACTTCAAGCACCAATCGTTGGTCTTTTTCCGAAAGTTTCGATACGCTCTCAACTATTTTCTGCGTTAGTGCAGGATTTTTGCTGCCATCGTCGAAAAACTGCTTCGGAGTGACTTCAAGATACTCGCAAATGGCAAGAAATTCACCAAGGGACGGCATCGTCCGTCCTGACGATATGCTTTGGATATATCCCTTACTGTGACCGAGTGCAAGGCTCATCTTGTATTCGGACACATTTTTTTGCAATCTAAGCTGCGTAATTCTGTTGCTGATATCCTTTTCCGTCATTTTCATTCTCCCTCCGTCGATTTGTATCACTATACCTATTATAATATATATAATGTGACGATATTACCGCTTATATTAGTATTATTTCTTGACATATACCGCTAGAAAGGGTTATAATGTAAAAGTAAACTAATTTTAAACGGACATACCTTTGTCTGGCAATTATGCTATACTGAAAGCAAGATAAAACGACAAAATACGATGATCTGCCGCACCAATAATTTGACATTTTTGGTTAAAATAAAAAAATATTCTTCGAAAACGTTATACTAAGCAGCCAGCTTAACAAATTCAAAATCAAATGTGGTATAATTGTAAGAAAGAGGGGTAATAAAATGGAAAATGAACGTTTAGACAGAGTACTTGAAATATTTTATCGGCTTTTGCACGGCGAGGTCGTTTCTAACAAGCTTATTGCGGAGGAGTATGGGATATCATCCAAAAGCGTCAGTCGTGACATTGCAAGGATAAACGATTTTCTTGCGGAATACAGGGAGCTTATGCAAAATGCCGAGGTCACATATTCGCACAAGGACAGGGCTTACATACTTAAAAGCGACGAGTTTCTGAAAAATCAGGAGCTTTTTGCCTTGGTAAAAGTGATACTCGGGGCACGTTGTTTCAGCAAAGAAGATATGATATTCATTGTATCTAAGCTGAGAAAGTTTACCACTGCCAATGACCGAAAGCTTCTTGATGAGGTGATACGCAGGGAGATATATCATTATCACGAGGTGCGCTCTGACTGCGACAGCGTGATAAACAATCTTTGGCGTCTTGTGCAGTGCATTGATGGTAAGAAGGTCATTTCGGTGACATATCTGAAAATGGACAGGAGCGAAGTTGTTAGGAAGCTGAAGCCTGCGGCGATAATGTTCAGCGAATATTATTTTTATCTTATCGCATATGCGGCAGATGATACCCAGTACAAGGCGAGGTATTTCCGCATTGACAGGATAAAAAATATTGTTGAGCACAGGGAGAATTTCCAGCTTGATCGTGAGCACAGCTTTGACGAGGGCGACCTGCGTGAGAAAAATCAGTTTATGTTTCCAGGGGACAACGTGCGGATAACCTTTGAGTTTTCGGGGCTGTCTTTGCAGGCTGTTCTTGACAGGCTGCCCACCGCAAAAGTCATTGAGCAGAACGGCACAAAGAGCGTTATCACTGCCGAGGTCAACTACGGCAGGGGGATAATAATGTACCTGCTCTCCCAAGGCTCGTGGGTAAAAGTCTTTGAGCCAAAACCGCTGGTGGAGGATATGCTGGCAGAGATCAGGGCGATGGGGGAAAGGTATGAGGAGAAATGATTTTACAGCGGTAATAATTAACTATTAAATACAAAGATCAGGTTAGGATGTATAATATGAGTGAAATATTGAAATTAGAAAATGAGGGACTTGCCGTTGAATTTGAAGTCATACCGGCCGTAAGTGAAACTGACATTAAGCAGAGCGGCTATGACATCGACGCTGCGATAAAAGATATAGATAATTGTCTAAACATCACAAATAAAAAAATCGAAGCTCTTAATTCCGAAATAGATAGGCTTACTAATCACGCTGACGGAATGGATTATATTGTGGCAGTTGTAAGCGGAATATTAGCAGGAGCAATTGATTCTATATGGGTTGGAGATTTTTCATTAGATCGTGCAAATGAATATGGTGATAATAAAGTAAATAACTTTGTGATTAAAATTGCACAAAAAGCGGGTTATACAGGTGATGATCTTAATGGTGCAGTAAAATATCTTGAAAAGAATTATGCCATCGTTGCCGATAAAGCTACAAATGATTTCGGCGGAGGTTTACAGCACCATTTACGAGATTTCTCACATCACCCAACACTTATAGGTTTATTTTTCTCTATGCTTACTCAGTTTACACATAAATTATATGGCACAGACGTAGCCGGACACTTTAAAGTGGTTGAAGTGTCTCAAGCAGACCTGATCTTGATCGGTAAGAATTTGCCTGAGAAAATTACATTTGGATTGATCAACTGGTTTTTTCATATGATAAGCGATATGGCTGGCTCATCTTCTTCGATCAGCAAAGGTAATACCGGAACTGGTTTGCCCGGTCCTTTAGTTTCATTTTTAAAGGAAATATCGGCACTTCCAATATTCCGTAAACTTGATGATAATGGATATAAGAAGTTTTCTGTTTGGATATCTAAACTCTTTAACGGAACATTGCTTGCAAAAAAAGATGAAAACGGGAAAATAATAGAAGCTGTAAAATTTGATCTGAGGACTGAAATAGGCGTTGCCAATGAATTAAAAAGGCAAGCTGTTCCAGTGATTATAAACGAATGCATTGTTCGTGGTTTTTATTTTATAAGAAGATTATGCAATGAAATAAAATCAAAGGATATCAGGTCATTTGATGAAATGTCACGAGTTGATTGGAAAGCAACTTTACCATTCAAAAATCGCACTATAGTGCGTATGCTTACAATCTCAACTGGAACGTTTATGGCTTTTGATTTAATTGACGCTGCAATAAGATCAGCGGCAAAGTCAGGCGGTAATGCAGCAGTTTTTGCAAAAGAGTTTATTCTCAAAGTGAATTTTGTAGGTGTGGGCAGATTTGCTATTGCCGCTGGCACGGATATCGGTATGGGCATAAAACGAAATAAACTTAGGAATGAGCGTATGCAGCTCTATACAACAAGTATTAGATTACTAAATGCCAAGGTATATTATTGTGAAGCAAATATGTGGATAGCAGCCGAGGATGCAGGAAAGAGTATCGAAGAAGCATATCAGGTAATGATCGTGTCTGTAGAACGCTATCAAGAAAGTATACAACAAATTTCAGAAGATATGAAAAAATTAGATAAACTTATACCAGAAGCTGAAAAGAATAACCCAGGACTTACAGATGATATTTATGACATCTTGAAGTGGGGATAATAAAAAAGGAGTGTTACATATGAGTAATGAACTTGAAATTTTTAAGGTCAATCAATCTGAACTTCCAAACATCATTACAGATCAATGGCGTGATATACAAGGTTTGGAAGATAAGGTGAAGAAGTCTGTTAAAATGGCTCAGACTGCAAAAACTTCTGCTGACAGGGCTTATGGCAAATCAGCAGGTTTGGGACACAAAAAAGAAGCTATTGAATCTTTGCAGGAAGCTTCTGTTGATCTTGCAGAATCACAAGTACAGGTCGTTGAGGCACAACAACTTTCTTTTGAATATCAGAAGAAGCTAAGCGAGATAACCAAGTATCTGTTTGCACTTGGCGTAAGTAATATAGCTGCCAACAGGACAGTTGTTCGTGAATTGGAGTTAAAGCTGAGAGGTGCTTCAGAGGGGGAGCTTTCCGACTTGGCAAGAAAAGAAGTTCTGAGCGTTATATCCCAGTTGAAAGCTCAGGAAGATATGATGAATAAGCAAAAGCAAATGTCTGAAACGTTAAAATCACAGGATAAAACGATATCAGAACATCAAAAGAAAGCGGAACATCACGATGAAGTCCTTGCAAAAATGGCGCAAAAAGACAAAGAACAAGACCTGACGCTATCTAAACACACTAAAAAAGATCTTGAACATGATCGTCTTTTAGCTGAAAGAAAACAGAAAGACGAGGAGCAGGACAAATGGCTTTCTGAGCAGGCTGAAAAAGACCTTGAACATGACAGACTCTTGGCGGAAAGAAAACAAAAAGACGAAGAACAGGACAAATGGCTTTCTGAGCAGGCTGAAAAAGACCTTGAACATGACAGACTCTTGGCGGAAAGAAAACAAAAAGACGAAGAACAGGACAAATGGCTTTCTGAGCAGGCTAAAAAAGATCGTGAACATGACAATCTCTTGGCGGAAAGAAAACAGAAAGACGAAGAACAGGACAAATGGCTATCCGAACAGGCAGAAAAGGATCGTGAACACGATAGACTCTTAGAGGAAAGAAAGCAGAAAGATGAAGAACAAGACAGCAAGCTTTTGGAACATCAGGAATCATTAGACGTAATTATGGAAAGAGATAAATCCCAGGATAAAGCCATAAATAAACTTACAGATGAAAACAAAAAGCTTATGAAACTAGTCGAAGACCTGACAGCAACCAAAAGTGATAAAAAAGCAACTATTATTTCATACATAGTTGCTGGAACATCATTGCTTTTGTCAATTGTTCATTTCTTTATTTGATCATAAACTATATTACTTACTTATTTTAAACACTTTGTTTTCCATAACCACCCATCCTGTATAGTAACCGTCAAATCCTCCGCACCCTCCCCCCCAAAAAAATCAGACCCTGCAAGGAATCACCGTCCCTGCAGGGTCATATTCATTCATTGTCTTTGAATTTAAAATTTTTGTATACATACCTGATCATATTGTATTTGATCTCAGCTTTATTCAGCCCAAGGCAATAATATCGTTCCCGCTGGCTTTGAAAACAGCTCCGTCAGATATTTCTCTGCGTCAAGTCCATTCGTCTGAGCCGTTGAAATAAGTGAATATAGTGCGGAACTTGCTTTGGCTCCGTTGGCTGTGTTGCTGAAAAGCCAGTTTTTTCTGCCGATGGCAAACGGCATTATCGCATTTTCTGCCCTGTCGTTGTCTATGGGAACATCTCCGTTTTCTAGAAATGTGTAAAGATATTTTTTCTCATTGACATTTCACTGACTGGGCGGTATCCGCAAAGCCCTCTGCAAGCTCCGTCAAGAAGGTGGTGACTTACACTGTGAAGTGTGGGGACACGCTCTCGGCTATAGCTCAACGCTGCAAGACTACTGTTGTGAAGCTTGTCAAGGACAATGGTATCAAGAATCCGAACATCATTTACGCAGGACAGAAAATTAAAATCAAGTAGGTAGTAAGACAGCCGACAAGGGTTATTCCTTGTCGGCTGTTTTCATATCTTCATCTATTAACTTGTTAATGTACCCGTTGATACTCATGCCCTTACTTTCTGCATAGGCTTTTAGTTCTTCTCTCCTGCCTTTCTTGACAACTAAACTTATTCTGTCATATGCCTTTTCATTATATAGTCTTTTACTGGCTGTTGATGTTTTACCACTCATAGTTGCACCTCCTTATTCTATATTATAGCATACTTGAAGCACTTACGCAAGTATGCTATAATAATATCATCAAAGAACGAAAGGAGTGAAACCAATGGGTAAGAAAAAGAAAAAGCGGCTCAAAAGAGCCGCCGCTTAGATAATGAAGCCCTCGCAAAGCTACTCATTATCAAAGCAATTTTAGAACTCGCTGAAAGTTTACTGAAGCTTATCGACAAGCTTACAGACTAACAGCATTCCGCAAGAGAGCCGAAAGGCTCTTCGCTGCGGATATTATATCACACAAAAGGAGAAATGTCAAATGAAGATCATAAGCATTATTCTTAATGTGGCTGAGATAGTTATTCTTATAGCCGCCATAATCGTATTTTTCAGAAAAAAGTGATTAAATATTCGGAGGTAAAAACATGAAAGTTACAGTACAGAAGATACGTTGCGGTCGGAGAAAGTATATCAGATAGTAGTTCAGCCGTATCAGGGTGATCTGAGGCGGCTGTTTTTGCGTACACGAATTATACACGATAAAGCTGAATTGTAAATATATGCTTGTGAAATGCGGAACAAATGAAACGGCTTAAATGATGTAAATGCGTGGTTTACAAGCAATTTTATAAAGCAATAAAAAGTGGAGTGAAGTGGTATATTTAATCTCTCCATCTCCGCCAGTCACTCGCCGTGACGGGCATTGTCCGTCATGGCTTTTTTTGTTATCAAACTTCAGTCCCGCTCAATAAGTTTGTTTGTAAACTTTACAAAGTAGGGGGCGTGCCCCTGCACCCAATCCGCTATCATTTATGGTAGCGGATTTTTTCGCCCCCGCCCATAGGTATGATACGCTGGGAGGGGTTTGATGCTCGCCGTGACGGGCATTTTATGTACTCATGCCCCTTGTGCATATGTGCTAAGCCCGCAAGATCGCAATTGTATGTAATGTCAAAAAGGTGCAGATAGTCTTGACAAAAGGCTGGACGTCTGTTAAACTTATCCTAAGCAAAGACCGGGGACGACACCCATAGAAAATAACAGCGTCGGAGCTAAACGCAAGCCTGTGTAATACAGGTGCTAATTTAATATAGCTGTGCAAGGGGGAGATACCCATAGAAAAAAACGTTATTGTTACAGACATAAACGGAAAACGAATCGGAGCCACCTATCCCAAAAGGGCTAAGGGGCTTGTTAAGAACGGTCGGGCAGAGTATGCAAGCGACTGTGAAAAATGTACTATAAGAATGTTGGATACTCATAAGCCGACCGTGGATGTTACGGAGGTAAATAATATGGGTAAAGTAATAGATTTTGATCCTAGAGATTTTAAGGCAGATAAGTCCTGCGAAAACAATGTCATAGCTAAATATTTTGTGACCGATAAGGACGGCGAAAACGTTATTGCCTATTCTATTGGAAACTGGAATTGGGATTGGACGCAGATATGCTGTGACAAAAAGCTTGAGAAAAATACCGACTATGTTTTCAGATTTGTGATAGTCGGAGGCTATTGCAATACGTGCAATGAAACTTCTCGTTTTGAGATCGTGCCTATGCCAGACGGCAGTTTTACCGATGAAGCTTACGAAGACAGATACACCTACGATCTGGCTCAGAACAGATATAAGCCTGTTTTATGCAAAAAGACCGATGAGGGTATGCTGAGGCTTTTTGAGATACCTTTCAGCACCTTTGATTGCGAAGATTTCAGGTTTGTATTCATTGCTATGCACGCTGTTGCAACGCTTTATGCGCCAAAAGAGTTTTCAGCTTATGCAGACCTTGAGGATACGAATTTTGACCAGCTTCGTGATGAGATCAACAGCAAAAACAGCGAGGATAATTCTGCAAATGTGGTGATGGATTTCACAGGCGCTCATGTCACACGCTCGACTGTCACCGATCTGCTGACAATGGCTCGTTTTGGTAAAAGCGAGAATGTTTGTATTGATTTTACAGGAGCTTTCATAGAGGACGATAAGCCGGACGATATTCAGGCTGATGCAGATGATACCGGGTCTGACGATATTGCTGTTGAGCTTATGGACGTTGCAGACAACTGAGCTTCGCAGGAAGATATACTTTACTAAGATATTATGATTTAATAAGTTGATCCAAACAGGGAAACCCATTGATCGGGTTTCTCTGTTTTTTTTCGCACAAAAAACCACCCACAGCCAAAATCAGCCGTGGGTGGCAATATCATTTTAAATTAACACTATCCCTTATTTGTTCAATGCTATCTTGCCCATTGCGTCAGCCTGCATGATAGCGTCATAAAGCTCGATAGGCTGTACGTCGCCTGCAAGATTGTGGATAGTTTCGCCTGGGATACAAGCGTTCTTTGCAATAGTTTCTACCTGCTCAGGTGTAGTTACACCTATCTCCTCAAGTGTGACAGGAAGTCCCACTTCAAGGCAGAAGTTCTGTACCTCTTCAAACTCTTCCTTTGGCGCACCCTCAAGTACAAGCTGAACCAGTGTACCAAGGGCTACACAACAGCCGTGGTCTGCGTGCTTGATTCCCAATGATGTTACGCCATTGTAGAACGAGTGTGCAGCCGCACAGTTTACGTTGTCTGCTCCAACGCCTGAAAGATATACGTTAGCCTCGCAGATAGCTTCAAGGGCAGGTGTAACTGCGTGTACCTTGCAAGCCTCAACTGCCTGCTTGCCGTATGTTTTCAGCGTGTCATAGCAAAGTCTTGCAAGTGCCTGTCCTGCTCTTGTGATGCCTGTGCCTTCAAGGCTTGCAGACTCTGTTCTTATGGAAGCTCTGCCCTCAAAATATGTACCAAGTGCATCGCCCATGCCTGCAATAAGGAACTTTACAGGTGCGTTTGCGATAACTGTTGTGTCTACCATTACTGCGTCTGGATTGGTAGGATAGAAAAGATATTTGTCAAAGCTGTGGTCATCATTGTATATTACTGACAGACCTGTACATGGCGCATCTGTTGCCGCAACTGTAGGCACGATAACAATGTGCTTGCCTGTGTAGTATGCCGTAGCTTTTGCAGTATCAACTGCGCTTCCACCGCCAACTGCAACTACTGTGTCGATGTTGTCAGCCTTTACTATCTCTTCCATTTTGGCTATCTCGCCCTTGCTTGATATACCACCAAATACTTCATAGCGTCTGTAATCGTCAAGCTCGCCAAAGCTTTTTTCTATCTTGTCATGACAGGCTTTGTAGCCACTGTTTGAACATACAAACAGCCACCTTTTGCCCATATAGCCCATTTCTTCATGAAACTTAAGTGTAGCATCTCTGCCCTGAACATATTTGAGCGGCTCACGCATTGCTCTGAGTCTTCCCATCATAATGAATTACCTCCGATTTGTTTGATTTATTAACTTTATACGGAATTCTCTCCGTATTTTCAATTAGATTATAGCATTTTGCACAAAAGATACAAGAAACATTTTATAAATGATATGTGAATTATTTGTTGTGGCAACATTTGAAAATGTAAAGCTTGGAGGACGATAAAACAAAAAAGGCGGAGGCTCTTTGCGAGCTGTCCGCCTTTTTCATATGTTCAGCATTACGGAAGCGTAAAACATTCCGTCACCGTATTCAAATTTAGCTACGCCATTGTATTTGGCGGCAATGTTCTTGACAGACTCTGTGCCGATCCCTTTGCCTTTGCGTTTTGAGGAAAGGAAACCGCCTTCTGGGTCGGTGAGGATAGTTCCGGTGAAGGTGTTGTCCACCGCCAGGCAAAGGGAATAGCTGTCAGCCTTTGCTCTGATTATTATTTTTTTATTCTTTGCACTGTCAGACACGCAGCCGTGAATGGCGTTTTCGATAAGATTTCCGAAAAGCACAGAGAGGTCGGTTATGTCTATTTTTATATCATCTGGGATGTCAGCGCTCACCTTGTATTCAATGCCGCTGCTTTCTGCTATTTGAGCAAAATATGCAAGAAGTGCGCTTACAGATGTGTTTTTGCAGTAAATGCGTTCTGATATATCGGGCATAGAATCCCTGAAAGAATTGAGATATTCCGAAAGCTTATCGTATTCGCCCTTTTTCAGAAGCTCCTGCATAAGAGCGATATGGTGTCTGACATCATGCTTATAGCGTCTTGTTTCTTTTATCTTATCCTGCAAATAGTCATATTGCAGGTTCTGCATTTCAAGCAGGTGGTTATTTTCCTGAAGCCGCAGATTTTTCTGCTGTTCGATGACCAGCCGTGCCACGATGTAATACACCAGAAACGCTCCTGCGTTTATAAAGAACAGAGCTATGGTGTTCTTTGGCTCCAGAGCAAGCTCTAAGCTGCTTTTCGTAGAGTTGCCGTAGAGCGTATAGTACCATATTATATAGAACGTAAATGGGATAAGCCAAAGATAGCGCCACTCCAGACCTGACGGCTCTCTTTCCACCGCAGGTGTGTAGACCTTTTTCATGTAGATAAAAAGCGGTCCCCATACCACGGCTTCTGTCATAAGCATACAAAGGGAAAACGACCAGCGGTATGACTCATAGGCAAGTGACGGGAACAGAATGCCCTCCAGACATTTTGAGGTAATGACGATAAAGCTTGCGTTATTTGAAAGCAAAAGCAGTGTGAAGCCTGTTTTGCCCACCTTGACCTTCACAGCGAAAAAGTAAAAAGCCGCATAGAGCAGGGTGCTGACTGCACTTAGCAGACCTGCATTTGTGCTGAAAAATGCCGCCTGCCAGCCTAAGAAGATCTGCACCAGTGAAAGAGCCACAACAAGTCCCACAGTAGCTGTTTTGGAAAAGCGAAGCCTATGCCGGAAGGGATAAAGGGCAAGCACCATAAGTGGCAGAAAATTCAGAAGGGAATATATGCCCACTTCCACAAGGCGGTATAAAGGAGGCATTACTGCTCACCGCCTTTTCGCAGATCACTGAAGCGAAACTGAGCGAAGGCGTCTAATGTTTCTCTGGATTTTCGGCGGCTTATGGGGATATGTGTGCCGTCGCTCATTATGAAAAGGTCGCTTTTTTGCTGGGCTATCTCATAGAAATTCACGATGACGCCTTTGGTGGAGGTGTAAAAGTATGAATGACTGCAAAAAATGCTCTCGATCTCAGCGAAAGAATTTCTTGAAACTATGCTTTCACCGTCTGTGCAATGGATTGTCACGATATGTGACGCACAGTCTATGTAGATAACATTTCTGAGTATCACGTTCTGACCGTCGGGAAGCTTAACTGAACGCATACGATCAATTTCATCAGAACCGATCCGGTCGAGCATTGCTTTTACTTTGTCAGCCTGAAAGGGCTTACAAAGATAGTAGCAGGCGTTGAGGTCGTAGCTTTCGCTTGCAAACTCGTTGCTTGAAGTGCCGAATGCGATATGCACGTTTTTGTCTGTTTCACGAAGCTTTTCTGCGACCTCTATCCCTGTCATTTTCCCCATGAATATATCAAGCACCACCAGATCATAAGCTCCCATCTGCCAACATGATAAAAAGCTTTCTCCGCTTGAAAACGTATCTATCTGACAGCTGTGAGCGGTTTGTTCGGAAATATATTCATGAAGAAGTGCAAGGTCGTTTTTATTATCGTCTACCAATGCCACTCTCATACTGTAAAAATCCTTTCTTATACATGATTTCTTAATATATAATAACACACATCAAAGCAAAATTCAAGCATTATTCATTTATTTTGTTACCGCTTGTGCAGATTTTTGACCGTTTGTGCTAAATTTATTGACAAAGTGTGTAGTCTGTGTTAAAATAATCGTGTAAAATTATGTTCTGAGTAAAAAAGAAATATCAGCAACGAAAAATATTATGGAGGAATTAGAATGAAAAAGAAAATTTTAAGTCTTTTGGTGACGGGCTGTCTTTTGTTTGTGCCGACAACGGCATTTGCAGACGATAATAAGACGGTAATAAAAACTGTTGACGACCTGTTGGCATTTTCAAAAGCAGTAAACGATGGCGATTTTAACGGCAAGACAGACGCTGTTGTAGTTCTCGATAAGGATCTTGACTTAACGGGCATTGATTGGACACCTATTGGAAATGTTTTTAACGCAAAGGGTGAACTTCAGAATTATTTCAGCGGTAAATTTTACGGAAACGGTCATACGATATCAAATATTGACTTTACACCTATCTATGGCAAAGACGTGTTGGTCGGTTTCTTTGGCGATATTGAGGAAGCAGAGGTATCAGGTCTGACTATAGAGGGAAATCTGGATGTGACAAATACTGATAACGACTATACTTTTTATGGCACTATTGCAGGATTTGCAGGTGATTGTACTATTACTGATTGTGTGTCAAACGTATCTTTCAACAATAACGGCAAATATGTTTATGGCTTAATGGGCATGGTAGGTCAGGCAGACGCCACAACTTTTGAGTATTGTGAGAACACAGCAGACATAACTATCTCAGGCGACAGCGGAAGTCTTTATGTGGGCGGTATAGTTGGATATGCACAGAATGGAACGGAAGTCCGCTATTGTTCAAGCACAGGCGATATGGTATATGCTGCACCAGACGCCGGCGGTATCGTAGGACGTTTGTATGGCGATTCCAAGGTTATAAACAGCTATGTTACAGGAAAACTCACGCCGGTTGGCAACGGAACCACAGATGTAGGCGGTATTGTTGGTTCAGTAGCCGGCGGTTCTGTAAGTGATTGCTATTTTGCAGGAGAAATTGACCTTTCACAGTACTCAGCCAAAAAGCCATATACACGTTTCGGCGGAATAGTGGGGAAGGATTCCTCGTCTACAACTGACTTTAAAAACAACTATTTCACAGAAACAGAAAATGTTGAAGCTTGCGGTTCAAATAAAGAAGCAGGCAAGGCTAAATCATATGACTATATGACAACAAAAGAATTTTATGACGAGCTGACAGCCGACGGTGCAAAGTATCAGTATGTTGAGGGAAAAACGCCTGTCCTGCCAACTAAGGAATATGCAGTTGATTTTGAAGTAACACCTGCTGACCTGAAAAATGTTGTAATAAAGGTAGACGGAAAAGAGATAACAAACAATACTGCAATGCTTACATCAGGCACTTACACAGTAGAGGTAACTGCTGACGATTGCGAGCCTCTCAGCAAGGAAATAACTATTTCAGCAGATATCGCAACACATACACAGGTTTTTGAACTTGCATACAAGTCAGCAGACTACACAGAGCTTGACAAGGCAGAGGAAGCCGCAAAGGCTCTCAACAAGGACGATTATGAGGACTTCTCAGAAGTCGAAAAGGCTCTTGCTGCTATTGACAGAACGAAGAACATCACAGAGCAGGCTGATGTGGACGCTATGGTAAAGGCTATAAATGACGCTGTGGCAAACCTTGTAAAGAAAACACCTGCTTCTTCACAGCCTGACAGTTCCGCTTCTGACAGCTCATCAGCCGACAGCAAGTCAGACAGCAGCTCAAAGGCGGCTTCAAACGCTTCAAACACAAACCCGTCAACAGGCGTTGCTGGCGGAGCGTTCGCTCTTGCACTTCTGAGCGGTGCGGCTGTGGTCATGGCTAAGAAGAAAAAGTAATATATCCATTAAATAGATATATAAAGCAATTAAGTGGGGCTTTCATACATTATTTGTTTAAATGAATACCGCTTGTGCAGATTTTTGATCGTTTGTGTCAAACTTGTTGACAAGTATGTGGGTTGTGTTAAAATAATCGTGAAAAATTTATGTTCTGAGTAAAAAAGAAATATCAACCCCGAAAAATATAATGGAGGAATTAGAATGAAAAAGAAGATTTTAAGTCTTTTGGTGACGATGGGTCTTGCGGCAAGCTTAGTGCCTGTTTCTGTTTTTGCTGACGGTACAGAGGTCTGGGACGGCTCTGTAGCGGAGTCTTTTGCAGGAGGAAAAGGCACAAAAGATGACCCTTATCAAATAGCTACTGGCTCACAGCTTGCGTATTTTGCGAAAAGAGTGAACGCAGAGGAATATGGTGAAAAATATGCAGACACATACTTTGAGCTTACAGAGGATATCGACCTCGGTGGAAAAGAGTGGACTCCAGTAGGAGAAACTGTGGCGGATCTTATTATGGGTGGTCATGAATATTTTGTTTTCTCTGGCAACTTTGACGGAAATGGTTATACTATCAAAAATCTTACCATTGGAACAGAAACATCGCCATACAGTGGCGATGTATGCGGCTTGTTCGGTGCGACTAGCGGCACTATCGAGGACGTAGTTCTTGAAAATGTTTCTATAAACTATGTTGGCGGAAATCACAGCAGTGGATATGGCTTCCGAATGGGAGGTGCGCTTGTAGGTTATTCTATGGGCGATATAGTAAATTGTACTGTTATCGGTCTTGACATGAAAGCAGGCTCTGACGGCAGCTATGTTGCTCTTAACAGCATAGGCGGATTAGTAGGCATTCAGGACGGAGGTACAACAGTGAGCCACAGCCGTGTTTCCGGAAAGATAGAGGAATCAACAAAACAGGGCAATGTTGGTGGCTTTGTTGGTACGCTCGTAAAAGGCTCATCTGCTAAATATTGCGGTGCAGACGTTTCTGTTGAGGTAACAGGAAACGGACGTGGCATTGCAGTAGGCGGCTTCGTTGGAATAGGCAACGGAACGACAACTGATGAAACTTTGATAGAAAATTGCTATGCCACAGGCAATATAACAGGTGCAGAATATGCAGGCGGCTTTGTTGGAAACATCTCAGGTCTTAACATCAGCAACTGCTATGCAAAGGGCGATGTAAGCAAATGTTTTGTTGGTGCGTCATTCATGGGTACTGACGCTGCAAGCAATAACTATTATGGCACTGTAAAGAATTGCTATGCAACAGGTCTTGTATCTGATATTTCTTCTTCCGCTTATGCTTTTGCAATGCAAGATACGATGAATAGAAGTACGATTCAAAATTGCTACTACAACATACAAAATACAGCAAAAAATACGGAATCAGCAGCTTCTCTTACTATTGACGATATGAAAACAGACAGCTTTTTAAATGTGCTCAACGGCTCATCAAACGTATGGACTAAGCGTAATAACGATACTCCTGCCTGCGGTGCTGAGCCTGCTGACTACAGCAATGTTTATGAAGTGCTGGGTAATATTCCTGCCGACCTTTCTATCTACACAGATGAAAGCGTTGCAAACTTGTACAGTGCAGTTGAGGCTTTAAGAGGTTATAGAGATCTTGCACAGCAGTCAGATGTTGACAAAATGACAAATGATATAAACGACGCTGTTGAGGCACTTGTTTACAAGTCAGCAGACTACACAGAGCTTGACAAGGCAGAGGAAGCCGCAAAGGCTCTCAACAAGGACGATTATGAGGACTTCTCAGAAGTCGAAAA
>OIEL01000654.1_pt1 | contig 18846 bp, 20 predicted proteins | sample 1581731 | NCBI WGS metagenome assembly OIEL01 (sample SAMN01760977, study PRJEB22395) | human gut metagenome | reverse complement strand
TATTTTAGGAGTTAACGTTTTCTTTTTGATGCTATCGTTTTCTGATTGGAAAAGCAATTTGAAGAATTGCTTTTATCAAGTTATGCCTTTACATTGGGTACATTTATTATTTATATATGGAACATTGTATATTGTATATTCCCTTTACTTCGCAGGAAAAGAAGCCAAAATGAAACGGGTGTGAAATTTCAAGCGACACCTCACAAAGTATCAATTGTGTATCGTATTTTTTTATCATGCAAAAAACATTTCATTTTTTACTTTCGTTTAACTTTTCTCCTCTATTATATAATTATCAAGCGAAAGCAATCTTATTCCTTTCGTCAGAACAAGGAGGTAATCAAAATGAACAGAATTATCTGTATCAGCAGGGAATATGGAAGCGGCGGTCATGAAATTGCAGAAAAAGCTGCAGGAATGCTGGAAATTCCCTGTTTGGATAAGCAGCTGATGGAACAGGCAATTTCTCTTAGTGGATTGCCGCAGGAACTTCTGAAGGAAGCGGAAGAAAAGCTGACGAACCCATTTCTTTATACGTCGGTATATCATGGCAACAGACGTGAATTTTATGGTATGTCTCCAGGCGATATTGTTTTTGAACTGGAGAAACGTCACATAATTGAGCAGGCAAATAATGGTGATTGTATTATTGTTGGACGCTGTGCAGAGGAGGTTTTGAAGGATTCGGGACATCTGGTTGTCAATGTATTTATAACAGCGCCTTTGTCATACAGGGTGCAGCGAATACAACGAGAATTCCCAAATATGATTCAGAAAAAGTTAGAAGCCCTTGTCCGGCAGAAGGATAAGCAGCGGAAAGCTTACTATGAGTACCACACCAGTAAGGACTGGGGCGTTCCCTATAACTATGATGTCTGCCTGAATTCAGCCTCTATAGGAACAGACCGAATTGTCAGGCTGATTGCGGAGTCCTTTGGAAAAATAACGAAGGAGGATGAAGAAAAATGAACGGAATTTCAGATTTTGTAATCAAGCGCAAAAAGCTGGTTGTCGGTTTTGTGCTTATATTAACAGTTCTCTTCACCTTCATATTTTTTACGAAGGTTGGGATCAACTATAACATGACCGACTATCTTCCGCCGGATGCAAATTCTACAATAGCACTGAATACCATGTCCGACGAATTTGTAGAAGCACTTCCTAACTGTAATGTCAGGGTGGAAAACGTCTCCATTCAGGAGGGGCTGCAGATAAAACAACAGCTGTCTGAACTGGAAGGTATCGAGGATGTCAGCTGGCTGGATGACGTAGTGGATATCAAGAAGCCGCTGGAAGTTCAGGATCAGGATATGGTAGATGATTACTACAAGAATGGTAATGCACTATTTTCCGTAGCAATTGCCGATGGAGAGGAGAAAGCTGCTACAGAGAGAATACAAGATCTTCTAGGGGAAGAAACGCTGATGTCTGGTGCGGCGGTGGAGCAGGCAGATGCACAGAGACTGGCTGTGTCACAAACAGTAAAGGCTATCTGTATTTTAGCACCATTGATTATTTTGATTTTGATGCTTGCCACATCCAGCTGGATTGAGCCGTTCATCTATTTGACAGCCATAGGCGCGGCAGCTTTGATCAATCTGGGAACGGAAGTATTCCGTGGAGAGATTTCTTATGTTACCCTGGCGGTTGCTCCCATTTTGCAGTTGGCGGTATCTCTTGACTATGCGATTTTCCTGTCTCACAGCTTCCAGAAACACAGACTGACCGCAAAGAATGATACTGCGGCAATGAAACTTGCTATGAAAGATTCTATGAAATCAATTCTTGCAAGTGCATTAACGACCATCTTTGGATTTGTTGCCCTTACTCTGATGAATTTCCGGATTGGTCCGGATATGGGTATTAGTCTGGTTAAGGGCGTTGTTTTGAGCTTTGTTTCCTGTATGACATTCCTACCGGCAGCAATTCTTTTGTTAAACAAGTGGATCGACAAGACACGTCATCGCAGCTTTATGCCAAACTTTAAGGGCGCCGGTAAAGTAGCTGTTCGCATTGCGATTCCAGTCTTTGCAGTCACAGTTTTGTTGTGCGTGATCTGTTATCCGGCACAAAAGCAAAACCAATTTACATATGGTGCAAGCGATACGCCAACGGCAGCAGCTGAAACGATCAATGAAGAATTTGGCAAAAAGAATACTATGGTTCTTATGGTTCCCAATACTGACCGCACAAAAGAAGCGCTTTTATGCGAGGATATTCAGGCAATGGATCATGTGACAGAGGTACTGTCCTACACAACACAGGTAGGAGCAGAAATTCCGCCGGAGTATCTTTCTGATGAAATTCGGAATAATTTTTACGGGGAGCATTATGCACGAATCATTATTTATTCTGATTTGCCGGATGAAAGTGAAGAATCCTTTTCGTTAGTAGAAAATGTACGCAGTACCGCCAGCGAATATTTCGGCGATGATATTCTTTCCTGCGGACAGAGTGCCAATCTCTATGATATGAAAACAACAGTGGAAAGCGATAATTGGGTTGTCAGTGTTATTACAATCATTGCGATATATCTGATTCTGGCATTTATGACGAAATCCTGGCTGATTCCGATTCCTCTAATCCTGGTTATCAAAGCATCTATCTGGATCAATATGGCGATTCCATACTTTACCGGTAGCAGCCTGATTTATCTGGGTTACCTTGTGGTCAGCACAGTTCAGATGGGAGCGACCATTGACTATGCAATTTTGCTGACAAATAACTACTTAAAGAATAGAAAGGAACTTCCTGTAAAACGCGCACTTCAGGTAACTATGGGAGAAACGATCCCTTCCGTTCTGATATCTGCTGCGGTTTTGGCAATTGCAGGCTTTGCTCTTGCGCTTGCTTCTTCCAACAGCATGGTAGTTGCTATGGGTATTCTGATTGGACGCGGCGCATTGCTGCCGCTGGTTTTAGTCAACCTTTGTCTGCCGGCGCTTTTAATGCTGATTGACAAACTGATTCCGTTTACTACTTTGAAAGCTAATTTCTTCCAAGGCAGCAGCGATTCAGAAACCGATATGACTGAAGAGGAAACTCCTGCATCTGCGGTGAAAACAGAAGGATTTCTGAGCGTGAGCAAATCGAATTCGTATGACGATACAGATGAAACAAACAAATTATGAATTGGAGGTCTATTATGAAAAAATATGGAAAGAAATTGATCCCCGGAGTAATAGCGTTGGGACTGGCTTTTACAATGGGAATCACAGCATCCGCTGCTTCTGATGCAAAATATACAAAAAATGAAAATGTATATGTCAGGCTGGAGCAGAATGGAGAATTGAACGGTGTTTATGTCGTAAACACCTTCCACGTAACCAAAGAGGGAGAGATCACCGATTATGGCGATTATGATAAGATTCAGAATCTGACGAATTTAGATGCCATTGAGAGTGATAAGGATGAACATAGTTTTACAGCCGGCGAAGGAAAATTCTATTATCAGGGGGATATTGATAAGGCACAGCTGCCATGGATTTTCAATATCATTTATACACTGGACGATGAAGAAGTGGAAAAAGAAGAACTGGCAGGTCAGGAAGGCAAGCTGAAAATTCGTTTGCAGATACGTCAGAATCCAGCTTTTACAGACACAAGCTTTTTCCAGGCATACATGCTTCAGACTTCTTTTACGTTGGATCCGAAGCTTTGTAAACACATTCATGCTGAAGGTTCAGCCATAGGTAAAACAGATTCTGCTGACGGCAGAGAACAGGCAGCAATTCAGACCACAATGACTGATGCCGGTGCAAATGAAAATGTCACTTTTATTGTATACCCCGGAACAGAAGCCGACCTGGTCATTACTACAGATGCGGAAAATTTTGAAATGGATGATATTTCCATAAATGCTGCGGCAACGACAGAATTTCCGAAATCTTATGTATCAGAAGAAAACAGCAGCATAGACAAAACCACTTTTATCATTTCCGCTGAGGGTGTCACCATTCCTGAGCCGGTTGTGGAAGAAACTGTGGTTGAAGAGCAAGGCTTTCTGGATAAACTTTTAGATTTGTTCAAGGAACTTTTTGATTGATACTTTTCGTTTGGAGCAGGAGGTGAGCTTTATGATACGACTGAAAAAGGCTATAATGTATCCCTATCGATGTATTGAAACAACACAGGAACTTGACTTATCAAAAAACATTATTGCATTGGTAGGACGCAATGAAGCCGGAAAGACAAGTGCTCTGGAGCTGCTTGCAAAGTCGAATTACTATAATACGGAAAGCGGCAGGTTTCATTTTGATGAGCAAGCAGATTTTCCGCGAAGAAAAAGGCGTGAATTGCTGGCAGCCAAAAAAGCGCCGCCGGCAACGGTATTGACCTATGAAGTTACCGGAGAACTTCTGGAAGAGATCCATAGGGAAATGATTCTGCCAGAACAGAAAGCAGAATTTTGCCGGATGACTGATTATGTGGGTGCGCATCAGGTGATTGATAATGGTTTTACCTATGATGCTTATGCCTTTTGGGAGACTTATACCTCTCAAAAAGCTCCGGAGCTGATGGGAATGCACAAAGAATTGGCAACACTGCATACAAAAGAAGATTTTGAACGATTTTCAGTTAAAGTTTCAGCTGTGCTAGGAAAACCAGAACAGACGGTTCTAAAAAAGGTGGGACGGTTTTTTGATAATCCTCATAATTGGGATAATCCGATCAACGAATATGTATTTCGGACATGGCTGCTGCCGAATATTCCACGATTTCTTTATTATGATGAATGCTTCATGCTGCCTTCTGAAATTTGCCTGGAGCAGTTGGAAAATAGATCTCAGACTCCTGACGGACAAACGGTCTGTGCATTTTTGGCACTCACCGGTCTTGATGTCAAGGCGATTTTAAATGCAGAAGATTTGTCCGTCTTTCAGGCGGATCTTGAAATAGCACAGGCAGAATTATCTGACTCTTTCCTACAGGTATGGACGGGCAATTCAGACCTTCGGATTGAACTGGGATTGTCACGAAAGATTGTGACCCCCCAACAGAAAAAGGGGCTGTTCCGCAAGAAAGTCCCTCCTGTATATGAAACAACGTTGCAAATTCAAATCAAGGATGTACACAGTATGATATCTCTGCCGCTTACCAGCCGAAGTAAAGGATTTCAGTGGTTCTTCTCTTTCTGGGTATGGTTTGAGGCAATTAAAAAGACCGAACGAACACCTTTTGTATTTCTGTTGGATGAGCCAGGACTTCATCTTCACGAGGATGCACAAAAGAATCTTCTGGATTTTTTACAAAAATTATCTGAAACATATCAGATCATGTATACGACACATTCCCCATTTCTGTTGGAAAACAGCAGGCAGAGCGTGTATAGACTGGTCAATGGAGAAAACGGTACAGTTATCACTGTGACATGAACTAATTCAATAAATTTTCACTTTTAAAATTGGAGGAAAATAAAATGTCAGTATCTGAAATTAAGAATCCTACCTCTATCGAAAAGGATATTGAAAAGAAAATCAAGGCGCGACTTTTCAACGGCTTCAATAACTGGAACGGCGGATATGATGGTTGGCTGGAGTGGTGTAATACTCTCTATGAGCCGAACGCCTACTACAATGTGTATGGCAAGCGTCTGACACTGCAGCAGTACAAGGATATGATGGGTCAGCTATTCCAGCACTATACTATGGAATTGGGTCAGTTTGACAACATGATTATCCGTGAAAACTGGTGTGCTATTCGTTACACCGTGAAGATCAAGAATCTGCACACCGGCGAGGAAGTACTTCAGAACACCATGGAATTCGTTCAGTTCAAAGATAATCCAGATCCTATCGGTGTTCGTGTGGTGGAAGGTTGGGCGCTTTCTGACTGCCCATTGTCTACGCAACAGTAAGAAACAGAAGGAATCAGCCTATAATAAATCCGTCATGAGTAACAAAAAAGCGATTTGCTAAAATAAAGCAGGTCACTTTTTTATGGGCGGCACAATGCCTTGGAATTTTTTTCAGCTTTTACTTTCATTTAACGTTTTGCGTATACACTGATATTCAAAGAGGTGAAAAACATGAAGCCGAAGGCACTCAAAGCAATGCATAAATGGAAACAACTGCTTTGGGAAGATAAACATACTCGTATGAGAATATCGCTATATTTGGGATTGTTGATCAATTTAAGCTACGCAGGATTTAAGCTAATTAGCGGTATCCAGTATCGATCCCTGTGGTTTGTGGCAATGGCTGTTTTTTATGTGGTACTGAGCTTTATGCGATTTATCCTGATAAGAAGTGTGCGGAGGAGTACGCAGAAGGAAATCAACCAGCGGTATATCCATGGATTACGCAGTTATCAATTCTGCGGATATCTCATGTTTTTGCTCAATCTTGCTATGTGCGGTATTGTCATGCAGATGATCTGGAAAAAAGAGAGTTACTATTATCCTGGCTACATGATTTATCTATCTGCTTTATATGCTTTTATTTGTTTGATTTCAGCTATTATAAATGTAATTCACTATCGGGATATGCTGGTGCCCGAACTAGCGGCGGCAAAAATTTTGAGCCTTGTAAAATCATGTATGTCATTGCTAGCTATGCAAACAGCCATGTTAATGCAGTTTGAAAGTGATGTGCAGTTCCGGCAGATAATGAATTCGTTTTCCGGAAGCTGCGTCTGTATGATCGTGTTTTGCATAGCGATTTATATGGTGGTACGGTCCAAAAAAGAGTTGAAAATGTTGAACCATGCAGAAATCATAGAAGGAGAAAATGATTATGACAGAAGAACAAAATGAATTGAAGGCTATTTCTGAGTATATATTGCCAGTCACAGATCAGAAGGCAAGAAAGTTGGCTGGAATTATGTTGGACTATCAGGAAATGCTTGTCTTGTATGATTGTGCAATGAAAACCGTACATACGAAATTCAGCATTATCAATGCGGAATACATGACAAAACATCAAAGAAATCCAATTCATAGTATTACAACAAGACTGAAAAAGACATCAAGCATTGTACAAAAGCTGCAGCGCTTAGATGCTGAAATGTCAGTGGAGAATATTCAAAAGCTGATTCATGATGTAGCTGGAGTTCGTGTAGTCTGCTCTTATCTAGATGATGTTTATGACATTGCGGAAATAATCTGTTCACAGGATGATGTGAAACTGATGCGGCAAAAAGACTATATTTGCAATCCAAAACATAATGGCTATCGTAGTTTGCACCTGATTATTTGTATTCCGGTCAGCTTTGACGGAAAGACCCAGTGGGTAGAAGTGGAAGTACAAATTCGTACAATCGCAATGGATTTTTGGGCAAGTCTGGAGCATCAGCTGAAATATAAACGTGAGATTGAGAATGAGGCTCAAATAATAAAGAGGCTTTGTGCTTGTGCTGAGACAATCGCTAAAACTGATATTGATATGCTGTCAATTCGCCGTTCCATTGAAAAGGGAAAAAATATTCTTACTGAGGAAGAATTGCTGATGGAGCGATTCAGTAATATTGATATAACAATGAATCGATGATTTGGTGATTGATCTCGATAAAGGAACCATAACACTTTTTTTACTACGATTGAGAACAATGGTATGACTGACATACCAGACACAATGACTTCGATGAGTCAAACTTTCCTTTTTCAGGAAGGAGAAGACTATATTTTTATTGGAACAATTCAATATGAAAGATATGAAAAGAAGAATGAAACACTTCAATTAAGTTAAGACAGCACTGCATAAAGAAAGCATAAAGGCTTTGTACGCTATATTCCTACATATTTTACAAATAAGCCTCAAGCATGCACAGGTATACACTCCGCTTTTTCTTTCATATAACGAACAATTTTTGTGCGGTGAATCCTTAAATATTTATAGAGGAGAATTCCCATGAAGAAATTGCTATTTGTTTACAACCCTTTTTCCGGAAAAGGTGCAATCAAAAAATCCCTTTCTGATATTCTTTCGGTTTTTACATCTGCTGCGTATGATGTAACAATACATCCAACAGCTTTTGCCAGAGACGGACAGCAATATATCCAGACACACGCCATGGAATATGATTTGATAGTTTGTGCCGGAGGTGATGGAATGCTTCACGAGCTGATGAACGGAGTTATTCACAGCAATATACATATTCCATGCGGGTATATTCCTACTGGAACGATCAACGACTTTGCAAGTTCTATGCAAATTCCAAAAGACCCCATAGAAGCAGCGAAAATGATTGTAGTCGGAAATTTCAAAACGATTGATTTGGGAAAATTCAATCAGGAATATTTCGCATATGTTGCGATGTTTGGTATGTTCAGTGATGTAAGCTATGTCACAAATCAAAAGTTGAAAAATATGGTGGGTACATCCGCTTATCTGATGCATATTCTGAAAAGCATGGATTTAAAGAATTTCTATGCTTCAAGCAAGTATATGAAAATCAGTTATAATGATGAATTTATAGAGGACAATTTTATATTGGGTATGATTGGAAATACACATTCTGTTGCTGGTATGAAACAGCTCTCACTGCCGAAATCAGATATGCAGGACGGATTACTGGACGGCATGTTTATTCGTATGCCGAAAACTATTTTTGAGTTGGAACGGATCAAGCTTTCATTGATAAATCAAACCTATGATTGTGACAACATGATTTGCATGAAATCAGCTTACTTTACCATTACAGCAAAAGATGATATCCCATGGACATTGGATGGTGAATATGGAGGAAATCACTTCACTGCCTCTGTATATGTAAAACCAAGAGCTGTTCAAATTGCTGTACCAGCCGAGAACCCACTTGACATGCCAGATAAATAAAGATACAATGATAATATCGGAGGTGTAAGTTTATGCTGAATATTTTGATTGTGGAAGACGAAGCAGCAATCCGTCTGTTAACGAAAACGAAATTGCGAAACGAATACAATATCATAGAAGCTGCCAACGGTGTACAGGCATTAGAAGTTCTGGAGCACAAACACATTGACCTCATTATTGCCGATATCATGATGCCTGAAATGAACGGCTACGAGTTTGTGCAATCATTACGTGATAGCGGAGATATGACACCGGTAATTATGCTGACTGCCATGAGCACATTTGCGCATAAAAAGAAGGGCTTTGCCACAGGAATTGATGATTATATGGTATTATCAAACCAATTTCACACTGAGTACCACCGAGTCACACTGAGTCACACAAAAAAATCCGATTCCATGGGGCTTTTTAATGGTAGAAAGCTCAAAAACAGCGAAACAGCGCTGTTCTGAAAATTCAAGCATTTTGAAGATTTTTGGTAGAAATTTGGTAGAAAGCCAACGGTAAAAAAGTTGGTAGAAACTTGGTAGAAGCCGAAAACAACCCTAAAACGGTAGAAAGTCTGTTGACAAAGCAAACTGAATAATGGACAATAGCGGACGGTGTTTCATAACAGAAGCGCTGTCCGCTATTTTTATGCCTAAAAATTGAATATTGCACATCGCTTCTCACTGAGCCTGTATGAAAACAGGTCGCTGAGGAGCTTTTTTTATTTCAGATGAACTATGTCAAGGAGGTCTTTCTATGCCGAACCCTACTGAAATCAGTCTGCTCAATTACAACTTTGAAGCTAAAGCCTGTAATGAACTGCTGACGGCAATGCTCAACCATTCAGACTTTGACTACGTTACGGTCGATGAGCTTCGCCGTTACAGTGAGCTTTCACAGTTCACCTTCGATGAGCTTCGTACCGCTGTGTATGAGCTTTGCAAGAGAGGTTTCCTCCTTGTAGTGCAGAAGCCGTATGGTCATGTCTATGCGGTCAACAAGCTGCGAATATCCAACATGGAATTTGTGTACGGAGCGTAAGCAGAGGTGAGAGAAATGGACAAGAAAACAAAAGCAAAAAAGACAATACCAGATACGATCTGCCGAGTACATAGGTCAGGCGGTTATGCCGTTCTGAGCAATTGCTTCGTGCGGTCAACAAATATCGGCTGCGATTCGATAGGTCTGCTCGGCAAGATCAATGACCTACCACCTACATGGAATTTCACGATTGCCGGACTTGTGGCTATCTGTGAGGACGGGGAAACAGCGATCAAGTCTCAGCTTGCTGAACTGGAGCAATGGGGATATGTCAAAAAGACCTTGCTGATGCCAAATGAGTCCCCTACGGGCAGGATCAGCTATCTCTATGATTTCTATGAATACTCTGAACTGGACGACTCTATCCCGAAGTATGACATAGAAATGGAGACTTTCACAGCAGATAACGCTACCCTGAACCGTGTAAAGAAGGACAGTAATTTCACCATTATCAGTGCAAAGCTCATCAGGAGCAATAAGATCAGAAACAAACTGATCGGCTTTATGATGAAGGTTCTTTCTCTGCCGAATAGCTGGAATTTCTCTATGTCAGGACTGAAAGCTATCTGCAAAGAGGGCAAGACTGCCGTGCATAACGCTGTGAACAAACTCATTGATATGGGCTACCTTGTTCGCACAAAACTCCTGTCGAATGAGAGCGTGAACAATCATTTTGAATATGTTTACAGCTTTTTCGATGTACCCGTCAGCAAGGAAGAAGCAGACGAACTTGAAGCTGAGACCAGACGCAAGGCTATTACGATCCGTGAGGGCGGCAAGGCGAAAGCCGTTGTTTCTTCATCGGCTGAAAAACAGAAGGTGGAAAACCCGTATCTGGACACTCCGCCTGCTGAAACTCCGCTGTCTGAAAATCAGGGACAATATAATAACAACAATACAAAACAGAAAAATCAATTACTGTGTGATAAATCCTCTATCATTCCTGCGGTGGCAAAGCCAACTTTCAACATTCCGAGTGTTGAAAAATCTGCTGAGAGAGTGACTGACGGATATAACGCAGAAGAAGTAGAGTATTTCACAGAAGTTGTCAGAGATAATCTCGACTACTGGCATCTTGGTGACTGGCTCTGTCAGGACGGTCGGGACGGTTATGCAGAAGCAGATGAAATCGTTGGCTTTATCGTTGATGAGATATGTTCACCTCTGCCCTATACCACGCTCAGAGGTACAGCATTCCCCAGAACCGTTATTCAGTCAAAGATGCTTAAAGCCAATATCTACATGGTCGAAAGTGTCATTGAAAAAATGGCTTTGATTGACGATATTAAGGACTTCCGCAGATATTTCATTAGTTCCCTCTACAACGAGGTACTGACTTATCATTTTAACGAAGGTTGTGAGAGCCGTAACATTGACGAACAGATCAGGCGTGATTTCGGCTATGGCGTGGCTGTCTGACAGAGAAAGGAGGTGGTTCTATGGCTGCAAAGAAGAATGTGGCGGTAACTCCTGCATTTACAGGCAGGAATGTATCGCTGTCTGAGATCTCTCAGGCAAGTGGTATCGGCATCGCTACGCTGAAAAAGGGGCTTGTTGCCGGAGCTGTTGACTTCGGTTATGCGATTCCCTGCGGTAAAGGCGATCAGCATCGCTATTACTGCCCCGACAGGCTTGTGTATCTCCAGACCGGATACTTCAATCCTAACCCTGAGAAGCAGAACACAGACTCCGAAGCCGCTTGAAAGTCTGTAAACGACCTGTTTTACAGTTTTCACAGCGATTTAGAAGCTATCGTCATGGATATGCTCGGTAACAGGATAGAGAAAAAGACTCTTGACACCGTGTTTTCTTCTTTTGACGAGCTTCAGGAGGAATATCACAACAAGCTCCATGAGCTTTTACGGAAAGAGGTGAAAAATCATGGCTAAGTCTATTATCACGCAGGACGGCGATCTTGTCAACTATAACAATCTGGTCGCAATCAGCGTCGAGGAGCGTGCTGTTGGTTTCGATGAGGAGCATTCGGAAGATGAATACTGCATCATCGGCACTGACGTAAAGAACGGCGAAATTCTCCTTTACCATAGCTCCGACTATGAGGAAGTGATGAAGGTCCAGCGTGACATTACCCGTTGGCTCCAGAGTGAAGCGTTCTCCACTTTTGAAATGCCAACCGCAGACGAAGGCGGTGATGCGTAATGCCGTCCGACTATGAGAACGGTGCGAAGAAAACCATCGACATTTCGATCAAGGCGGAGAAAATGACCGCCGATGTGCTGAAATCCGCATTGCAGGAGTTTATGTCGGGCAAAGCTGAGAAAAAGGGGCGTATGACCTACAAGCAGTTGCAGGCAAAGTCCCCGTCAAAGCTCGACAGCATTGAGGTTTCAGACCGAAATATCGGGGATTTTCTGAAAACCGCACGAAAATACGATGTGGATTTTGCCCTGAAAAGAGATAAAAGCACCGAACCGCCTACCTATCATGTTTTCTTTTCCGCTGCCAAAACAGAGGATTTCAAGAGAGCATTTTCGGAGTATGTCGGCAAGGGACAGGGCAAGACACAGAAGCGTGGGGAGTTCACCCGTGAGCAGATGCAGCAGCAGGCTCAGAAGCTCAGGAGCAAACCTCGCAAACAGAAACAGAGAGAGAAAACAAGGGAGAACAGACGGTGATCTACAACTACTTCCAGCCTGCACCCGTTCCACGGGCAAGGGGCGATGATGTTTTTACGGCGGTTTTTGATGCCGATACCAACAGAAAGGAAAGGTCTGCGAATTGCAGATCGACACGAGAAAACTCAAAAAGCTGATCATCAAGGCTGTTCCCTATGTAGCTTTCTCTTATGTGGGCAACCTGATCGGCTTTGCGTACCGTACTGCTGAGGGCAACGGATTTCAGGAAAAAATCCTGCCTTTCATGAGCAATCTCGGTGTGGCGTTTGCAAGAATCTTTCCCAGTTTACACCCGTTTGATCTTCTTTTCGGCTTGGTTCTTGCGGGTGTAATGAGGTTAGTCCTCTATGTCAAGTCGAAAAACAAGAAGAAGTTCCGCCAGGGCGAGGAGTACGGTTCTGCCGTATGGGGCGGTGAAAAGGATATTGAGCCGTATATGGACTTATCCTGCCCTGAAAACAATGTGATACTCACAAAGACGGAATCCCTGACTATGGGCAAGCCCTCTGCACCGAAGTTCGCCCGTAACAAGAACATTCTTGTGATCGGCGGTTCAGGCTCAGGTAAGACACGATTTTTCGTCAAGCCGAACCTGATGCAGATGCACTCCTCTTATGTAGTAACCGACCCGAAGGGTACGGTGCTTGTGGAATGCGGAAAAATGCTTGAACGGGGCCGCCCGAAACGAGTTGACGGAAAAGTTGTGTACCGCAGGGACGATAAGGGCAACTATCTCAAAGACAAAAAAGGCAGATATATCCCTGTCTATGAGCCTTACAAGATCAAGGTGTTCAACACGATCGACTTTGCGAAAAGTATGCACTACAATCCGTTTGCTTACATTTCAAAGAAAAACCGTGAGAAGGATATTCTCAAATTCGTGGAAGTCCTTATCAAGAATACTTCTTCCTCTCAGCAGCCGTCCGGCGATGACTTTTGGGTGAAAGCGGAGAAACTGCTCTATACTGCGTATATTGCACTTATTTTCGCTATGTACCCCGAAGATCAATGGAACTTTGAAACGCTGATCGACATGATAAACGCTTCGGAATGCCGTGAGGACGATGAGGAATTCAAGAATGCGATAGACATTGAGTTTGAGATCGTGGAGTGCTGGCTGAACGGCACAAAGCACGAAGATCCCGAAGTCATGGCTGATTACGGTGACATCTTTGAAACAAAACCCGATGCCGAACAACGGCGCTTGGGTGCATTTGCACTCAAACAATTCAAGGCGTATAAGCTCGCTGCCGGAAAAACGGCTAAGTCTATTCTTATTAGCTGTTCGACACGACTCGCGCCTTTTGCAATAGATGAGGTCTTGGAGATCACCTCCTACGATGAGCTGCACCTTGACAAGCTCGGTGATGAGTTGAGTGCGCTTTTCATAATCATCTCCGATACAGATGCGACTTTTAACTTCCTGGTCGCTATCATGTATTCACAGCTTTTCAACCTACTCTGCACCAAAGCAGATAATTCCCCAGGGGGAAAGCTGACCTATCATGTACGCTGTTTGTTAGACGAATTTGCCAATAGTGTGACACGTTCCGTACTGAAAAGGTGCGGCACGTAACAATAAAATAGTTACGTAGAACTATTATTCTGATGAATCGAATGAGGGAGTAACGCCCGGAAAGGTTCACGTTAAAACTACGGACGGCTATGCAGTGTGAAATGCAGAGGTCGTAAGCCCGTGGAAGTCGTGCGAGAGCAGTCCTAACGGAGAAATTTATTTCAGACGAGGAAAGCGCCGCAGAGGTGCGGTGTACTGCCTATAGGGCGGACGGCGGTGCAATATGGTTAGAATGACTTGAAATACAGTCCGACAAAAATCCGAGTGTACGGTTCTAAACGAATGACCGATAGAAATGTCGGGGTGCAAAATGCACGCAGGCGGGGTGGAGTAAAAGTTGTTAGTATGAAACTCCCTGTGCTGTTACAGGCGGCACGTATCCTGAGAATATCGAGGATAATGCTTGCAGGACTAAAGGATTGACCTAAGTTGTACCAATGCTAAGAATAATGGAACGTGGAAAGCAGTCCAGTCGGTGAAATTCACATTTCTATACTGATGTTCAGACGAAAGCGGAGCAATCCGTATAAGCTGATTCAGGACTGTAAGAGTAGTGCCACAGTACCAATGAAACGGTGATAATAAGCCGTGGAGGGATAGGCACAAGTCATTTTCAGAATATTCAATATGTATATGTAGTAATCACAAGGTGATTTCATAGCTTCGGGTATGAGAAAGAAAAAACACGCTGAAAGGCGGTGGTTACTATGACGAAGGAAACTGTAAACAAATCAGAAAAGAATATGTATCGGTACGGCTTGCAAGAGAAGCTCTGCAATTTATATGAGCAAAGCAGGCAGGGAAAGCAGTTCAGACATCTGATGAAGCTGATTGTTTCAGAAGAAAATGTGGTGCTTGCGTACCGGAACATCTGCAAGAACAAAGGCAGTTTTACTGCCGGAGTTGACGGAAAAATCATCACAGATATACAGAAATATCCGATTCAGAAAGTCGTAGAAAAGGTCAGAAATAAACTGCAATTTTATCAGCCGAAACAAGTACGCCGAGTCTATATTGATAAAGGGAACGGCAAACAGCGTCCGCTTGGTATTCCGAGCATATGGGACAGGCTGATACAGCAATGCGTGTTACAGGTTTTAGAGCCTATCTGTGAAGCAAAATTTCATGAGCGGAACAATGGGTTCCGACCGTACAGGTCTGCACAAAATGCGATAGCACAATGCTATAAAATGATTCAATTGCAGAATCTGCATTATGTTGTGGACGTTGACATCAAAGGATTTTTTGACAATATCAATCACGCAAAGCTGATACGGCAAATCTGGGCAATGGGCATTCAGGATTTGAAAGTCCTTGCCATTATCAAAGCAATGTTAAAGGCGGATATTCTGTTTAATGACATTGTAATAAGTCCCGAAACAGGAACACCGCAGGGCGGTATCTTATCGCCTCTGCTGTCCAATATCGTGCTGAATGAACTTGACTGGTGGATTGCCAGCCAATGGGAAATGATGCCGACAAGAGTTAACAGGGAGTACAGCAAAACCGATAAAAACGGAAATGTTGTCATAGACAGGTCACAAAAATGGACAATGCTTCGGGAAAAAAGTGAGCTGAAAGAAATCTATATCGTAAGATATGCCGATGATTTCAAAATCTTTTGCAGAGATTATCACACAGCAAAGAAAACCTACACAGCCGTTGTCAAATGGCTGAAAGAGCGACTTTCATTGGACATCAGCGGGGAAAAATCAGGGATTACAAATCTGAAAAAGAACTATATGGAATTTCTTGGCTTAAAAATCCGAGCTGTGCCGAAAGGTAAGAAATTTGCGGTAAAATCGCATATGACCGATAAGGCGAAAAACAGAACCAAAAAGAAAGTCGCTGAAAGCACAAAACGTATACTGAACCATAACGACCAAAAATCGCTTGATAAAAATATCAGTCTGCATAATTCTCTGATAAGCGGACTGCACAACTACTATAAAATGGCAACACACGTCAGTGCGGATTTTGCTGAAATCGGTTATCCGATTCAAAAAATGTTAAGTGGTGCGAATCACAACAGCAGACGGTGTCCGGTAGAAAAATCAGGTGAAATACGGTCAAGGTTCATTGCAGAAAACTACGGAAAATCCAAGCAAATGCGTTGGATTCACGACAGACCAATTATCCCTGCTGCGTACATACAACATGAATATCCCAAATACAAACGCAGAGAGGTAAACAAATACGTTTTGAAAAGTGAAGCAAAGTATCAGATTCCCAATTCTATTAGTTTTGAAATTATCCGTTATTTAATGGAAAACGCCTATAAATGGGAAAGTATCGAATTTGCGGACAATATGCTTTCAAGGTACATTGCACAAAAAGGAAACTGTGCGGTTACGCATAAGCCCCTGCGACTTCACAATATGGAATGTCATCATATCAAGCCAAGGCAAGGCGGACGGAAAGAGGATAACAGCTATAGGAATCTTGTCTTATTGTGTACAGAAGCACACAGGCTGATTACGGCAACCAGAAAAGAGACAATTGAGAAATATGTGCGGATGCTGAATCTCGATGAAAAACAGCTTGCGAAAATCAATAAACTCCGTAAACTTGCAGGAATGACAGAAATTTAAGCGACAAAATCAATTTACAGTAACAGGACTACATATGCACTAAAAATATTCTGAAAATGATGGGACGCCGTATGACGGGAAACTGTCATGTACGGTGTTAAGCGGGGGAAAATCTGGAGATTATCTCAAAGGATTACCTATCGCAATTTGGCGAAATACCGCAGTTTGAGAAGCTCATTGCGACTATCCGAAGCCGTGAAATCAGCGCGTCGATCATCTTGCAAGCTAAGAGCCAGCTAAAGGCTATATATAAAGATAATGCAGATACGATTGAGGGCAACTGTGATACGATGCTGTTTTTGGGCGGTAAGGAGAAGTCCACGCTGAAAGAGATCTCAGAGAGCTTGGGTAAAGAAACGATCGACAGTTTCAATACCTCCACCAATCGTGGACAATCGGAAAGCTACGGTATGAACTATCAGAAGCTCGGCAAAGAGCTGAAAAGTCAGGACGAACTGGCGGTCATGGACGGCGGTAAATGTATCTTACAAGTGCGAGGAGTGCGTCCGTTCTTCTCGGACAAGTTTGACATTACCCGTCATAAGCAATATCCAATGCTCTTGGACGATAATCCTGAGATGGGGTTCAACATCGAAAAATATGTGAGTGACCAAAAGGCGATGCGTTTGAGACTGTCTCGACAGGAGAAGTTCACGGGGTATGGTGTTGATATGACGGCCGCCGGACAGGAAGTTACAACAGTATCAGCAACAGAAACAGAAACCGCTGATACTCCAAATTCTGAGGAAACCGACGAAAAAGAGATATATGTCGGATTTTAACTCGGACAGTGAAGAAACCGAATAAAAGAGAAACGGTTGAAGCTGCGGACACTACTTTTTTTATTTTGAGGGAGACTTTTTACCTATGAACGAACTGAATATTTCTGCGGTCGATGCTACCGCTATGGAGACAGCAACCACTACCTCTGCACCTAAGCACAAGTGGCTCTCTAAGCTCACCCGTGGTGCAAAGAAGGCAACCATGTTTGCAACCGTTGCAGGCGTTATGGCTATGACCTGTACTACTCAGGCATTCGCAGCAGGCACCGGCGAGGTCGATACCTCGTCCTTCATCACTACTGCCTGCACCGTACTCAAGAGCGTTATCTGCCTTATCGGCGGCGGTGTTTCGCTTTGGGGTGTCGTAAACCTCCTCGAAGGTTACGGTAATGATAACCCCGGTGCGAAGAGCCAGGGCATGAAGCAGCTTATGGCTGGTCTTGGTCTGATCCTCCTCGCTATCATTCTCGTACCTGTTCTTGAGGGTATGATGACCGGTGCGGTGTAATCTGAATACCGAAAATTCAGAACGGAGACAAGCGTAAACCTCGGCTGAACGCTATATAAATAATGCCGTTCCAATAGAATTATGAAAGGTCGCTCGGCGGTGGGCTGTGGTGGGTATGAGCGATAAGACAGAATGGGAATAAACATCGGTTATCTGACAGCTAACCGAACAAGTGCAGGAGATGAGGTCTACACACCATTTTATGCGGTAGAACCGTTACTGGAGTTTCTTCCGAAAGACAAGAAGATATGGTGTCCGTTCGATGAGGAATGGAGCGCTTTCTATCAGTTTCTTTCGGAGAAAGGCTATGAAGTGGAGCGAAGCAGCTTAAAGGAGGGACAGGACTTTTTCAGGTATGAACCCGAACATTGGGACATTCTTGTGTCCAATCCCCCATTCAGCAAAAAGAATGATGTACTGAAACGAGCATTTTCTTTCCAAAAGCCCTTCGCTCTGCTCCTGCCCGTGAACAGTATTCAAGGCAAGGCGAGATATAAGATTTTCAACAACGAAATCCAGATGCTCTCCTTTGACGGGCGTGTGGACTATCATACACGGCAGAACATGGAATGTTACACTAAGGGCAATCACTTCGGCTCTGCTTATTTCTGCCGTGATCTCCTCCCCACAAAACTTGAATTACGGCAGCTTGTCAAATATGACAGACCTTTAGTCACTCCCACGATTGGAGGTGATGAATAATGGGAATTATCAGCGATGCGATCGATGCACTGGAAGATTGGTGTAAGGACTTATTTAAGGACGGCATCCAGTCTCAGTTTGACGGCATTTCCGACCTCCTGACCGACACTTTCTCGCAAACAACGGGAACAGGCGGCAGCGGTGGACTTGTCAATGACTTCGTAACTCAGCACCCGTCACAGTTCACTGGCGGAGGTACTGGCGGAACTACGATCTGGACAACGATCGAAACGCTTTGCAACAATGTC
>OIEL01000651.1_pt1 | contig 18881 bp, 25 predicted proteins | sample 1581731 | NCBI WGS metagenome assembly OIEL01 (sample SAMN01760977, study PRJEB22395) | human gut metagenome | reverse complement strand
CCAGCCGGAAAGCGGAGCTGACACAGAAGCGGAAAGCCCTCTCCGGGGCGCAGAAACGTATGGAGGATTTGGACAAGATCATCCAAAGGCTTTATGAAGATTCCGTACTTGGGAAATTAAGCGACCTCCGCTTTCAAAAGCTATCCGCACAGTATGAAACGGAGCAGGAAGAAAGTCAGAGGCTTGCTGCTTCGCTGGACCGGTAAATTGAAAATGAAGCCGGACAGATTGCCGATGTGGGGCGGTTCCTCCAGCTTGCCGACAGGTATTCCGATTTGCAGGAGTTGGACGCAGCTACGGTAAATGAACTGATTGAAAAAATCGTAATTCACAGTCCGGAGAGAATCGGCGGAAAGAAGCATGTCACGATTGAAGTCTACTTTACCTATGTGGGAAAAATCCGGATTCCACTTGCCAAACCGGAACTGCCGACAAAGACAGAAGAACCGGCGTGACATTCGCCACGCCGGTTTTACCGGAAATTTCATTTACTTCCTTATAGGACGCCGCCTAAAAACAGAGTGCATATTGACATATTATGCCGATTATAGTATAATAATGCTTATGGGCATACCTAAACGGTAGGCTTGCCATCTTTAGGGCAAGTCTGCCGAACGCTTTTCCTATTGCGTTCGGTAGGCGGTTGTTCCCTCCTTACGCCATAAACTTACTTATCGTCCACGAAAGTGCAGGCGAAATAAGCTGGCAAGGAGGTGATAGATAATGGAATCAATCATTATCTTCTTAATCCTTGTGACTCTTAATGAAGTTATCAAGAATATAAAGAAATAAACCGCCCTAGCTGCAAACTTAAGCGGTTTATACTTTAATCACTTGAGGGAGCGACCGTCTATCGGTATGCCCCTTTTTTATTATTATACATCAATTATGGAAATATGTCAACTGTTTATCTTAAAATTTCAGTTTTTATATCCCATTAGCAACTTTGAACCTACAATTAATGTGGTAGGATCACCTTTTTTTGAAAAGCATTTAGGGTTGTTGTCAATCACCCATTGGACAGATTTCCCTAATGACTTATAATTATTGTTAACAAGTCCCCATACTGTATTTCCTTTTTTTACAGTATGATATACGGCTTTATTATCTCCGCTCGTTACTTGTTTTGTGCTTTTTGAAGTAGTAGCTTTTGTTGTAGTACTGCTTTTGGTCTGCACATTTGCTTTATCAACCCAACCATAAACTTTTCCCCCATCATTTGAAATTAAATGATAGGGGTGCTTATTAGTATTGATAATCGTTACTTTACATGTACTTTTTCCCCTGTTTGCCGCAGGCTGAGAAGCAGTTGATGATACATACACGTTTCCGCCTGTAAAAATGACAACATCACCTGTTTTTATAGATGTCGATTTAGGCGTTGTCGATGTCTTATTAGTATTGTTGTTTGATTTTGTTGAGGTTGATTTATATGACGGTTGGGCAATCCTTACAACTCTAAGAGTCATATCAAAATCGCAGCCACCTGCTATAGTGTTCGGGTGGCTGTGGTTAAATGATTGAATTTGCATATTTACAACACTATTTCGTCCAATGTATTTGACTAACGAGCCGTTTTGCATAAGATTTTCAAGACCTACTACTATTGCATTGGCAGGCATGCTCCCTACTTTTACTATTTTGCCCGTCAGGGAAATTTCCTTTGGCGTTTTTCGTATGGTATCCGTAATGTCCAGTCCCTTTTCTACAGGGTGAGTTGTGCTTTCAATACCGGACGTAACATTCTCCTCAGTTACATGGACATAATAATTATTTATTAATGCCATTATTATACCTCCCTTACTGTAGCGTTTTTACTTTCATAGCTTGAAAAAGTTTCCTCCAACGCTTCTGAAATCCATTTTTTCACCTTTCTTGCCATTGTTCTATCATCATTTGTTCCGGATATAGTCAAATTAAATGTCGGAGAATATGTGTGATTTTCAGATGTCGTGCTGCGGCTGTAGGTTGCAGGACTTGCAGAAGGAGCGTATCTGTTATTATCATCGGGAATTGCAGTCTGCCCCATTTTATCGGCTGTCTGTTGAATCTCAGGCAATGTACTCTTCATACCGTTAATCTGCCCCAGTCCGGTATATACACCTGTCTTATACAGCTCTCTGGACGGCGAATGTATATCAAGTGCATTATTCATGGTATTCTTTACAGTCTGGGCGATAGACTGTGCTGTGGATATAAGTCCACCACGTCTGCTTTCCATACCGTTAATCAGACCATTCATTACATTTACACCTGTAGAATACAAATCTAGCCCATCAATACTCGACTTCATTTGAGACATTGTTGAAACAATGCTGACTGACATAGATTGTACTATTATAACAGCCTGTACGCTCATGGTTTTCAAATTAACAATTACAGTAGTTGACATTAACTTTGATATCAAAACAACTGATTTTTGCATTCCCGACATGTGCTGACAAGAAACTTTATTCATATTTGAGAAAGCCAAGATAACTGTTTCAGATATATTTTCCGCACTTTCGCCCATGCTGTCCAAGTTAAAACCGCTTGCAGACGTAACCAACCCCATCATATTGGTTGTTACAGCCGCTGTTACTACAGGCATAATCAATGAAATGCCCTGCAACAATCCTAAACCGATATTTGTGCCGATTTCTGCAAAGACTCGTGATGGGGAATGAACGTCAAATGCCTCTCTAGCTGCTTCTACCAGTTCTTGGCAGGTCATATTAGTTGTATCAATGACATTGCCGTTTTCGTCTGTCATGCCTTGCAAAAGACCTGCTAATATCTGTTTACCTGTTTCCTGAAGTTCTGGCGGTAAATTCTCAAATGGCGTAAGTATAGTATCCGCCTGCTGTTTCAAGTCATCGGAAACAGTTACCCCCTTATTTTTAGCTTCGTTAAGAGTCATAAAATAATTATTCAATGATTGTGCTGATTGATTGTCAAGGTTTAAAAACATATTAGTAATATCTTTAACCATAAGATCGGCATTAGCAGATGCCTCGTTATATTTTTGAATTCCGCTAGCAGAAGTATCTGCTATTGTTTTATCCATTATATCCAAATCTTTTTTATAACTGTCAGACTTTTGTTTCAATATGTCAAAGTTAAAATCTGCTTTTTCTACAAGCTTATTAGATTGCTCCAAGGCTTGGTTATAAGTATAATCACGTGATTTGGCTGATTCTGCTAAAAGTTCATTTTCCTGCCGCATTGATTCCAAAAGCTCATTATCTTTTCTGGCTTGCCACTGTTTTAATGCTTCACTTTTAGCTTGACCTGTAAGATTTTCATTTTCTACGATTGACTTTCGTTCTACAGCATAAAGACTATTAATAGTGGCTTGTCTTCCTTCAAATTCTTCTTTAATCGCACTAATGCTTTGATCATATGCTTCGTCCGTACTTATTAATAAATCTGCAATTCCTTGCTGATCTAAATTGCCGCTTTTAAGCTTTAAGTCTAATGTAGTAAATTGGCTCATCTGCTGTTCTCTGTATATAGAAAGTTTATCATCTTCCAACATTTGCAGCTCTTGCATATATCCTCGAATATTTTCTAAGTCTTCATCACGCACACCCTTTTGGTCTCGCATAGCAGTTGTTAACGCATCGGTAATTTGTTTTTCTTTGTCTGCTATTTGAGTATCAATATCACTCATAAAATAACCATTCGCCGATATTGTTTTATTTATGTCAGGCAATGTTACCTTTGCATTGTCAAATGCATCACGCATACTATGAATACTTCCGGTAACTTCATCAATATGCTGTTTCAGCATATCGGTATCATCTTTACCTTTAGAAAACTTTTTGGATAATAGTGTAAGTCCTCCAACCAATAACCCAATAGCCGAAACTACTTTTATTATTGGATTAGCATTCATGGCAAGGTTAAACAATTTTGTTGCAGCCGTTGCAATTTTTGTTTTTGCCGCTTGAAGTACAAGTAGTGTATTATGTACTTTAGTCACAGTATTTACCGCCGCAACAGCGACCTTGTATGCAATAAATCCTTTTGCAAGTGCTTCTATTACATCAGCCTTTGCACATGCTTTTATAATTTTAGCTATAAATTTAATCAAATCGGGAAGTTGCTTTAATAATGGTTTTACCGCTTCAAATAGTTCCCTGAATACGTCCAATAAAACAGGTAATGCCGCTGTTGCAAGTTCAAGCATTGCTGTCAATACCTCGCCAAACGCTTCGGCTAACGGAGGTAACAAGCCAACTATCGTATTAATAATATCTGAAAACAATCCCTTGTTATTAGATAAAATTTCGGAAAACGTTGAAATCGCATTCTTTATGGAATCAAATACCGTTACTGCAATATTTTTTAAATCTGTCAATGCAGTACCGCCGTTTGCACTGTCATTTTTTAAGGCATTAAACAAAATACCAAACGCCGCAGTAACCAATGTCAATGGATTCAAAAGTCCGCTTAACGCTGAAATTATTTTTGTAAATTTACCAGCTGCTACAATTCCTCCCATGGCTGCTGCAATTCCTTTTGCCGCACCTATAAAAGTTTCTTTGTGAGAAACAACAAAGTTAATGGCTTCAATGAGTTTATCTAATAACGGTGATGTGCCCTTAAGCTTATTTAATCCGCTCATGCCGTCCTTTAATGAAGCTATAGCTTTAATAGCAAATTCAGCACCCTGTTCTATTTTATTGAAAAGCGGTACGCAAATCTTTTCGGCAAAGTTATTAATAACTTCACCCATGGCGGTAACATCTTCTTTGTTAGACTTTCTGAAATCTCTGAATTTCTGTATTGCGGGCTGCAAACCACTGGCGATTCCCTCACCAAGCGGTAAAAATATACTGTTTGTAGCAAATGATTTTAAGCTTGTCAGCATATTACCGAGATTGTTTGACAGTTTCTCCATCGTACCGTCATAACGGCTGAATATTTTTTCAACCTCAGTCCAAGTTTGAGTTATGTCCTCTCCAGATTCTGCAAGTTTTTCAATCTTTGTTCTATCCTCACCGGAAATAGCACCCATTTCCTGTAATCGTGAAGTCATTTCGCCTACTGTACGACCTGATTTCATGGCGTCATACAATCGCCCAGTCCACAAAGCCACATCTTCAAATTGCTGTCCTGTTCCTGCCGCAACATCACCGATTATTCGTAAGCTGTCTCCTGTGGAAAGCGCATCACCTGTAAACACTTGCAATTGCTTACTAGCCGCAAAGATTTCATCACGGGTAAACGGTGTCATACCTGCAAAATCAGTTAATTCACTTACACGTTCATTCGCCTTTTCTGCACTGCCAAGAAGAACCTCAAATTGTGAAGTAATATTTTGACGGTCAACTACAATGCCCACTGACTGCTGTACGACAGCGCCCGTTGCAACACCTGCAACAAGACTTTTTATGTTGAACAACTTTGAAGTTATAGAATCTGCGGCACTGCTTATATTACTAGCCACAGATTTAATTTTACTTCCAACATTACTAAACGCAGTTTTAATATTTGAAGCTACTTTTTGCGCACCTGAACCCAAGCTTTTAAATCCCGATAAAACAGAACTTGCACCGGATTTTATACTTGACAAGCCGGATTTTATTTTGTCAAAGGTTATGCTTTTTATAGATTTTTTTATGCTCTGAAACCCGCTTATAGTTTTTTCAAACCCGACTTTTCCGATACTCTTCAAGGCAGTGACAAAGCCTTTTGCGCCTGTTTGACCTCTTGATAATGTCGAGTACATCTCTTTGATATTGCTCGTCAAATTTGACATCTTGGTTTGCGCTAAATTTTTAATTTTGCTTGCTGTTTCAGAAATCTCATTTTTAATGCTTGAAAATCCGTTTTTTACAGTACTCAGCGGATGAGCAATTGTACTGCCAAAAGATTTGATATTATCTTTAAGAGCTGTGATTCTTTCGTCAAATCTTTCGATAGATTCAGTAATACCGGAAAACTTCTTGACCGATTCTGTTGCCTGTTCTGAACTCTTTTTTACACCATCAATTCCCGATGTATCAATGCCGGTAGAAAATTCTTCTTTTACGCTTTTAACACCGCTTTCTAAATCTTCTATAGTTTCTTTTGCCTGTTCTGAACTGCTTTTCATATCCGTGATTCCCGATGTATCAATGCCACTAATCAATGATTTTTTTAAATCATCAACTGGCTTTGATAATCCCTGAAAGCCCTTAAATATTTCTTCTTTAAAATTCTCAAGCATTTTTAATGAATCTCTAATTCCGCCGTCATCAATATCAAATTCTACACTTACAACATCTTCTCTGATCACATTTGCCACTGCATCACCTCCCTTACTTCTTTTTCATGGATTTATTTATTGCTTCAATCTGTAAATCCAATGCCATATTAGCCTCGTCTATCTCATCTTGAGTCATTTGATGAAATACTTCATTGTAGGTAAAATGACATATATCACTTAACACCAAACGCCACATATCCCAATGGGATTTTACCTTACTTTTTATCTGTTGTTTCGTTCTTGTCTCGAAATTTGCCCTGCATTACCTGATGACCGAAATTTATAACTTCGTTGAATGTTTCAAGATTATCAAAATCATCAATTGTTAATCCCTTTGGTTCAACGATTACATTTTCCAGTATATATGTATTCAGTTTTTCAAGACTCGTATTTTGTGAATTGGCTATATAACAATTGTCGATCGCTCTGAAGTTTTCTGAAAGACCGTTAAACTGTGCCACATACTTTACACCGTCAATTGTTTTTTCTCTTGTATAAAATTTATTCTTTTCCATAATAAAATCCTCCTAAAATATATACAGACGGCAAACGCCGTCTGTTATGTTATTTATTTTTAATTAATTATTCAACTATGAAATCATACACCTGAAAAACGAATTCCATATCCTCGGCTTCTGCACCTTTTGCAAATTCAGGGAATGTTTTCAGATTTGCTTTTGTACCGCCCATTCTCTCGCCAAGTACCTTATCATTACACCAAATTGGAAACGGATCTGATCTTTTAGCAAGCGACATGAGAAATTTCTTCTGCGGACTGGTAGTCTGAATCGAAATAGTAATAGTACCCAATGAATTATTTTTTACACTTTTAACAACATCCCCCTGCGCTCCTACTGATGTTTCAAAGAGATCTTCGTCTTTCTCACCTGTTACCATATCCTCGCCTAATCCGGTAATATAAACTCCGTCCACTAATATAGTAGTGTTTTTTGCATCATAATTTCCTACAACCATGATTTGACTCCTCCTTTATATTGTTATTTCACCTGTAATTTCTACTGTATGAACAGCCCCAGCCAATGCAAACGAGAATGAACCGTTTACATATTTTCTTGCTTGTCTGTCATCTTCGCTAGTGCTATCACGCATTCCATAAGAAACCGTATAGTCTGCACCTCCGTCCTCAGCCTCGGCAATCATACCGTTATTATACGCAGTCTGCAATACATTCACTGCTACGCTTTCTAACATCGCAATACCATTATTATCATACGGAATTTTTGCAGACGAATTTAAAAGCTTCTGCGTTTGATATGTAAGCTGCTGAATTATATAATCCTCACTATCGATTATATCAATAAATTCACCGCTTGTTACAATACCCTCGCTTGTCACATTGTCCCCTGCCTTGGTAACAAAGGTAATGCCGCCGCTCTTATGAATCTCGTCAATACGTGTATTTGAAACATTCTGCGGCTGAATGCCTTTCAGCACAAGATTCTTATATGTGAATGAGCCTGCTTCACGTCCTGACGTTTCGCCAACAAGAGCAGCTACAGGCATTACATATCCATTTGCGGAATCACAGTAAAATAATACTGTTCTGCTGTAATTTAAGGATTTTGTATCCGCATAATCATCACTATCTACCGGAACATTTGCAAAGAACATTTTACTTTCAAGAGTCTCAACCTTTGCTGCAACCGATGAAATAGTATCTGTTGATTCTTCACTGAACAAAACTAGCAGATGCCTCCAATCCCTAGATGTGTTGGAGCTGTCCGAAAGAAAATCCGATGCTGTTCCTGTTGTTGAACATACTGCAATTTTTTCGGGTGCATTTGCCTGCATAAAAATCAGTTCAGCAGTTTTATATACGTCTGTAGAAGAACTATACCCTGCATCAACTACCTCTGATAAATCCCTGCATTCTTTATAGGCATTATTCTCCGCTGCTCCCTCTGAAAGAATCAAAGGAATACCAAACCCGATTTTGCCCATTGGTTTGGTTAAATCAATTTTAACTTTTACGTCATACGCCATATTTATCTACCTCCTGTTAAATCAACTGTTTCAATGTATCCGCTGTCAGGTCTTTCAACTTCATCATATAAAACAAAAACAACATCAAATCCATTTTTATACTCATAATCAATGGTTATAATATTGTCTCTATTGGTGATATTTGTAACCTGTTCAACAATAACACTATTTTCGCTTAAATATAACTTACCCGAATGGTCTAACCATTCCCTAGCCATGCAAGCAAGCGTTACACTTTCGTCATTATTATCTGACTGTGCTGTGATACTCCACGTTTGCTTGACTGCCTTTCTGTCCATACCGTCCTCATATTCACCGTATGTGCCTTTATTAGCACCGGCAAGAGTTGTAACGGTATACGAAACATAAGGATAAGAGGGCGGGTCTTTATTCTGATTGTTACGAATTACAGGCACATTCAAACACTTTTTTAATCCTCTACATACTGCATCACGAATATTTTTATAATCTATCATACAGCTGTCTCCTTATTAAATGCACTTACATACTTTAGCGTATATTGATATACGCCTGTAAATTCTGCATTCTCCAATTCACTGTCGATTTTATACATTCTGTCTAAATGTATCACCTCTGCACCGTGTAATGCCCTGTCAATAGGTTCTTGCATAATAAGAACTCTGTCCTGATTTGTAAGCTTACCTTCTGCCCTGTAAATCTGATTTTCACTGTGTGCCATTATTGCTCCGTGAAGCGTATGCTCTGTTTTTTCACCTTTTACATACTCGCCGCTGTCATCATAACTGCCCTCGCTTTCGCAAATCACCTTAAAATCGGTACTGTATTGTTCTATCAGACTGCTGAAATCATAATACTGCATTTACTTTGTCCTCCATGAGATCCCATTAATCATACCGCCAGTATCATTAAGAGGGTTAGAACTACCTTTTTGATCCACTGTATATGGATGATTAGGAGGGGTGGACAAACTAGCGGCATATTCTTTAATATGTGTTGCCATTTGTTCTCCAACCCAGTCAATAAGCTTATGACTGCTCATTTTGCCACTTATCACCTGTGATATGACTTTTTCTGTCATATTAAGTATTTCATCAACGCATTCATCATGTCCGCTTCTTAAAAACGAACGCTCCGGAATTTTAATTACTGACGTGCTTTTTTTGAGATGTAACCCCTTGCTATGCAAATACGCCCTCATTTTAGGAGTTACTTTTATATTACACCCATACTCATGTATACCTGCAAGCCATGCGTGATCACCGTTAAAACAGCCAACCTCAACCCTTTTGCCATTCATATTAGATATGTTTTTTAACATGTCCTTAGTAATATCAAGCTTGGTTTTATATTTAACCTTTACTGCCATCTGTTTACTGCTCCCACAAACTTGACATCTGAAATCAAGTCGTCTCCTAAAATCTCATCAAGCAAGTTATTAAACCGTTCGTTTTTATCTTGTGAAAAAGACATGGAAAGGTTTGTTATAGTCTGACTAGCAACACCCTCATGTATGTCCATCAATTCAAGATACTTGGTAACAAACAGCTTTACTCTTGCGGGTATTTTATTTAAATCATCATCGCTGTTTTTATCAAATCTGATTGATGTTTTGGCTAAAACCAAATCTAAAGCCGTTTCAATGATAATTAAAGTTTTATCATTTATTTGTATTCCGAGATTTAGACTTTCCGCTTGTTCCTTCGTCATTTTCAGTCACTTCCTCTGTGGTTTTTGCGATTGTTTCAGACTCCTCCGGTATTTTCTCATTGGGCTGATACCACTTACCGTTAACTTTTACAGAATAATCATATTTCATATTAAGCCACCTCCATTGCATAGCATTCATTCATACGTTCAAACGACGGCAGCACAATTTCAGATACCGTTGTTTTTGTATTTACCGGATCATCTGTAATTGTTACGGAAACTGCTACACCTGTGTTAACTATAGATACATCTGCATCAGATTTAGCAGTAAGCGTTCTTTCCTCTGGTGTTGTGCCATACCATGTAGTTCCTATTGCGCCATTTGGAAGCATCATAACGATATTATCAGGATAGAACTTTTTAGCAGTTCCGCTTTCGTTTTTAAACTGCTTATTGTAAATAATAATAGTAACGCTTAATTCTTCCTCTACATACTGCTTAACTTTTGCAGATGTGTAATTGACATTTGCAGTAGTATTCTGGGCAAGAATGCCGGAACGTACTTTTGCACTGTTCTTGATCATGTTGAATGTAGCTTTTGACATAAGCAGAATTTCCGGACGGTTTCCGCTTGCGGCTTCCTGTGCATCAAGTGCGGTTTCAATATCGAAAAGAGGATCGCATGTAGCTGATGTGCTCCACTTGTCTGCATCTGTAGTAATTTTAGCATAATGCTCCGCCTTCCAGCTACCGTCTGGGTCGTAATTGTATGTATAATCAACGTTGTTCGCCTTGATTTCAATACCCACGCTCCCGTTTAGCGGTGCAAGCAGCTGCATTATCATTCTTTCGGGTACTACATTCGCACCATCGACCAATGTTTTAGTGTCATTAAAAATGTTATCAAGTACTTGTGCAGCATAAGGGTCTTTAGAATCCTGTACACGCATAATTTCCTGTTCATCTTTTTCCTTAACAAGCATAGACTCACGGAAAAACGGCATTTCTGTTTCACTCATTGAAATACCTACACGATCGCGAAATGTAGATTTTGCATCAAATGTTGATGGCATCAAAGATACAGCAAGACCATTGTGCCCTTTAATCCATTTTAGGTCTAAACCCGCTTTTTTCTGTGATGGAAAAAACCCTGTGCCTAGATACGGAATAGCATTGCTTGCCGCATTTGTATAATTAAGCGCAATAGCTTCAGCTGTAAATACGTCTGATAATTTCATGTTTGTTACCTCCTGTTACATAAAAGTAATCTGCTTTAGTACTGATTTTGCACCGATAGTCGGTGTGTTACCAGTTGTATCTTCGGACGGCTTTTCAGGTAATTTATCAGTCCTGATAAAACCGTGAATCACAACCGTCCCATTAGGATCGTCTGTCTTTTTAACATCGTGCAGTAACACCCCGATTGCCGTATCATCATTGGCTGGTATGATAGTACCGGCTTTAATGATTCCATCACTTCCTGCTGTTAATTTTGAACAATCATAAGGTACAGCCACATAATGATCGTTATAAAGAATTTCTTTTGTGTTTGTAATATTGGTATTTGTAAATTTCATTATTACTTACCTCCTCCGTAATACTTCAAAATTTCATTTGACTGCTTTTGCTTTTCTGCCCTTGCTTTACCCAGACTTTCAGCAACGGAATTACTTTTATTTCCGTTTTCTGCGTTACCGTTCAAATTACCGCCGTTCGGATTTCTGCCGTTGTCTTTAAACGTCTTATTAACTTTGTCCTCAACAAATCTTTTTACCAGATCGCCAAATGCTTTTACCCTGTTATTAATTGATTCTTCATCATCGGCAATAACAAAATCGACAAGCTCAAGTGCCTTGTCGCTACCGTCATCAAGTCCTGCCGCTTTAATTGATTTAATAGCCAACAGACGGTTTTCTTTGTCCTTAAGCGCTTTTTCACGTTCCGCAAGAGTCTTTTCCTTTTCGGACATTTCAAGCTGTTTAAGCTCCTCGGCCGTCATTTTTTCCTTTTTGAGATTGTCAAGCTCTTTTTGTAATGCGGCATTTTTCTTGCTAATTTCAGCAGTAAGTTTATCTGCTCTGGCTTGCACAAGCTTGTCAAAGTCTGGCGTATTATTGCTTTGGCTGTCGGCATTATTGTCAGAACCATTATTGTCCTGATTACCGCTTACATCACTGATGTCAGTTCCGGAATCTGCACTCAATTCTCCTGCTTCTGCAAAAAATTGCATTGGAATTTTAAAAATTTCTCCCATTTTGCACCTCCATTTAAATTTCTAAGCAGTTTTACGTCATGCTTAGGACAGTGCGTGACCGACCGGGACTTGTCGGGCAAAGTTAACTTATATTTCAATTAACTGCTCGATGGTTTATTTTTGATTTTAGGTATAAAAATAGCACCTCTTTAAGAGATGCTAATAAACTTATTGAATTTTGGATATAAGAAAACCGCCTCATGGGCGGTTATTCCTCAACTATTTCAAATTCTTCTATGGGATATAAATAATCTTCATTAGTTTCATCTATAACCCTGTATCTATCTTTCTCTTGCCCTAAGCAATTATAAATTTTACCCGTTATAAGCTCCATTGGATCGCTTATTGTCCCAATATATTTAACTTTCATCTAAATACCTCTTTACCTTCATCTTAATTTTTTCACCATCAGCCTCATACCAATGTATCTCTACAGTACGCTTTATTCCGTTTTCAATTATAATTCCTTCACCACGTACTTTTTGCCACTTATCTGCCTGTATTCCATAATTGCTTTCAAGAAAAATAGCCTCACGAATTGGAACATTAGTGCCCTCTCCAGCAAAAACCTTAATTTTAGTAATTGTTGAACCCTCTGCAAATTTTGCATGATTTCCATCAGGAAGTTTTACAGGGTAATTCTTTCCTGCTGCTCCAACACTGCGTCCGATAACTATGTTTTCTTTTATTATACCACTTCCACCTGATTTGTCAACAGATTTACCAGTTAATTCTTCAAATTTTTCAACACTCATCAAAGTATATTCAAGGAAACATCTGCAACGGCAGTCATTTCGTGCCGTACCGCTAGTAGATGGACATTCTGCATATACATTTGGCTCAATCTGGAATTTATCACCAACCTGTATTATAACACCCTCCATTTTCTGATGATTAGCACCATTACGGTTAATTGAAGTTTTCCAGCCTGATTTAGTACGATACCTGTGCTGAGGACGTACACGCTCATCTTTCATTGTACGCCACGCAGCAGTATAAACAAGTCCTGAACCGTCAAGGGAATCTGATATGTCTTTTGCACAGTCCATAAAGCCGCTTTCGGTTACTCTGTGCGTTTCAGTACGTACAATATTAGTCGCTTTACCATAGCTTATATCAAGTCTCTCAGCTACTTTTTTGGCAGTTGTCTCATATCTGTCACCGTTCATCAATCCTATATTAACCTGCTGCTTGATATCGTAAATTACCTCTTTACGATTTTTCTCAAGAATATCAGGCAATGTCAAACCGCTTACCGGATTCTCTATTGCCCTTTTCATAACCTCAGGGCGTATGTTCAAATCTTTCAGATAATTCAACGCTGATTTTGTATCTTTTGCTTTCAATACTGACTCTGACATTCCCTTATAACAAGCTGTATATGTATCTTCAACCGTGTTTTTTATAAGTGCTACTATCTCCGGAGTTAAATTGTTAACATGTGATTCAATTTCCTCTAAGAATTTTGCATATCGACTTTTTTCCTGAAGCATTGCAACTGTTAAAATGCCGTCCTTTGAATACTTCAAATATTCGTCTGCAAGAAAATGATTAAGTTCTTTTAATAACTGCTTATAAATCTTTCGTATTTTCTTTTCGGTAAGCACTTCACGGCTTTGCTCTATTCGCCGTATCTCATGAAGCAAATCATTTAAACTTTGTTCAGCCTTTGGCATATCTGCTCCTCCCTATTATGCGCCTATATCGTCGGCATCATCTTCAGGTGTAACCTCCGTCAATGACAGTATACCATCTTTTTCTTTTTCAATCATCTGCATAACATAATCAACATCATCAACAAATGACAACTGACTATAGGCAACTTCCTTCGGAAGTCCTGCTGCAATAAGAGCTTGTACTGTCTGCGCTTCATTAGCAAGGTCAAGCGGAAAGTTCCTATTGAAATCCATAGTCACTTGAAGCGGGTCAATTTGCTTTCCTTTTTTCGTCCATGCAGATGCAAGCAGTTTCCACATAAATTGTGCTGCATTCATCATCTGCGCCTGAAACATACCGCACTTTATTTCCAAACCGTGTAACTTGAATTTAAGACTTACACCGCTTGCATTACCAAAACTCTCATCACCAAGATTAGGCGTTTTACTGAAACGGTAAATATTATCTTCCAAGCGTTCAAGATGATGCTCTGTAAAAGCGTCGTTTATATCTTTGGTCAGGAAATAAACCTTGCCCTGCTGAGTTCCGGTGCTTCTGAAATTAAAAGAACCGTTTTTTTGTCCATCTCTTATAGTGTCCTCATCAATATTGAGATTTTCAAAAATCATATAAGCATGTACAAAGCTTTCTACCTCATTTGAGTTATCAGATAGTACCTTGTCATAATCGTCAATTAAAGCCAACACCTTTTCGGCATCACCTATCATTTCCTTATTGTTAGGAATACCTTGCAGCGGACAATAATCAAACATATGAGGTTTTTTTTCAACTTCTGTAAGCTGCGTTAAATGACCGGTATATACCGTTACGTAAGTATCATCATAAAATTCAACAGTCCACACCTTGCAGCCGTTAATATCAAGCGTGTAAAAATACCTGACAGCGTATTCAGGTTCTGATATATCTTTTGTGGATAAAATAATCGCCTCATATCCGTGTACGGGCATCACACGTTCTTCACCGTCCGTATCAATATAAAAAAGTCTGCCTGCATATCCATATATGCTAGCAAACTTTGTCACTTCCATATCAACGCCATACATATTATTTCGTGTTGTGAAATCCGTTATTAACTTTGCAGCTTCGTCAACGCCGTCAGCTCCGCCGCTTGTTTCTTCCGATTCTTCACTTTTGCTGTAACCGTATGTAATAGGTTTCCCTGCAAAGTATCCGGTTTTAAAATCAATAATCTCACTAAAAAAGTCATTATTGATTTTATTATTGATTGGGTTCGATTCATCAAACCTAGGATTTCGCCTCATAATCGGTACTGATTCATCAAGCGTCATGTATCGTTCATAAAGCTTTCTGTTATATGCTGCGTTCTGCTTATGTTTATTGATAATTTTATATAATAATTCAAGCGTAAATCCGTTTTTTGTAAGTTCTCTGCATTCCGCCGAATAATCCGGATAAAGTGTTCTAATATTTCTGCTCATTTTTTCCTGCCTTTCTTTCTAGGCTTATAATTTGGTAGCTTTCTGTCAAGAAACATCCTGTTATTGTCAAGCAAAGTCATACCGCATTTAATACACACCTTGCAATCGCCTATTCGTACAACTTCGTGATTACACATACTACAATCTCACTCCTGCCATTGCTTCTGCCGATAACATTTCATCTTCTATAGCATATCTCAAGGCATCGAGCAAATGGTTGTTTGCATCAACAGGCTTTGCCATTGCGTTACCGTATTTATCTTCTTTCCAGTGATATTGTTCAATCTCATTCTTAAAATTCTGACAGCTTTCATGTATAATAATTTCATATCCCTGTAAGTAACGAATGCCCCTGTTGATACTATCTGCTCCTTTAACAGCAGAAATAGCATTAATACCATTTAACGATAAATAGTCAATGGTCTTGGGTTCTGCACTGTCGCATGTCACAATACCGTTTCCGAAAAATTCTTTACACACTCTGACAAGTTCATCATCGCCCATTCCTGCTTGATACCATTCATCAAAAACATACAGTTTTTTATGTTTTTTGTCCAAATGAATTTTTATCAGTGCATTAGGGTCTGAAGAATAGCCAAAGTCAATACCGTTGTAAATATGATCAAACTGCGGTATTAAATTACTTAAATCCTCAACATGCCAATTCTTAAAAATAACATGCCCTAATACTCCCCAATTGCCATAAGTATAAACGTTTCTGAAATATTCATCGCTTTCATTTTCCAGGCTGTAAATATCATCAGGAGTAAGAAACTTATTATCTTTATAGGTTGTCTTTAAAATCGACAGTTCATTGTCTTTATAAACGGTTTTATTGTCCTGCCAATTTTTAAAAAAATCCTGATATATCCAATGCGTCTTTAAAATCGGATTAAAGGACAATGTTATTGATTTTTTAAAGGGAGAATATCCTCTTAGACGTTTCTTAAGCTGTAAATACGCTTCTCTCTTTACCTCTGTTGCCTCCTCTATCCAGATTCTTTCAAGCACGCCATTGGCTGGAGTAATTGATTTAAGCTTTTCAACGTCGTCAAGTCCTGCAAATAATATTTGTTTGCCGTTGTCTTTGCAGGTAATCACCATATCTGACTTATTGATTGAATAAAGATGACTAACACCGTATGCTGAAATAGCCTTTTTTATTTCATTGAAAAGTGAATTACGTATCGTTTTACCGATATTTCTTGTAAGCAGCCAATTAACACCGTTTAAATTATCCATTACCACACGCTGTGCCAAAAAGAAGCTTTTACCGCTCGATGAACCTCCGTAATATATCTGCGTCATTCTTTCCTCTTTTAAGAATGGGATATACACATCATTTACATAAATCATTTTATCCATAATTAATCCTCTTCCTGCGACTCTTCTCTTTGTGATGCCGGAATAATATTGAATATGATTTCACTGTTCTCATTCGATTCTTCTTTACGCTCACTGAACATTCCTAGATGCTTGCCAAGGAGTTCGAGGGCTTTGATCTTATCGTATGAAGAAACCTCAACGCCGTTTCTTCCTTGTTTTATACCTGCAATTGTCTTTTTTGCAGTATCAGGCAAGTCTTTTGTTTGAGTAAGTTCAACAGCGGAATATTCATAAGGCTCTCCTGTTTCTTCATCTTTGCCTTGCCTGTGTACGACCTGAGCAAGTTCCGTGCGGTCTGTAAAGACAATAATTGCAAGTTCATTCAAAACCATATCGGCAGTTATCTGCGTTCGTTCTGATTGCTTTTCGCGGAGGATGTTCAAGTACTCTTGTACCTTAACATTCCTTAACAACCTTGCCGCTGCTTGCTCAGCTGTCTTAGGCGAATACCCTGCACGAATAGCCGCCTGCGTTGCGTTTAAGTCGATGAGGTACTCCTCACAAAAACGCTTTTGTTTTTCGGTTAGTTTTGTTTGTTTCGGCATTACCTCACCGTCCTTTCGTTTGGGTATAAGAAAAGCACCTCCGGGGAGATGCTTGAATAATTTATTTAATCGTATGAAGTAACAGTAAACGGCTGAATCATTTCAGGCTGGAAATTAATTTCATAGTGATAAGGGTCAACATGTGCACCGGAGATATCTTCCACTGTGTACATAGTCCAATCGTTCAAATAGACATAATCAACTTTATACTTTTTCTGTCCGATTTCACTGGTTACTACCAATTCCTTATTGCTGTTATTTGATATTGAAAAATATCCTGTTAACTCAAGAATAGGTTTATCCGACCTCATATTGATAACGCTTAGACGTCTTTCAATATTAAAATTATCCGCCTGCTGCTGAACGTTATATGTAGCTCGTTCTGCCTGAGTACAAGCGCATAATAGGGCAGAAGCCATTGTAAGTACTGTACCTGCTGCAATTATTTTATTTAATTTCATTTATGACCCTCCAAAATATTTTTTTATAAAAAGCCCTCACTGGGACACATCGTTGAGAGGTGCGTGAGGTTCTATTAATCCGGTTTTACCGTTTCGGACGTATCCTAATCAGGCTAAATAGTTGCAACCGGAAACTACTCTAATGCTTGGCGCAGCCTATCGGAATTGCACCGACTGAAACTACTGACTGCATAACAGCCGTCATGATCCGGACGGCTGTAAATCAAGGAATAAAACAATGTAGAAGAGAGGTTAGAAACAGGCGGTGCTGCTTTCGCCCTATTTCTATGTATATATAATATCATAGAATTATAGTGTCTTTCAATGTCCTAGAAAATAATTTCCATTAATTTTTATAAATTCCCTAATTGCTTTTCTGTGCAATTTATGTACGCTGCTTGTCTCTTCATACCCCATTTCCTCCTGAATCTGTTCCCACTTCAAAAATCTCCAATATCGCTTCAGCAAAACCAAACGGCATTTAGGATTTTTTACTTTGAGAATACGCTTGCGTATTTCAGATTTAATTCTGTCTAGCTGATCTATTTCGTCATTAATTTCATTTTCTAATTCATTGTGTTTATCAATGTAATTCGCCATTTTTAGTTCCGTGCTGTTATCATTATGTTCGTCTGGCGGCATATCTGAAAATTGTTGAGTGCATCTGCACATATCTGATACTAATTTCTCAATTTCAAGTATTTTTTCATTGATTTCCTTATCCAAATAAAATCCTTGACTTAGATATTCCTTAGCAGTCAAACTTCTCACTCCTCTCAACCACGAAATCAATTTGATTCAAATTCTTATCCCGTATGTACTGTTCTGCCTTAACTGCGTTGTCAAAAATCCTGTAATTATCCTTGATGTCACAAACTATATGTCCGTTGTATTTGTCATAGATTACATATGTTTGTGTTGACATTTTAATCCTCCATTCTTTTAGCTTGATATTCTCCATAGTTTACGGTATTTCGGGCAATATCGTTAATTCTTTCCATACTTCTTGACCTAGCCCGTTTGACTTCATTTGCAGGAGATATGTATTCCCCTGAATTTCTGATATTTCGCATATATTCACGTCTATTTTTGCGATGCCGTTCTTTGGCGCACTCGGTACAATATTTTTTGGAACTGCCTGAATTCGGCATCTCAACACCGCATGAAACGCATATACGTGTAAATCGTTTATGTGCTGACATTTTAATCCTCCATAAGTTCTTTGTATGAAATACCATCAGTTAATCCCGG